>Ga0307377_10004985_pt1 | contig 14347 bp, 16 predicted proteins | sample TR3MG_FD_202535 | JGI IMG/M metagenome (GOLD analysis project Ga0307377, IMG submission 202535) | Soil microbial communities from Risofladan, Vaasa, Finland - TR-3 | ecosystem: Environmental > Terrestrial > Soil > Coastal area > Acid sulfate soil | place: Finland: Risofladan, Vaasa | collected... | reverse complement strand
CACGCATTGGCATCTACCTATCACAGTTGGCCCCGCATGTACGTGCGCGTGAGGCTGCGCAGTTGCTTGCTGATGCGCTTGATGAGTTGCTTGCCGGCGATGCGGTGCAGTTGGACATCATCAATCGCCGTGTCGAGGTTGAGCAGGAGTTATTGAACATGGCAGCAGGTAAGGTTGCATTGCCTGATGCAGATCGGTGCCGTGAGTTAGCATTGAAATTGGGGGTGCCGAGTGATGGCTAAATTATTCTTGACGGTGGCACAGGTACGGCTGCTGACTATCCTTGCTGGTAAGCATGCTGTTATACGCTTGCTACAGGATGGCACTTACAGTCCGTGGGATAAGGAGAGGCGAACGGCTGAAAAGCTTGTAGGCATGGGCCTAGCACACTGGACAAAGGCTGGTGAGCATGGTTATATCTATAATGGACTTGTGATAACACAGAAGGGAGAAGGCTATGTCTGAACATAATCTGTGGACTGCTGTGCGCAAGGGATTGGTTGATGCTGCTGACTTGAAGATTGACTTGATGCGCGTTGAGAATTTAGTTCAGGATGGGCCGCCAGATGTCAATGGTTGCTGTCAATGTGTAGAGTTCTGGATTGAGCTCAAGTATGCGGATGAACCTCCAGCGCGTGACAGCACTAAGGTATTTGGGAAGGGTGGCTTGCGTGACTCGCAGATTGTCTGGATATATAAGCGGGTGAAGCACGGTGGCCGTGTATGGATATTGGCCCAGTGCGGTGAGGCATTGTTCCTTGTAAGTGGGCGATATTGCCGTGTGTTCAATGAATGGACTTATCCCGAGTTGCTTGAGTTCAGTACGTGGTACCATGTCGGCAAGAAGCGTGATTGGAGTGGATTGTTGGAGGCTGTATTGAGGGCTAAAATTTAGAAAGTTTGTCAGCATTCTCCAGGTGCTCTATGTCCTTTGCAAATTCCCCTTCATCAGCATCCATTGTTGCTTTATTCATGACATTGACCAATGGATGACCTTGTGATAAATAATCTGAAATCATTTGCTGCTTCAGCTCTGAAGCAAAAAATTTATTCTTGCATGTGATCAAACTTACCTTGATTGCATCGCGCCCATACTTGCTTATGACCTCCCGATATTCAATTGTCCTGATTGCTGAAAAATTATAGGCATGCCACCCCGTGCCAGCACCTATATAAAATGGAACATCATCAGGGGTGCTATGAATATATACATATGACTCAGCAGGAATATGTTTTTTGTTTGCTGATTTATTTTGTAATGATATTCCTTGCTTTGTAAAGTAATCAATCAACCAATCTTTGTAGTCTAGTGCATCAATGGGTGACTTCATCTCAAGGGCAAATATCTGTTTTGCTCCGTTGCTGGGAAGATTTTCACCGCCCTTGCCTACATAAAATGGCACCCCTTCTTCATTGCAATAAACGTAAATATATGCAGCTTTCATGGCCAACTCCTTCTAATTAATAAGGGCGGATTATATTAGATGATCTAATATAATCGTACTTTCGCTAAATTCTGATATTTTGATTATATTAGATGATCTAATATAATGGTGTTTTCTGTATTAGATAGTTGATTGTTTGAATCCCACTTAATACTGTGGATGCCGGTTGTTTTGCTGTGCAATATTAGAACTATTAGATACTAACCTGTAACCAAATAAAAGTAAAATATATGCATATATTTTTTTATTATTTTTGGAGCCACGCGTACCCCTATAGGCGTACGCGAGACATTTCGCTTTACTTGCAAAAAAACACAGCGTATAAATGCAACTATCCACCGAGGGGGGGCAATGATGCCAACAGTCAAAAAAGTTGCAGCCAAGAAGAAAGCAACCAAGAAAGTTGCAACTCCAAAACCACAAACTGAGTTAGCAAGGCGCAGAGAATTATTTGCGAACATGACCAATGCTGAGCGCACCGCAATGGTGAAGGATATTTGTGATGCAGTATCATGCACTGAGTTGAGTTTGAGTGCGCTTTTGAGAACCAATCCTGACTGGCCTGTGTGGACAAAGTTCTACGGTTGGATGGATGAAGATGATGACTTGCGCAAAATGTACGCCAGCGCGAAACGAAGACAGACCGAGTACATGGCAGATCGCACTTTGGAAATTGCTGACTCGGAATCTGGTGAGCCACTTATGGGCACCAATGGCAGACCAGTCAGGGATGAACACGGCAATATTGTGTATGTCCGTAGCCAAGTATCCATTGCGCATGCGCGCCTTCGCGTTGACACTCGCAAATGGCTGATGGCAAAAGTCCAACCACACAAGTATGGTGACAGCACAACATTGCGCGGTGATCCTGATGCACCACTCATCCCGCAGAAGAAGCAAGACCTGAGCAAACTCACAGAGGCAGAATTGGCAACCTACATCGCACTGGCAGAGAAAGTTGAAGGAGCAGAATGATCCCACTCCAACAGCTCAAGGCAGAATCCTCGCGGCGTCACCTGCATGAATTCCTGCGCACCTATGCTTGGCCTGTGTTGTTTCCTGCCACACCATTCAAGGACAATTGGCATATCGGCGCAATCTGTGAACACCTTGAAGCAATCCAATCAGGTGAGATTAAAAAACTCATCATCAACATTCCATTCCGTCATCTGAAGTCCACCATCATCAGTCAAGCCTTCCCAGCGTGGGACTGGATCACAAATCCTCACCTTCAATATCTCACAGGCTCATACAACAAAGACCTTGCAACACGCGATGCCGTCAACACACGCCGCATCATTGAGAGTGAGGCATACCAGCGCGATTTTGGGCACGCATTCCAAATGACGTCAGACCAGAACGTCAAGACGCGATATGACAATGACCACAATGGCTCACGCACAGTAACATCAACAGATGGCGCAGCAACAGGGTTTGGTGGCAATAGGCGCATCATCGATGACCCAATATCATCAAAAGAGGCAGACAGCCTTCCTGCAATCAACTCTTCAATTGAGTGGTGGAAAGGTACGATGGCCACGCGTGGCAATGATCCAGAGACAGACACCACAGTCCTAACTCACCAGCGCGTCAATGAGCGTGACTTGACTGGATACATCCTTGCTGAAGAAGCTGGATGGGAGCATTTGGTGCTGCCACTTCGCTATGAGGCAGAGTTCAAACAAAAGCCAACCAAGATAGGATTTGTTGACCCAAGACACAAAGAAGGTGAATTGCTGCACCCAGAGCGTTTGGGTGAGACTGCTGCAAATGATTTGGCAAAATCGCTCGGGGCATATCACACCAATGCTCAACTCCAACAGCGCCCTGAGTCACGTGGTGGCACAATCTTCTTGCGCAACAATTGGAAATTCTACAAGGTGTTGCCAACCATTGATGAGATTGCGCTCAGCGTGGATTGTACCTTCAAGGATACCAAGAGCAGCGACTATGTTGCACTTCAGGCATGGGCAAGGCGTGGTGCTGACAAATTCCTGCTGTACCGGATTCGTGAGCGCATGGGGTTTGGTGCCACAGTTATTGCATTGCGCGCCCTCAAGGAAAAATTCCCAACAGCAGTCGCAGTGTTGGTTGAAGACAAGGCAAATGGATCAGCAGTAATTGAGACGCTGCAAAAAGAGATTGCAGGAATCATCCCTGTCAACCCAGAAGGTGGCAAGGTTGCTCGGGCATACGCAATACAACCAGAGCATGAAGCAGGCAACCTCTGGCTACCAGACCCAAGCATTGAAGCAGGGGCAGACATTGAAACTTATTTGACTGAGTTGAGCGCATTCCCAAATCCGGCATTCCACGATGATGAAGTTGATAGCACAACACAGTGCATCAATTGGTTCAGAAATAGATCAGCAAGCATGGGCATCTTTGACTACTATCGCCAGCAAGCAGAGGCGTTGAAGAAGAAAGCAGCATGATCATGACAGCCAACACCACATGGCGTAACATGGTGGAAATCGGACTGGTGGCTGAGCAGCAGAAGGATTGGATTGAGGCAAATAGGATTTGGAAAGAATTGGCTGTGCATGATATGATGACATATGTGAAAACGCGCAAGCAAGAATATTTTAACTGCGCAGTTGCAGATGTTAACAGGGCAGATTGGTGTTTGTGTGAATTGGCAATGCAAGAATATCAATGGGCATTACTGAAGGCAATGAGAAGGGACACATAATGGCAACTCGGGAAACCATGGGCACAAACGTTGCCCCATCACTAATACAGCGCGTGGTTCAAGGCAGCAAGTTCATTGTGTCTGGCGTAACGCCTGTGACGTGGTTTGGCCCATCACAGCCAATGAACCCAAATGCGCAAGCGCCAGATCAAGGTGCTGTTGGCCGGCAGCTTGATTATCCGGTTGGCTATAACCTTCGCATCACACCTCGCCAAGAGGAGCCAATCACATTCCCAATGCTGCGTGCGCTTTCTGATGGCTATGACATTCTGCGCTTGGTCATTGAGACGCGCAAAGATCAAGTTGAGGCATTTGATTGGGAGATTGTGCCCATTGACGAGAAGGCAAAGCCAAATCAATTTGCAGCAGAAGTAAAAGCAGCAACAATGTTTCTTGAGCGCCCATCGCTTGAGTATGATTGGTCAACGTGGCTTCGCATGTCGCTTGAAGACATCTTTGTTTTGGATGCGTGGGCAATCTATCCACGACCAACAAAGGGTGGTGGATTGGCATCATTGGATTTGATTGATGGCGCAACAATCAAGCGCGTTATTGATGCAGGTGGTCGCACTCCTCTGCCACCAGACCCAGCATATCAACAAATCCTGAAGGGCATCCCTGCTGTTGACTATACGAGTGATGACATCTTGTACATGATGCGCAATCCGCGCACCAATCGCCTGTATGGATACAGCCCAGTTGAGCAAATCATCATGACGGTGAACATCGCCATACGCCGCCAGATCAGCCAGCTTCAATATTACACAGAGGGCAATATACCAGAAGCAATTGTTGGGGTTGATCCTTCATGGACAATGGCGCAGGTTCAGGCATTCCAATCATGGTTTGATGCTACGCTGTCTGGGGACACAGCAGCACGCCGCAAGATGACATTCATCCCTGGTGATGCAAGCAAACTTCAATTCACCAAAGACCCAAAGCTGAAAGATGAATATGATGAGTGGCTGGCGCGTGTTGTGTGCTATTGTTTCTCGCTGCCACCAACACCATTCATCAAGCAAATGAATCGCGCCACTGCAGAGAAGGCATCTGACAGCAGCAAGGAAGAAGGATTGATGCCACTGCTGACATTCATCAAGCGGCGCATGAATTATATCATCCACACAAGGTTGAATTTAAAAAATGTTCAGTTCCGTTGGAAGGTTGCGCAAGACCTTGATCCACAGGCACAGGCAACTGTTGATGATATCAAGATCAAGAATGGAACCACAAGCATTGATGAGGTGCGCGAACGCAATGGTGATCAGCCGCTTGGTGTTGGCAATCTTATCTTCACACCACAAGGCCCAGTACCAGTTGCCAACTTCACAGAGGCAGGATTGGCACAAGCAAAGGCAGATGCCGAGAAGGCAACTCAGGATGGACAAGCGCATCAGTTGGCGCTTACTCAGGCAAAGGCCAAGCAGCCAAATCCAGAAGATGAAGGTGATGGAGGCTTCAATGAGCCATTGCCTGTTTTTGGTAAGCCCAAGAAAGGGGTGCCAGCATGATGATAGCAATGCCGCAAGAAGCACTATTGACAATGCGCCTCAGCCGGTACATCCATAGCAATACAGATTGGCGCAAGACAAAGGCATTGTGGCTTTGCACCAAACTTCTATCAACATTTGACTCAACACAAAATCACTGTGGTGAGAAAAATAAATGACCCAACTCATTTACAATCAGCCTAGCTGCCCGAAGTGTGGTGGCATTCAACTTGCTGCCTTGCTGAAGGTCAAGCCAAAGACATTCAAGGCGCGTCCAGATTATCTGAAGACTGTTGCTGATGGCACAGCACCATTGGCAGCAAAGATTGCGCCATGGCTCAAGAAAGAGGGCCAACGCATTGCTGCAATTATCGTACCAGCAGCAAACAAGATTGATTTGTGCGCATTGTTGCGCAAGGCAGCACCAAAGTCCATCGCCAGTATTATTGATGGCCTTGACCTTGCTGATTGGAGTGTGTTGGCTGGTATTGTTACTGAAGACACATACAAGGTTTATCAGCACGCCTATGAAGATGGGCTGAATGTCTCAGGCATCACTGATGTGGACACAACCAACCAAGCAAGTGAGGCTGCGCAGAATTATGCACAAGATCGTGCAGCAGAGTTGGTTGGCAAGGTTATCAATGATGCTGGCAAGATTGTGGACAATCCAAATGCGATTTGGTCAATCACAGAGTCAACGCGCAACATTCTGAAGTCACTTGTCCAGAAGGCAATTGATGAAGGTGATTCCACCGCAATGCTCGCAAAGAAGATAGAAAGCAGCGCAGCATTCTCTGACACCCGCGCTGTCACAATTGCGCGTACAGAGTTAGCAACATCATACATCCAAGGGAATTTAGCAGGATGGGTCAGCGCAGGAGTTGAGGGCAAACAATCAGTGCTTGGCTCTGAGCACGACATTGATGATGAGTGTGATCAGGCAGCGAGTGATGGAACTATCCCGATTGCGGATGACTTCAGCAATGGATTCTTAGCGCCTCCATATCACCCCAACTGCGTGTGCGACATCCTTCCAATCATTCACATGGATAAATCCATCAACCTCATCAGCCTTCTCAAATATGACCCAAGTGAAGCGCGTGACAATCACGGCATGTGGACAACAGGCGGTGACCTTAGCACAAAGGCCAATGCAGCGCGATTGAAGGCATTGCGTGTCCCACCAGCATGGACAGATGTCAAGTTAAACAAAGACCCAAATGCTGCACTTCAAGCAATGGGCAGAGATAGCAAAGGCAGACCACAATACCTATACAGTGCTGCGCATTCCGAGGAGGCTGCTGCTGAGAAGTTTGCGCGCCTCAATGACTTTCACAAAGCTGAATCCAAGATCACAGGCAAAGCATTCAAGGATATGGCCAACAAGGCATTGCCAACAGCAGAGCGTGATACAGCAGCATCGCTTGCCCTTATCAGCAAGACAGGATTCAGGGTTGGGTCAGACCGCAGCACTGGCGCTGAAGTAAAAGCATTTGGTGCATCCAATCTGCTTGGCAGTCATGTCACAGTTAAAGGCGACACACTGACATTCAACTTTACTGGCAAGAAAGGAGTCAACCAGTTGCACTCACTCACAGACAAATCCTTGGCGCAGTACATCAGTGAGCGCAAAGCTGCTGTTGGTGGTGGGCGTTTGTTCAAGACTGATGACAATGCCATACGCGATTATATGCACGCATCTGGTGGCGCTGGATTCAAGGTCAAGGACTATCGCACCTATGTTGCTACCAATGAGGCATTGAAGGCTGTGGATAGCATGCCAGCACCAACAACCGCATCAGGCTATAAGAAAGCGCGCAATGCGGTTGGGGACATTGTATCAAGCAAGCTAGGCAACAGCCGCACCATGGCACTCAACTCTTATATCCACCCAGCAGTATTTGCAAAATGGGGATTCAAATGAGCAGCAATGACCAAGCATTGATGGATGACTTCTTCTCCTCTGTCCATTATGACAAGACAGGCGACTGGCGCAAGACACCAGCGAGTGAACCACCCGAGGATGATGCAGTGGAGAAGGTTGACTTGGGCAATTTGCTAAAATATGACCCCAGTGAGGCTAGGGATGACAAGGGAAGGTGGACTTTAAGCGGAAGCCTTATTGTGTATCACGGAACAACAGAAGCAAATGCAGAGAGCATAAAAGCAGTTGGGCTAGACTCTAAATTATCAGGCCACACATATGGCATTTCAAGAAAAGGTAAAGTATATGTGACTGCACATAAAGAGGAGGCTGAGTTCTGGGCTAAGAATGCAAAGTTACCAGGACAGAAGCATGCTGTTGTTGAAATTCATATTCCTCCTTCACATCAACATCTTTTGTCTGCTGATAAGAATGCAGATAAGATGCCGCCGAAAATACGGGCAAAGACTGGAGTTGATAATTCATCCATGACATATACAGGGTCAATTCCTGCTGCTTGGGTTCACCATATTCACAAATCTATCATTGATTCCGACCTGCTCAAGCTCCTCACAGATGACCAAGCAGCAGATCACCACCCATCACCATCACAGGCACAGATAACTGCAGGCAACTACAAGAAGGGGCATTTGCTGATCAATGGCCTCAACATCAGCATAGAGAATTCTGCTGGAACTAAGCGCAGACCAGAATGGCCAGCCCTTAATCATCATTATGGCTATATCCGAGGCACTACTGGCAATGATGGTGATCACACAGACTGCTTTGTGCGCAATCAAATATCAAAAGACTATGATGGTGATGTATTTGTCATCAATCAGAACAAATCGGATGGCTCATTTGATGAACACAAATGCATGATAGGTTGGTCATCTGAGTGGGAAGCAAAGGCAGCATACCTTGAGAACTATACAAAAGGCTGGAGTGGAATTGGATCAATCAAGAAATTTTCATTTGATGAATTTAAACAATGGGTCAGGCAAGGCAACCATAGCCAAATAGCTATGTAGCTTTTTTTATTTAAATAGATTATGGTCACATGACCAATTTAGGAGAAACAACATGAAACTTAATTTTCCCGCAGGAATGAGCCAATTCATTGACAGTGCTGGTGCAGAATTCCGCGCCATTGAAGGATTTGTTGAAGTTGAAGCTCACAAGTTGGCAGAATTCCTCAAGGCTGGCTTCACGCATGCTGAACCGCTTCCCCCAGTTGATCATACAATCACCAAGATTGATGTGGCAGGAGTCCAGACAGTCCCCAAGCATGATCAAGACCCAGCAGCTGAAGAAGTCAAGCCAGCTGAAACAGTAGTTGAGCTGCAAGCACCCGATGCCCAAGCACCCGATGCCCAAGCACCCGAAACCAAACAAGAAGGAGGCAGTGATGACAACGCAGACAAATAACCTGATATTTGCGCAGCTTAAAAAGGTTGACGTTGAAAAACGTCTTGTGTATGGTCGTGCTGCGCAAGAGCACCCTGATCATGCGAATGAGATCATGGACTATGCCTCCAGCAAACCGCTATTTGCAAAGTGGAGCAATATGGCCAAGGATGCAACTGGTGGCGCCTCAATTGGCAATGTTCGCGCAATGCACGGCAAAGTTGCTGCCGGCAAACTCACTGAGTTGAATTTCAATGACGATGAGCAAGCCATTGATGTCTGCGCGAAGATTGTTGACAACAATGAGTGGGAAAAAGTCCTGGATGGCGTATATACCGGATTCAGCATTGGCGGCTCCTATGCCAAGCGCTGGGCTGATGGCGACATGACGCGCTACACCGCTGACCCAGCTGAAATCTCGCTGGTTGATCGGCCATGCATCCCCACTGCCACTTTCTTTGAAGTCCAAAAGGCTGATGGCCTTGTTGAGAAGGTTGACTTCAAGCCTGCACAGCAAGCCGCAGAAAGTGATGATGACATCCCAACCATTGATGGCTCTGTTGATGACTTGAAGGCATTTGCGAAGTTTGTCAATGATAACAAGATGACCATGGCCAATGTGGTTGAGGAGCTCGGCAAGATCGCAGAACGCAAAAATGTTGATCCTGAAGAAGGGAAAGACAAATATGGCAATGTGAAATTTGCAGATGCCAAAAACAAAAAATATCCCATTGACAATCCTGAGCACATTCGTGCGGCGTGGAATTACATCAACAAGGAAAAGAATGGCGCCAAATACAGTGCAGAAGATTTGGCCACCATCAAGGGTGCCATTGTATCGGCATGGAAGGACAAGATTGACAAGGATGGGCCTCCAAGTGCAGAAGCTGGCAAGGCTGATGCTGCCACAGACCTGATCAAAGGCCTGAGCACCTGCCAGTCATTGGCTGGCGTTGTTCAATCTCTCAGCTATATGCTGGCATCTGTCGAGTATGAATCAGAACAGGAAGGCGACAACAGCCCAATACCTGCGCGCCTGAATGACGCAGTTACCAACCTTGGGCAAATCCTGGTGGACATGACTGCTGAAGAAGTTGCTGAGCTCACTGCGGCAGATAAGGATGGTGGCACAACTCCAAATCCGCAAGTTATGGCAATGGCAGAGCAAGCAAAATCCCTCGTCAAACGCGCCTCTGAATTCAAGAAGGCTGGCGCACGTCACAGCAAAGCAGATTTGAATCATGTACAAGCGATGCATGATTCTGCTGTGGCACTTGGCGCACAATGCACTGGCGCTGAAGCAGCAGGCAAAGCCCACAGCCATGATGGACTTGAAAAGGGTGCTGGATGGAAGGATGAGATGAACAAGGCAATTGCAGCAGCAACTGAGCCCTTGCAAAAGGCATTGGAATCTGCAAATGAGAAGCTTGCCAAGATTGAAGCTCAACCGGCACCAGCAAAAATTGTCCTGCGGGCAGTAGCAAAAGGGGATGATGTTGATCCAGACCTTAGCAAGCAGCAAGAAATCAAGCCTGTCATCGCAGCTGATGGTAAGGAATCTGAAACCGCATCGCTGATCAAATCGGTGCACAAACAAGGCGGTCAGCAACTCAAGTTCTAATGACCATTCATCAACCAACCTAACTTAACACGCAACAATTTACAAAGGAGTAACATCATGAGCCAAGGAAACACTACTCAAGAAACACTGGACTTGCTGAAGGCAGCACGCAGCAAGCCGGATGAAGCACTGTTGAAAGCGTGGACGCAAAGCGGCACTGCCACTTCTGGCATTACTGCATATGACCTTGAAGCACCAGCCAAGAAGCTGTACCCAGTTATCACTCCACTGCGCAACATGATCCCTCGTGTCAGCGGCAAGGGTGGTATTCAAGCAAACTGGCGCGGCATCACCGGCATCAACACCTCTGGTGTATCGGCTGGCGTTGGTGGCGGCAATCGTGGCGGCGTTATTGCCACAAGCACGCAAGACTACACCGCAGCCTTCAAAGGGCTGGGCCTGGAAGACTACGCAACATTTGAAGCTGACTATGCTGCTGAAGGCTTTGACGATGTCAAGGCATTGGCTGTGGAAGGTCTGTTGCGCAGCCTCATGATCCAAGAAGAACGCATCATCATCGGTGGCAACAATTCTGTTGCCCTCGGAACTCCAACAGCCCCAACTGTAACTCCGGCAGCCACAGGGGGCACATTGGGTGCAATCACCATGCTGGTGTCTGTTGTTGCATTGACGCTGGATGGTTACCTGAATGCCAGCATTGCTGGCGGCGTCATTGGTCAGGTATCGCGCACCAATGCTGATGCATCAGTGGACACCTATGGTGGTGGCTCTTCTGCAGCATCTGCAACCGGAACCACTGGTGCCATGACTGGCTCTACCAACTCTGCTGGGGTATCTTGCCCTGCTGTGGTTGGTGCTGTTGCCTATGCATGGTATTGGGGTGTGTCTGGTAGCCAGTTGCTTGGTGCCATTACCACAACCAACAGCGTGAGCATCACAGCCACCGCAACCGGAACGCAAAATGTGACTGCGATCACTGCCGACAACAGCAAAAATGCGCTGGTGTTTGATGGCCTGTTGTCCTTCACTGCGGATGGCGCCAGCAATGGTGCGTATCGCTATGTGATGGCAACTGGAACTCCTGGCACCGGAACTCCGTTGACTGCGGATGGTACGGGCGGTGTGGTGGAAATTGACACTGCGCTGCAGGCATTCTGGGACAACTACAAGTTGTCGCCCGATACTATCTGGGTGAGCTCACAAGAGCAAAAGAACATCAGCCTGAAAGTTCTGGCTGGCTCTGCAAATGGCGCTCAACGCTTTGTTTTTGACTCCAATCAAGGGCAACTCGCTGGCGGCAATATGGTTCGCAGCTATCTGAACAAGTTTGCGATGGATGGGGCCAAAGAGATACCCATCAAGATTCATCCAAACCTGCCCCATGGCACCATTCTCTTCACCACCAGCCAGCTGCCCTATCCGCTGAGCAATGTGCAGAGCGTGTTGCGTGTCCTGACGCGGCGTGACTACTATCAAATTGAGTGGCCACAGCGCAGCCGGAAGTATGAATATGGCATCTATGCTGATGAAGTGTTGCAAAACTACTTCCCACCAGCATTCGGGATGATCACTAATATAGCTAACGGGTGACCCTGAAGGTAATATATAATCCCCTCCTCTAAAATTGAGGAGGGGATTATGCAACAATTTTATACATATGTTCACTGCAGGCCCAATGGTGAGCCATTTTATGTCGGCAAAGGATATGGGCATAGAGCATTTAAGTTGTTGGGAAGTGAAAGGAATATATATCACAAGCGAGTTGTTGCAAAATATGGCAGAGGCAATATTGCTATTTATGTATACACCTGTGAATCTGAGCAATTGGCATTAGATTTTGAAGTTGAACTAATTGCATATTTCAGGTCACAAGGTATCAAGCTTTGCAATATGACTGATGGTGGAGAAGGATTATCAAACCCATCACAAGAAGTAAGAAAGGCATTAAGTAAAGCAACAAAGTTGATGTGGCAAGATGAAGAGTACAGAGCCAAGACAATGATGGCTCAATCTGTGGGGAAGATTGGAAACAAGAATGCTGTTGGCAACCACAGTGCATTAGGCAATACATTTTCTCACACAGAAGATGCTAAGCAAAGAATGTCAAAGGCAAGGATTGGCAACAAGCATCGGTTGGGCAGCACCGCATCATTAGCAACAAAGGCTAAAATGAGATCATCCCATTTAGGCAGAAATAAGGTAACAAAGAATTCACCATCCGCTGAAAATGTAATGGTGATGAAAACGCTAAGATTGAAAGGTTTGCCATATTCAAAGATTTCAGAACAAGTTGGATATAGCATTGCTACTGTTTATTATTGGATCAATAAAGGAGTACATCATGAAAATGAAATTGCCGAAAGATGCATATGGATTCAATCCTGCTGGGTTTGAGCTTGATGTTGTGAATGGCATTGTGGAAGTTCCACATGATCATATCCAGACAGCGCTCAGCCACGGCTTGACGCCTCATAAAGAGGATGCGCCTGTTGCTGATGAAGCCATCAGCAAGGGATCAAAAGTCACCTTCACCTATGAGGGAGAAGATGAGCCAGTTGTTGGCGTTGTAAAAACAATGCACACTAATGGCACAGCAACCCTCACTGATGCAGCTGGCGAAGATCATCGCATTGAAGTGAGTTTGCTCGCACTTGTCAAGGAGTAGATTGTGGCTGCTGGCGATTTGACTATTCTGAATGATGCCAAGAATTGGCTTGGCATTCCGCTTACAGATACTGCCAATGATGCTTTGCTGGCAAATATAATCACATCTGCAAGCGCATTCTTGATCAATTGGTTCAATCGGCAAATCCTCACTGCAACCTACACCGAGAAGTACAATGGCAATGGCAAGCAATTCCTTCAAGTGCGCAATTGGCCAATCACAGCCATATCATCGCTGAGTTCAAATGGCATTGCCATTGTTCCATCGCCAGATGGAATTCTTGATGGGTATATTTTTGATGACACCTTGGCCACAGTCTATCTTCTTGGGCCTTTGTATTTCAATAAAGGCATCAGGAATATATTTATCACTTACACGGCTGGGTATGCTACGGTGCCTGTTGATATTGCACAGGCATGCAATGAAATTGTTGGAGCAAAATTTAAAAGACGTCAACGCATCGGAATCACCTCGCAGCAGATTGGTGGCCAACAAACTGTTTCTTATTCTCCAAATGATTTGAGCCCAGATACCAAGGCGATGCTTCAGAATTACAGGAATGTGATACCAGCATGAGCAACTTCAATGTAGAGTTGATTGGTGATGATGCCATCCTTATCAAGCTGGAGGAGAAAGGCACGCGTGTGCACGATGCATTGCGCAGGGAGATGGATTTGCTCGCAATTGAGGTTCAAGGATTAGTAAAGGCAAAGTTGAGTGGGCCTGTGCTGCACAATCGCACTGGGTTGCTGCGCGATAGCATCAACATCAAGGTGACAGATACAGGTGAGAATATTTCTGAATCTGTTGGCACAAATGTCATTTATGCAGCAATTCATGAGTATGGGTTTGATGACGAAGAAACAGTGAGTGCTCATATTCGGCGTAGCAGAATGCAGATGGCAATGGCAACAAAGACCTACAAGAACAAATTTGGAACAATCAGCAAGCACGTAGCACAAACTGGCAGGTATGGAAAAAGCACTGGCGAGATACAGGTGCGCTCATTTACTCGGAATATGGTAATGCCAGAAAGATCATATTTGCGCTCAACGTTGCGCGAGCAAACAGGGACAATTCGGACTAGGCTTGCTGATGCTGTTATGGCTGCAATGAAATTATGAATCAGCCACGTGAAA
>Ga0307377_10004983_pt1 | contig 14351 bp, 16 predicted proteins | sample TR3MG_FD_202535 | JGI IMG/M metagenome (GOLD analysis project Ga0307377, IMG submission 202535) | Soil microbial communities from Risofladan, Vaasa, Finland - TR-3 | ecosystem: Environmental > Terrestrial > Soil > Coastal area > Acid sulfate soil | place: Finland: Risofladan, Vaasa | collected... | reverse complement strand
ATCGTTACTTTTTTTTTGCTTTTCAAATTTCGGATTAGTGAAAAAATCAAGGCAAATCAAAGCGATCAAGGTTCATTACCTTGTTCCATGCTGTAACAAAATCCTTGACAAATTTTTCCTGAGCATCTGTACTTCCGTAGACTTCGGCAAGGGCTCTAAGCTCTGAGTTTGAACCAAAGATAAGATCTACCCTGGTACCTGTCCATTTTAGCACACCAGTTTTGCGATCACGTCCCTCAAATATCTCTTTGGTTTCAGATGTTGGCGTCCAGGCCGTACTCATGTCGAGCAGGTTTACAAAGAAATCGTTTGTAAGAACTTCAGGACGTTTTGTGAAAACACCATGTTTTGAGTTGTCGTAGTTTGTGTTTAACACACGCATACCGCCCACAAGAACCGTCATTTCAGGCGCAGAAAGAGTTAATAGCTGGGCTTTGTCAATCAACAGCTCTTCACTACATATTGTGAATTTTGTTTTTAGATAATTACGAAAACCATCGGCTGCCGGTTCCAATACTTTGAAAGATTCCACGTCGGTTTGCTCTGGTGATGCATCCATGCGCCCCGGTGTGAAAGGGACAGTTACATCATGACCTGCATCTTTTGCTGCCTTTTCAACACCTGCACACCCTGCCAGTACAATCAGGTCTGCAAGGGATACCTTTTTCCCTCCGGATTGACCATTGAATTCTTTTTGGATACCTTCCAGCGTTTTTAATACTTTCGTTAGCTGAGCAGGATTATTAACAGCCCAGTCCTTTTGAGGAGCAAGACTAATGCGGGCACCGTTAGTGCCGCCACGTTTGTCGGATCCGCGGAAAGTAGAGGCAGAAGCCCACGCTACAGATATCAACTGAGATACGGATAGTCCGGAATTTAATACTTTAGATTTTAATGCTGCAATATCTTTCTCATCAATCAACGGGTGATCCACGGCAGGTATCGGATCTTGCCATATCAGTACTTCTTTAGGTACTTCAGGGCCTAAATAGCGTGTTCTCGGTCCCATATCCCTGTGAGTCAGCTTAAACCATGCACGGGCAAAGGCATCTGCAAATTCAAGAGGATGTTCATAGAAACGTCTTGAAATTTTTTCATAAACCGGATCGAAACGTAAAGAAAGATCCGTAGTAAGCATCGTTGGTGCATGCTTTTTTGACGCGTCATGGGCATCAGGAACAATATTCCCGGCATTTTTTGCCACCCATTGATGAGCACCGGCCGGGCTTTTTGTCAGTTCCCAATCGAATTTAAACAGGTTTTCGAAGAAATAATAACTCCACTTGGCTGGAGTCTGTGTCCATGTAACCTCCAGACCACTGGAGATTGTGTCGCCACCTTTTCCTGAGCCGTATTTGCTTATCCAGCCTAAGCCTTGCTCTTCAAGGTCGGCAGCTTCAGGTACGGGTCCAACATTTACCACATCACCGGCCCCGTGGGTTTTGCCAAAGGTATGTCCGCCGGCAATAAGTGCCACCGTTTCTTCATCATTCATGGCCATACGGGCAAAAGTCTCGCGAATATCTTTCGCCGCTGCCACAGGATCAGGGTTTCCGTTTGGTCCTTCCGGATTCACATAGATTAACCCCATTTGTACGGCTGCAAGAGGATCGTCAAGGTCGCGTTCGCCGGAGTAACGATTTTTATCTGCTAGCCACTCGGATTCGGAGCCCCAGTTAACATCTTCTGCCGGTTCCCAGACATCTTCGCGCCCACCTCCAAATCCAAACGTTCTGAATCCCATTGATTCCAGTGCGACATTACCGGCAAGGACCATAAGATCTGCCCAGGATATTTTTCGACCATACTTTTGCTTGACCGGCCAAAGGAGTCTGCGTGCCTTGTCGAGGTTGACATTATCGGGCCAGCTGTTAAGCGGGGCAAAGCGTTGCTGCCCTCCTCCTGCACCTCCACGACCATCACCTGTACGGTAGGTCCCTGCACTGTGCCATGCCATACGGATGAATAAAGGTCCATAGTGGCCGAAATCAGCAGGCCACCAATCTTGCGAGTCAGTCATTAGCTTGTGAAGGTCTTTTTTAATAACTTCCAAATCCAGACTCTTGAACTCTTTAGCATAGTTAAAATCCTCGCCCATAGGGTTAGATATAGAAGAGTGTTGCCGAAGCATGCTTAATTTTAACTGATTAGGCCACCAGTCGCGGTTTTTTGTACCGCTTGCCCCAACATTGTGCCGTTGTGTTGCTCCGGTAACTGGGCATTTGCTGTCTTTGTTTGAGCTATTTTCCATTTTTAGTATGTTTTCGTTTTTTAGTATTTGAAATCTAACAATGCTTATTTATTTGTTTTTATATCTGAAAATTATTCGCTACTATTTTGGTTTTAAATAACTGAGTTTGAAAATTGTTCCGATAATACCTATAGATATCATGAGTATTCTTATTTTCCAGTCGGTAAATACCATGAATGATGTTATCAGGATCATGAACCACATTACAATAATCGTAATAATCCTTGTTTTCAAGTTGAAGCTTTCTGAAGTCTTATTCAGAAGATGACTTGTATATCTGTGATTTAGCAGTCTGTTGTATAATACTGGTGAACTTCTGACATACAATCCGGCTGTAAGTAAAATAAAGGGTGTAGTGGGTAAGCCAGGAATGAAAATCCCGATAATACCCAGAATGAGTGATAAAGTTCCGGCTAATATGAGCAAGGGCTTTATCATTTTTTTATTTTTCTAACTTGTTCATTATCTGTAAATCTGCCAACTATCTGAAGTTTAATATCTTCAATTTTAAAGTTGGGAATATTCTTTTTTTTCATATAATCTTCCAGTATTTTGTTAAGATCCTCGTCGAAGTAATCCTCAATACGTTCAGATTCGAGACAATACAGATGATGATGTCTTTCAGGAATGGCATCATATCTCATGGAGTCTTTTGTAGTAAGCACTTTATTAATTATTCCTTTTTTTGTAAATATTTCGAGTGTTTTATAAATGGTTCCTCGTGATATATTGGGGTGAGTCAGTCTGAGATATTCGCTAATAATATCAGCATCGGGATGGTTATTGAGAGTAAGTATAACTTCAAGAATAGCAATTCTTTGCGGTGTCACTTTGAGGTCATTTTTAGTCAGTATTTTAATAACAGATTTATTTGCCATACAGAAGTATTTTTATTGCTGAGTCATCAGCCAAATGAGTTTAATTACTAAATAGGAATGATTACTATTTAATAATTAGTAAAGATACAATTTATCCTGAACAAAGTCAAGAATTTTATCAAAAATATTGTTTGGCAATCCTGAAAATTGTTTAAACAACAATTAACTCCACCTATTCTGCTTAAAATTATTTGAATTGACTCGTGCTGATCATTAAGCTCTGAGCCTGGCAAAATACATTGCAAATGAACGATACAGAAAGTGAGTCCATTTGCCAAATGGAACAATTATCAATGCCCATTGAGCAAGTATTATCAGATGGAAAAGATATAACCATATATGCTTGTCGAGCAAATTCAGGTCAATTAAAAGGCGAACAACAAAAGCACTCAAACCCATTAAAAATAACCATGCTACAAACATCCAGTCAGAAGGCAGTGAATATTTGCTTATCTCTTTATCCTTTTTGATCCGTCCCAACATAAAATCTATTGTCACAATAAATATTATGATACTCATTACATATCCTAATACGATAACGAAAAGGTTCTCGTTTGAAAACCAATCCAGAAAAACAGTAATAAACAATAAACCCAGATACCCGATTACAAGAATAAAATGTTCAAACCACCTCAATTGATTGTCATCACATCCCAAAGCTCTTTTTTGTGTAAACATATGGACTATCAATTCCCATATTCCTTTTAAATATTTTATAACAGGCACCCTGGTCTTAGGTTTAAGTATAGTATACCACCACATGCGAATGATATTAGGAAGCAGTATTATTCCAAAAACAGAGGCAATTGCGATCATTTCGAAACTATGACCGAAATGCATTATATTTTCCAGGTTAAATCTCATGGAGTAACTTTTGCCAATAACTGCTATTGCCACAGCTATAAAAGCAATGACTGTCAGAGGTAACGACCTGTAAAGCAGACCAGATAGTTTAGTCCAGTCATATTCCGAGGTGAGCCATCTTCTGAGTGACATCATTAATTCACCGGGGTTGGCTTCCTGGGGACAATGTGTGGAACATTCGCCGCAATAGTAACAAAGCCAGGGCTTAAGCGAGGATCTTATTTCGTCCTGTAGTCCCAGGGTACTGAATCGCAGCATCTCCCTGGGGAATGAATCTTCTTCCGTTGAGAGCGAACAAACAGCTGTACAAGTGCCACAATTATAGCATGCATTAAAATCGAACGCCCCAAACTTTTTTAATTCTATTCCGAATTCAGGATTAATTGCAGCCATTATTTTTTAAGTTTATAAGAGAAATATTCATCCATATCATCAATTATGCCGGTTTGAACAAATCCGTATTTAACAAGTGACATTACATAAAAGACAACTTCATCTTTTGGCATATCGAGTATTTTTGTCAACTGGTCAATGGTCAATTCGTTTTCCTGAAGAGCTTCCAATACTGTTTTCTTTATTCTATTGAATTTCTTTAGGTTATCCTTTGCAGCCTGAGAGACTTCTCTTTTCTCTCTCATGTATTTAAATGTCTTCCCTTTTTCGGTTTCCATGGTTTTTTATTAAACTCAATCTTTCATAAATAATTCTATACTCCTGCCAGGGCATCAATCATACTTTCTATTTCATTATCCGAGTAGGCTGTTAAATTAATTGCATTAACCGGGCATACCGGCAAGCACATCCCACAACCTTTACAAACCGAGTTATTAATAGCCGCAATATCTTTATTCTCATCTTTCACCATACTTATGGCATCGAACGGACAGGCTTCAACACATGTTCCGCACCATGTACAAACATTCTTGTCAATTTTGGCTATAATAGGTTCAAGTTCCAGTTCTCCTTTGCTGACATATGAAAAAGATTTTGTAGCAGCCGACAGAGCAGAATTGACTGATTCCATAATATTTTTAGGTCCCTGGCATGCTCCGCTTATCGTTATACCGTCAATAACAGTTTCTACGGGACGAAGCTTCATGTGTATCTCATTAAAAAAATTATCCCTTCCTTTGGGAAGTTTTAACAGTGCCCCCACTTTGTTATCTGCTCTCGGGATCATACCGGTTACAAGCACCACAAGATCAGCTTTAACTGATATTTCTTTTCCACCCGTCAGGATATCATTTATCTTAACCAAAATGTTCCCATTTTCTCTTAAAACAACAGGCGGGTCCTCTTCGTATGATTGAAGGTAGATATCTCCGCCTTTCAATGATTCACTGTACAAAATCTCCTGTTTCCCATATGTTCTTATACCCCTTGTGAAATGATAATTCTGAATGTTCGCAAACTTTTTCTTTGTTTGCATTGCAGCATGGATAACGGATGTACAGCAATATCTTGAGCAATATTTATTGTCACCTTCAATCTGCCGGCTCCCCACACAGTATATATAGACTATGGTTTTAACTTTCTTTCCCCTGAATGTTAATTTCTTATCATTCAGATCAATTATTCTTTTGAATTGAGGAAGTGTAATTACATTATCAAATTTTTGATATCCAAACTCTCCTTCAACAGGTGTATAAGAATCGAATCCGGTAGCCATAAGAATGGATCCGACCTCTATTTCAATTATTTCCTCCTTCTGGGTAAAATCAACACTTTCGCAGATCTTTTCACATTCACCGCATCTGGTGCAGTTTTTGATATCAATAACCGGGTAATGAGGATATTCACTTGGGAAATTATGATAAATTGCTTTTCTGTTTGTAATATTGAAATTAAAATCATCAGGTACTTCAACGGGGCAGACCTGAATAGCTTTCAGAAGATGTCCATCATTGCATTTTTTTTTAATGTACCGGGGTGTTATTTTAATTCTGACTTTGAAATCGCCGATATTTCCTGAATTGGAAATGACTTCTGCGCCTGTAAGCAATGTTATGTTTTCCCGGTTAATCAGGTCGTTATATAGATTGGTTACCAGCTCTTTGCCTGTCTGGTTTGTTGTAAACAGCACATCCCACTGGGCCACTCTACCGCCTATGAAATGATCTCGTTCAATGAGTGTGACAGGGCATCCCATATTTGATAATTCTATAGCTGCCCTCATACCTGCCACCCCTCCGCCAATAACGGCCACAGCTTTTTTTGAAGAGATTTTAATAGGATAAAGTGGTTCGGAAAGACGTACTTTGGCAATAGCCGATTTTACAAGGAGGATTGCCTTCTCCGTGGCTCCCTTTTTATTGTCGGAGTGAGCCCAGGAAGCTTGTTCGCGTATATTTGCATGAACGTAGTTATACTTGTTAAGATTGGCTCTTTCTGTTACTGCCCTGAATGTCAGAAGGTGAAGTTTTGGAGAGCATGAGGCTACTACAACTCCGTCAAGCTTATTATTCTTAATATCATCAACCATCTCTTTCTGGTTGGCATCACCACATGCAAACATTGTTGTCTTAGCGATAAAAACACCCTCTTCATTCTCAACAGCCTGTTTGACCTTTTCCACATCTACATAATCAGAGATGTTCCCACCGCAGTGGCATATGTAAACCCCTAACTTTTTATTCATGGTTTTTTAATTAAATAGCTTATTGCTTCAGACGATGCGGAACCAGCTGAGAGGATAGAATCAGGAATATCCATGGGGCCCGTTGCTGTGCCGGCGACAAACACACCGTCTATACTTGTTCTCGACGGGCTGGCAAGAGGTTCCGTCTGGTTTACAAAGCTGAAAGGGTCGAGTTTAAGTTCCTCTCCATGGAACAATGTGGCATTGTCGGGATTGGGAAGGACGCCTACTGAAAGTATAACCATATCATGTTCAGACTCTTTAACCTTGTTCTCATTAATATCTTCATACCTCAATATAAGGTTGCCGTTCTCTTTTTCTGTGATCTTACCTATTTTACCTTTAATAAAGTTAACCCCCATTCCTTTAGCCTGGTCGTAAAATTCTTCAAAACCTTTTCCAAACGATCTTATATTAATATAATAAATAGTCACATCAGCCATTGGCAGAGCTCCCATCAGCAATTGAGCCTGTTTAATTGAATACATGCAGCATATTTGAGAACATATAGGGTTTCCGATAGTTACGTCTCTTGATCCGGTGCATAGAACGTAGGCAATTTTGTCAGGAACTTTGGCATCTCCCGGTCTTAAAATTGTATTAAACGGACGTGTAGGTGCCAATTGTCTTTCCATCTGCATGGATGTCAGTACATTTTTATACGAGCCATATCCAAAACGTGGAATCTTAATAGGATCGAACAGATTAAAACCAGTGGCAACAACCACTGTTTTAGCCTTTATAAGATATTCTTCTGTCTCCTGTGTAAAGTCGATACAATTTGTCGGACATACCTTTTCACAAGCGCCGCATAAAGTGCAGTTCTCAATATCTATTGCTGCAACCCTGGGGCTGGCGATGCTGAACGGTATAAATGCTGCCTTGCGTCCCACAAGGTTATACTGATACTGGTCTGGTACAATTACAGGGCAAGCCTCTTCGCATAACTGGCATCCAGTGCAGTCTTCAGTAATTACATATCGCGGATTTTTTATCACTTCCGCCTCGAAATCGTTTTCAGATTTTTTTATGATGCTTTTTACTTCGCTGCCTGTAAATATTGTAATTCCCGGATGCCTGGATATCTCTGATACTTTTGGAGTTGTGATACATGCGGAGCAATCAAGGGAGGGAAAAACCTTGCTTAGCAATATCATTTTACCGCCTATGGAAAGGTCTTTTTCAATTATCAGTACCTTAAACCCGTTATTGGCCAAATTTAAAGCAGCTTCACCACCGGCAATTCCTCCGCCTATAACAAGTGCATCGAAAGAGGTATTTATTTTTTCTCCGCTCATAATCAGGCATTTGGGGTTTTAAGTAAATATTCATTGAAGCTTTTCATCTGTTTTACAAATGCTTCGCTGCATACCGAACAGATTGCGGCCATACGGAGGCGTGCAGGTTCAATATTCATTTCCTTCATCAGTGCATGGGTATGGCCGACTATTTTTCCTGTTTTCTCAGTACAAGATTCGCCATAGGGGCAATCGCTCCCGTCAGCAGCAATAAATACTCCGTCAAACCCTTTCTCATAAGCATGCATAATCCATTTCGGCTTAACTCCACTCGAACAGGGTATTGAGATAGTATAAACTGTTGGAGGGTAATGCAATTTTAGTAATCCAGCCATGTCGATGGCAGGATCAGAGATCTTTTCGGTTGAGAACACCAGTATTTTGGCGCTTTTTATATTCATACCCGACTGTTAAAGATTATTTTTTCTTAAGATAAATCTTGAAGTAACCGCTCTCTTCGAGGGTTCCGAGATATTCATGTCCCTGTTTCATACACCATTTTGGAATATCTACTTTAGTTCCTTCATCGGCAGAGAGTACTTCCATAATGTCGCCGACTTTAATTGTTCCTATTGCTTTTTTTGCTTCCAGTAATGGTCCCGGGCAGGCAGTTCCCCTGGCATCAACTGATTTTGCCACATTTGCGTTTTTTAATTCTTCTGGTGTCATAGCGTAAAATTTAGTTATATATGTAAATAAAAATATTTGTGAATCAATTGAAAAAAATAAGTTCCTTGTTGATTGTTCATGTGTGGGTTTAACTATATCAAATAAATAGTTGCATACTGCTTTCATTTGCTTCAGCAATAAATGTCGTGGCACCGGCATATCTTATATGGGGATAATCAATCAGCTCTTCTTTTTTGAATCCCATAAGGTTCATCGACATCTCGCAAACAGTGATCTCAATACCCAGTTCTCCAGCTTCTTTAAACATCTGGTCAAGTGAAAGAACACCCTGTTTTCTCATCAGGTACTTAATCATGACAGGTCCCATTCCCGCCATATTCATTTTTGACAGGCTCAGTTTATTCCTCCCGCGTGGCAGCATAATACCAAATATCTTTGAGATAAAATCTTTCTTGCCAGCTCTTTTATTCTTGTCCCTTAGAGCAGAAAGCGACCAGAATGAAAAAAACAATTTAACCTTTGTATCCATAGCTGCTGCTGCCAGTGAGATGACCATTACAGCAAGAATTTTATCCATGTCGCCTGATACAATTGCTATTGATAGCTGATCTTTTCTTGAGTTTTCAAGTATAGTAACCTTCTTTTTTAATGCATCAAATTCTTCACCGAGATAGTGCAACTGGTTGCTTAAGTCTTCCTGCATTTTTTAGTTATATCATTACCGCGTGTAACTAAATCAGATTAATAAGTAAGGACAGCTTTTGCAGACAAAACCTCTGTAACAACAGTTCCTGCTGCTACAGGTTGAGCACCGGTAACTAATTCATTCTCTTCGATATGTCTCTCTTTTATACAGGGAGAACAAATGAGCAACTCCCCTCCAAGTTCAATAAAAGTATCCATTAATTGTTTTAGCGGGAGCAACCCGGGGGCATTAACGTTTTCAGCTACACCTTTTTTAGCAAGTAAAACAGCTGATGCCTGAAGAATAATAACCGCTTTTGCATCAACTGTCTGTGCTGCGGTGGCTACTACGAATGGCAGTGTTGCTTTTTCCTGATATTCAGGACCGGTGGTGCTGATTATTACAATTTTTTCAGTTTCTGACATAGTACTTGATTTTTATTGTTAATTATTTCACAAAGGAAAGTAATGCATTGTTCTTAATGATTATTTTAGCTGTGATGTTGGTTATTAAATTTTGTGATATGTCTCACAATTTAATTAATTTTGCAGAATGAGAAATGAATGTAATGTATGTGCAATTAAGTCGAAAGCGGCATCAAAATTAAACGCAGATGAAATTGAAAAACTTACTTTCAATTGCGCCCTGACCAGTTTTTATAAAGGAGACTCATTAATCAAACAGGGGACATTTTCAACAAATGTGGCATACCTGCGAAGCGGACTGGCAAAGATTCATATTGCCGGGCCATATCATGAGCAAATTGTACGTATTGTCAAAGCTCCCTCTTACCTGGCATTACCAACAACTTTTGGTGACAAGATAAATCAGTATTCGGTTACAGTTATTGAGAAAGCTGAAGTTTGTTTTATTGATATAGCTACTTTTCGCTCTCTGTTAGGTAGTAATCCTGAATTTTCATATGAGATCATGTTGGAGTTATGCAGGAACGAGCTGGAGGTATTTACCCGGTGTGCTAACCGTACCCAGAAACAGGTAAGAGGAAAAATAGCAGATGTAATTCTTGAAATGGCCGATAATATTTATAAATCCGAAAAATTTACAATGCCTGTCAATCAGGAAGAGATAGGCAATCTCATTGATTCGTCGAGGGAAAGCGTAAGCAGGGTTTTAAATGAATTTGAAAATGACAATATTATCAGATTATCAGGAAAAAAGGTTGAGATAATAAATAAAAAGGTCCTTCTGATGATCAGTGCAAAAGGATGATAATGTATAAGTTATCGGTCCGGAGGAAATCGAAGCCCGGTTTCCTGATGCATTGTGTATAACATGTTTTTAATTGTGATATCTTATTTATACCTTTATCAGGGAGTATTTTTTGTTTTTATGCAATGCTACTCTATTGAATATTAGTGGATTAAGTTTTTTGCTGTTTGTCATCCATTTATATCATCTGCGCAACATCAGTAAATTATTATTAATAATGATTTGGTTTCTTTCCGCACAACCAGTTAATAACATATTAGTATTGCGAAACAAACTTCTGAAATGGACAGATATCTAATAAAAAACAATTGTAACGAATGCTATGCAAGATCCAAATGCTTTGTTCAAAGAACAAAAAACGGAGAAGGATTTTATAATTCACAAAAGACACAAATTAGTTATAAAAAGGGGGAAACAATTGTTAAAGAGGGAACCCATGTCACAGATATATTGTATGTTATAGATGGTTTGGTTAAAATTTATATTGAGGGCCCCGAAAAAAATATTATCATAAGACTACTTTTATCCGATGATTTTATTGGATTAACATCATTGTTTGGTGATGATACATATTACTTCTCTGCTACCGCGTTGAAAGAAACCCGAATTTGTTCAATTGACCGTAACGAAATTAAAGATTTAATTACTAACTGCTGTAATTTTTCCCGTGAACTATCTAACTGGTATTGTAAAAATTACAACATTATGCTTACAAAATGCTTAAATTTAGGTCTCAGGCAATTAAATGGCAAGCTTGCAAATTCTTTGTTATATTTAAATAGAGAAGAGTTTAAAGAAGTAGATATATTTTCTTATATCAACAGGAAAGATCTGGCCGAATTATCCGGAATGTCCATGGAAAGTGTCGTTAGAATTTTATCTGAATTTAACGATGAAAAAATAATTGAATTAAAAGGGAAAAAGATTGAGATTAAGGACCTGGAAAGGTTAAAAGTTATAAACCAGAAAGGGTAAGCGGCATACTAAACTTCAAGGCCAGGTGTATTAATATCCTGAAATTTAAATAATTATCCTAAGAAAATCGATAGTCTGGTCAGATTTCACTAACAATAAAATCATAAGATTAGACAATACCATCAATTTATTAGTCTCTGTTCGCTCAAAAAAAATATTGATAAATCTCAATATTATAACTAATACTTTGACCTTTAACTCTCTTGTAATTAATGATATAGGATTTGTAACTTTGTATATAGAAGTTTTGTAAAGTTTTCAAATTAAAATATCATTAAAGCAAAAGCCAAAAAGGAGATCAGTGATGTATAAGCAAAAAAGTGAAATAATTGGACAAATTCAATCTTACCATAACCAGGTAGCCAGGTTATACTATGAAATTTATGAAAATGTTGAAGACAGCGAGATTAAATCGTTAATATTTGACCTTTACGAACATGAGAAAGATCGCGAGCAATATCTAATAAGGCATAAAAAAATTGCTGAAGCAATGAACTGTTGGTTAGATTTTCCGTGTGAAAAATTAACAAATCAGATAACTGAATGCTTCAAGAGCAATATTAATCCGGGATCTGACATGACTATGGGAGATTTAATAAAGATAGAATTATATTTTGACGATTGTCTTATTAAACTTTATAACATATTGGCATCCGAAAATGAACTGAGCGAGACAGTAATTAATACATTTTATTATATGTTGAAAAAAACAAGGAAAGAACAATCTTTACTTGCCGATATGCTTTATAACTCAAAAAACATCTTGCATCATAAATTCTCAGTACAAAATATTTAACCTGTAATGCTGAATATATATGTGTTTTAGGAGGATTACAAAGATTATTTTGTTATTCCTGCGTACATTTATATACGGTTCCTGACAGGAATATACCAGCCTTGGCAACAAAATTAATTTTAGACAATTACGGCAGAACCAAATCGGCAGGTTCTTATCAGATATGTGGGCCCCATGAAGAACCAGGTTCGTTTGAATAACAGGAGGGCGCTGATACTGATCATCACGGATCCAAAAATAAGCTGATTACAGCCTATAATTATCAAATATTATACTATCAGGATTTTGCGTTTGCAGATATTTTCTCACCATTTGCCGTAGATTAAAACTTATACCATGGCAAAAAAACCTTTCAATGAACATCTTAGTGAATACGATTAATGGTTATCGGATAATCATTATGTAATCGAATCAGAACTTAAAACAATCCATAAAGTGGTGGCAATTTAATAAAATATTAAAATTAAATGAACATATGTCCATTTATGGATTAAATTTGTATCATAAACAGATTAACAAACCTGACTTCAGTTAAAGAATGCCTAATCGCAGAAGATACAGAAGAATAAAAATGCCACCGGTAATGGAAGGATTTAAACCATTTGGTATTCCATTGCGTGAACTGGAACCTGTTAATTTGTTGTATGAAGAGTTTGAAGCTTTGCGGCTTGCTGATTATGAGAATCTTATCCAGGTGGAGGCAGCAAAAAAAATGAATATATCTCGCCCTACTTTTACCCGGCTTTATGACAAAGCCAGGAAAAAGATTGCAAAAGCTCTTGTTGAAGGAAAAGCAATCATAATTCGAGGGGGAACTTATATTACTGATCATTACTGGTACAGGTGTTTTAATTGTCATGAAACAATGATTACCATGAAACCTGTAAACCAATGTAGGAATTGCGACTCAGACAGAATTATTCAACTAAATACTGAATAAGTCCTTTCACTTGTCTAACCTCTTTTGGCAATTTCTTCCAGCTTTTCTTTTTCAATTATTAAAATGTTTTTTCCTTTGAGTTTTAAAATTCCCTCTTTCTCAAACTCCTTCAAGAATTTAATAGCGCTTTCTGCAGAGATTGAAGCGAAATCTGCAATGTCCTGCCGGGTTAAATAGGAAAAAATATCTTCATCAGAAAAATCATCCCCCGAAAGATACAATAAAGTGGTTGCAAGTTTGCCACGCATCTGTTTGAATGAGATTGTTTTAATTATCTCTAAAAGCTGTGCTTCGTTTTTGTAATTTCTTGAAGTGATTAGCATGGCAAAATCAGGATTCTTAAGCAGGAGTTTGTTTAAGGCTGTTTTATCAATCATGCATATCCTTGAATGCTTTAAAGCAATCGCTGAATATGTGTAAATATTTTCACCAAAGAGTGAAGAAAATGCAAGGAAATCACCGGTTTTGGCCAGACGGATATTAATCTGTTTATCAAATCCTGTTTGAAGATATATTAGAATAATTCCTTCTACAACATGCATTACATAAGGAGAAAAGGCACCCTGCTTAAATAAGTTTTCTCCCTTCTTATAAGAGAGCTGTATTTTCTTGTCATCTAAAAAATCAAGCTCATCAGGGCACAAACTCTGAAAGCAGGAAGATGAAATTTCACACTCCCTGCACCTGACTATATTCTGGTTTTCTGCCACATTTACCGGGTTTTTACGTAAAAAATTTTCACAAAAGTATTAAATGAATTTTAATAAAGGGTGAATTTCCTTCAAATAAGCATATCATACAAGTACAATCAGTAACTTGATACAATATACTTAATGCTGCTCTCATAGCTTAAAGAGTTGAAGTTTGATAGGAAAAAAACTGAAATATTTCATGCTGTTTACCATAATCGCCAAACACTGAATTCTTGCCCTTTAAGTGCCTTACGGATACCTTTGCATCAAAAATTATTGTAAATGAAACGGGTAGCAATTCCATTAGTAAAAGACAAATTAAGCGAGTATTTCGGTCAATGTAATTATTACAAAATATATGATGTTGACAACGGAAATATTAAGAGCAATTCGACAGAAGTTCCGCCTGATCAGGATCTCATGAACTTGCCTTTATGGGCTGTTAACCAGGGGATTACTGATATTATTGTACAT
>Ga0307377_10004981_pt1 | contig 14355 bp, 27 predicted proteins | sample TR3MG_FD_202535 | JGI IMG/M metagenome (GOLD analysis project Ga0307377, IMG submission 202535) | Soil microbial communities from Risofladan, Vaasa, Finland - TR-3 | ecosystem: Environmental > Terrestrial > Soil > Coastal area > Acid sulfate soil | place: Finland: Risofladan, Vaasa | collected... | reverse complement strand
TTTCGTTGGAAAGATATTTGGTACTGGTAATGGGGATTTTGAGTTTGAATGCTCGGCCGTTAAGGAATTTAAAATACCGATCAATCAATATCTCTTTGGTGCATCGAGAAGTTTTAGACCCAATGGGAACTGAACGTTTTAATTTATCATGAACATTATCAATTCTTTTTAACCACTCGACATTAATTGTTTTCATTCTGGCCTCCTATCTTTTACCCAGGTATTAAATTCTTCAATCTGTGCGTTAGTTAGTTTCTTAGCAAACGCCCGTAACTCTTTACCATACAGGTCTTCTTTCTCGTCCGACCAATAACCTTCAGGTATATAACCAATATCAACCAAAAACGACATAATAAACATTTCATTGATGACTTGTAATCGGGTCTTCAATGGAATTTTCTTACGTAGAGTTTCTATTATTTTACTCACCTGCCATTACTTTTTGATACTCATCTTCAGGAATCTCAATAGAACGGGTTGGTTTACCACATGATGGGCAGAAATCAACTCTCCAGAAAGTTCCATCAACTTTAATTGACGGCATTACGAATATTCGTTTGTCGTCCTTTTCATAACTGAACCATTGAAAGGTCTGAGCCATTTTCTTGTATGGGTCGCAACAAAATTGTGTTTTATCCATCTTTTTTTCTTTTTGATTACAACACAAAGATATGTATAATATTTTAGAATACCAAATTAAATTTAACCCAATTCATGAAACACATCTTCCACCTGTTTGGTGAGTCCAATGTAGTCGGGGGAGAATTTGGTGTCCCTGTTTCTTCTCGACCCAAAATCGATGTTGAATTGTTTATACATATCACCTGGGTTGTTCTTCATCACGTACAACCTGTTTGATAGGTATACCGCCTCACGAATATCATGGGTTACCAGGATGAATGTAACATCAATCTTATCCGAGTAGAAGAGATCCAATAGGACGTTCTGAAGCTCGGTTCTGTTCTTGATGTCCAACGCAGAGAATGGTTCGTCAAGTAAAAGGATCTGAGGGTTGGCAATTAGAGATCTAGCAATCGCCACCCTCTGTAATTGTCCACCTGAAAGTAATGGATATTTCGCCCATTTGTTCTCATGTCCCTTCAACCCAACCAGTTCAATAATTTCTTCAGCTTTATCGAAGGCTTCACGTTTGTTCACCCCTTTTAATATAAGAGGTAACGCCACATTTTCAATAACAGATACCCAATGGAATGAAGAATACTGTTGGAAGACCATTGGGATATGATCCTTATCGGTTTTCTTCTTACCATAAAGATAGATGTCACCAGATGTCGGTTTCTGTAACCCAGCGATGTATCTGAGGATGGTTGATTTCCCGCACCCGGATTTACCGAGAATAGAAATGAACTGACCCTGGTCTGGAATATCCTCAATAGTAAATGTGAGGTTATTAAAAAGGGTGAAGTCTTTCTCACCACGATAGACCTGAGTAATCCCTTCAAGGTTAATTACGTCAGTTAGTCCATTGGATATCCTAGGACTTTCAAGTTCTTTAGTGTAAGTAGGTACAAAACTCTCTGGTGTTACCACCTTTGATGGCCTCCGATTACCAAATAAACCAGATTTTTTTGAGGGAGCAACTGAGGGAACAACTGAGGGAACAACTTCAGGAGTGACCTCTGTCTTATTTGATTGATTGAATAAATTCATTACTTTTTAAGGTATTTCGAAATGGATCTTTTGACTTGACCATCATATTTGAATGGGAATATTTTCTTATCAAGATACTTGAACGCCAAGTCCTGAAGATATCCAAACATAACAATAATAAGTACGAGAGCGAAGATTGGGGGGGTTTGTGATTGCTTCGCAGATACGAAGATCATTCCACCAAGTCCACCTTCCATATTCAGGAGTTCTACAATTACAATATATGTCCACGAGATGGCAACAAGTACCCGAATGTCATCAGAGATCTTAGACATTGCATATGGGAAATAAAGGTGTCGAACCTTCTGCCATTTACTCGCACCGAGAGTGGTAATGGTTTGTTTATGTAGAGTTTCAATCTCATCGATCCTCTGTACAACTACGGGGATAAGGTATAGTAAAATACCGAAAGATAAGAAGTGAACTTTAAGACCAACACCAAGTCCGAATAACGCAACGAACACACCTGTAATGGCGGGGAGAGGAAGGAATCTCAATGCTTGGAAGTACTTACTCACCAACGCTCGGATACCCGGAACGAGACCCATGGCGAAACCAATGGGGATTGAGATGACTACGGCTTCGAGATAACCTGATAAGTTCAGTTTAAGGGAGAACAACGCATTTCCCACCAGTCCATTCTCATATAATGGTCCTAAAGAGGCGATCACCGCCAATGGTGAGGGTAGTATTGATGATGAAATGTTACCATATGTGGTAACTACTTGCCATAGGGTCATTAACAATATGAACCCCACAATACCGATGATGGTTGATTGTTTTTTGGTAATGTCGCCTTCGATTTGGAATGCGTTCATCTTACCTGTGCTTATTGGTTTCACGACCAATGTAAACACCAAGAACGACAAGGCCGATTACAGCGGCACCGATCAGAACTTTGAACAGAATAACCGCTACGTGGAATCCGACGATTCCCACTAAACCGAGGCCAACTATTAAAAGAAATACGTGTATTTTTTTCATGATATATTTTAAATAAGATTTGTTTTTATTTTGAAAAAGAGGGGTTAAGACAACCCAACCCCTCTTTAGTGATTTCAACTATTCTTCTACGAGCTGGAAATCCGTTCTCCTATAAGATTCATTTTCTCCCCTCACACCGTCATTAACGGCCTTGGTCATTCCATTCCCAATCACGATGAACCTATTTACATCAAACCCATACTCCCTTGTTAGGTAATCGGCCACCGCCTGAGCACGTTTGAACGAAAGTGTTTTATTGTAACTTGCATCTCCAACGGCATCGGTGTTCCCTTCAATCCTAATCCTGGCGTCTCTGAAAGACTTAGCGAGGTCACCAAATTCTCTATCAATCGTGTACTTAGCGTCATCCGATAGGGTCGATGAATTTGTTGCGAAATTAATGGTAACTTGTTTATTCGATATGGCGGCCTTCTGTTTAACCTCAGCGGTTACTGGGGTAAATCGGGCAACGCCTTCTGACTCCTGGTTTAAGGTAAGGGTTATAGCTTCAACAACAGATGTGTTTGAAACCGTTCTCCACGCCACCGAGTTACTTGCCAGATTAAGATCCGAATATACAATTGACATCTTAGAGTAAAGTTGTTCACCAGTGATTCCCTGATACCTTGGGTTCAATCCAAAGAAGTCCTTATTATCTCCAAGTGTGGTTAATCTCACATTTTTAATACCCTCATAGAAGAACTCCTCGTCCATGTCCCATGCGTCGGCACATGCCTGAGCTGCCTCGTGTTTGAGTGCATCGGATTCGTTGATCTGAGCGTTAGCATCTAACCATGCGGTTGCGAACCTCAAAAGGAGATCAAAATTATTCTCAAGGAATGGCTCCTTTACAAGAATACCGTCGGCAATGATGTGGGTTGCGATTTTAGTGTTTACGAGAACTTTAGTACCTGGGATTGCGTCAACACAATCAAGGTCGTCTGGACTCCATACCACAGCGGCGTCAACCTGTCCTGCCTTATAGAACTTAGCGGCTTCAATACCATCCGATGCTTTCTTCAAAACAACATCACTGATTTTCAAACCATTTGATTCAAGTACTTTAACAAGGAGTGAGTTAGAGGCGGTACCGACAGCATATGCGATCGTTTTACCTTTAAGGTCGGCAACGGTGTTAATCCCTTTTCGGACAACAATTGCGTCGCCACCACGACTCCAGTCAACTTGTATAAACTGTACAGCTTCGGACTCAACCATACCAGACCCTGCTCCCATTTCGATTGGTAAAACATCAGTGGTACAATATACGAGGTCGTATGTTCCAACTTTAAAATTATTACGGGAATCATCAAACACGTCATTGATCTTGATTTGGAGTTTGATGCCGTATTCCTTATACAGTTGTGAATTCTCGTTTGGATCGAGTCCACCGTTCAACCATACAATCGGTGCGAATCCTGACCATGTATTGATACCCAATACGAGGTCAACATCAGAGGATTTAGATTTCCTTGGAGCCTTCTCAGCTCTTTCAGTTGGTTCTCCGGACTTTTCTTTACCTTTGAAGATTTCCGGTTTCGTGAAATAAAGTAATCCTCCTATTCCACCAACTACGAGGAAGATGAGGAAAAACTTAAAACCTGTTGTTAATTTTGTCATTTTATTGAAATTTTGTGTTAGTTAATACTAATTGAATTAATTCGTAAAATATCTGTTTGCAGATTTCTGCGGAACGTTTTGTCTGGGGGTGAACCCATCAACGGTCAGTTTTGTCATCTGAGAACTTGGAAGTTCGTTCATTTTGATGAAAAGGGCTTCGATACCCAGTTCATCGTATTTCTTGGAAATGTCATTTCCTTTGATTGAATACATCTCCTTATCGATTTCCATCTTGTCAATCATACCACCTGTGGTGTTGATAACCCTGTCCATTTCACCAACTTTGTTCATGATGTCTTGAGTGACAACTTCGAACGCCTGATTGTATAGGGCAAGTTCATCGGGATCACCTTTTAAGATGGACATGGCTGATTTGAAAGCGGAGTGAGAGTCACGTACCATTTGGTACTTCTCCTTCTGAATTGACACTTCATTCTCTGCGTCCTGAGCGGTCAGTTTAGCGAGCTCAGCAATCTTAGAGAGGGTCTTGTACCAGTTCTCACATGATGCTTGTAACTCAATATACTCATTGGTGATGTCCACAAGACGGACGGCCTGACGGGATTCAATCTGTGCCAAAGGAAGATTATTTTTTGATTCGGCAGCAGCTTTACGGTCAAGACAAACCTGAAGTTGTTTTTTCTTCTCTTTAATTTTGTCTTTAAACTTCAGACGGACACCGTTAAGTTTACCCATCTTTTCTTCGACATTTCCAATCCTTTTATACATCTGTTTGATTGTATCCTCAAGAATTGCAATCGGGTTCATCTTAACGACGGCACCCATAAGGGATCGAATCGCCATCATATATAATGTCCCGATAAGTAAACGTGCGTTCTTGTCGAACACAACATAGAGGATTGCGGCAATAACAAGACAAAGGGCAATAATCCCCAAAATGTTGGAGAGTGCCAATTGTACGATTGCCAGGATAGGTTGGAAGAATACGAGAAGAGCCACCACGCCAATGGCGAGGAGTACCATCCCAAGAGTTCCACCTTTTTGATCAAAGACACCTTTGGCCTTATCTCCGTAATTTGCTAAAGAATTTTCCATTTTATTATTGTATGTAACTGTTAATTTTCTGCTTGTCTCCCAACATTTCATTGATGATAACATCGGCGGAAGCCTGGAAGTTGGCCTCTTGGGCACGGAGTTTCATTTCTTCAGCCCCCGCCTCCTGTTGTAGAGTGAGGATCTTAGTGTTAAGTTCCGTGATTCGTTTGGTGAGTTGATCCAATTCCTGTTTAGAGGATTCAACCTCCCCCATTTTATTATGGACTTTGGCCTGAAACTGTGAATTCATCTCATTGTCGAAACTTTTCTTCTCACCCTGAATAAGGTTGATGTATTTGTCGAGAGATGAAAGTAGGAGTGGTTTTGTACACCCTTGTAGACCGAGAACGGAATACACGGTTTGGAATTTTTGTTGATCGGTCATAGCCAACGTCTTCATGTTCTCGATGGCCTGTTTGAATTCAAAGTAGTCTTGTCCGGGTTGGTTGTTCTCTTCAATAACACCAGTCAACACCTCAACAAACTTGTTGTCAACAATACCCTGTACTGTTTGTGTTGTGGTGAAATTCTGAACAGGTTGACCCTGAACGGTAGGTTGCGTGACCACCGAAGATGTTTTTCCTTGGTCGTCTGTTTCTGAGGTATCACCTTCCTTGAAGATAAGTCCCTTTAAAAATCCTGATTTGCTCATAGAAGTTTTTTTAATTAATTGTACAAAGATAAATTATATAAATGAAACCACCAAACATTTTGGGGATTATTTTAATTTTTTTTCAAAGTTACTACACAAAATTCGAAGTTTCGTGTCCTCCCATAACAATCATAACCAATAATTGTGACTGGAAAGGAAGGTGCGGTTGTGAACATAAGTCCCGGTCGTGGGGTTTGGATTAATGTGTCCATACAACAATAGTCTGGAGTTCTAACAAGATAGGTGTAATCAGATAAGATTATGACACCAGATGTAATATATTGAGTTGGAATTTTACTTCCACAGCACCCAAACATCATAACAATACTAAGAACTATCAATAAATTTTTCATATTTATTTTTTAGTTGGGTTGAACTCTTCTTTCAATTTCAGGTAAATCGCCCTTCGATCTTCCTTACGTTTTTCTAAGAATATTTTACTATTTTCAAGTCTTGCTTGATATTCATCATCATTTTCCAAACGTGGCCGTTGGACCCGAATTTCTGTGTTAGCATCCCACGAATTATTTTCAGAATAATACCCTGGATCTGAATTATAAACTAGGATGTCAGTTGGTTGTAAATCTGTTGGTAAATCACCAATCGGGATATCCCGTTCCTCCCCGTCATATTGTTTACGAAAGATAGTATCAAAGACGGTTTTCCTAGGTTTACTCAAGTCAACTTCGTGATCAAATAGATATGTGTGTGCCTTTTTCATTAGGCAAATATAAACAATATATTTGATTTCTCCAAATAAAAAGGGGAGATTTTTATTTGTCTTTTCTATTTAAGTGACGAGTCATTAATATTATATATAAAATTGCCGCACATAATACAGCGAGTATTATAGTGCCGGCTGAGAGAGGTGTTTCGGGGAAATTCATTTACGATTATTTTCGAGTTCTTTTGCTCGTTTTTTTAGGGTATTATATGTTACATCTTTACCACCACATACCATTTCGGGTTCTTCAGATGGTGGTGGTGTTTTCTTCTTATCAGTCATTTTCTAACTCTTTAAGCTTTTTCTTGTAGAATTCTTTTTTTAGTGTCTTCTCATTAGCATATATAATATTGAGTTCTTCTTCTGAAAACACATCATCGTTAGATCCAGATAAGAAACAACTCATACACCATGAAGTTCCATCATCATGAACCTCGATCCCGAAATCCTCATGTTTTTCACCACAATGTTCGCAAAATGGTTTTTCACCAATATCAATACTAAATTCCTGGGAATTAACTTTCACGTCACCTTCAAGATAAACCCCCCACTCAATGTCTTCATCCATATCGTAATATTCACTAGCCAATGCGATCTCCCCGACCGCCTCTTCAACTTCTGAACGAATATTTGATTCAACATGCTCTTTCGTCACCATATAAGGAAGATAACCTCCCACCTTAAATTTTATGGTTACAATGAATGTTCTCTTTTTGTCTTCACTATCGTCAATCATCTTACCGAATTTAAGATATCATTTATTTGATCCACGGTTTTAAGAACATTATCTTTAGCACTATCGACTAAATCTAATTGACCTTTAATTTTGGTGAGAAGGTTTTTAATACTCACATACTCCTCATACGTTAGTTTTTTATCCATCGTTTCTGTTTTTTGCTGTCAACCTCCCCAATTCAAGTGCCTCTTCTGCGGTTGGGATCCCGTTATCTTTAACTGTGCCGAAAATTGGGTGGGCACAGGTGAAAAGTGATTCGACCCTTCCCCGGGTTTCATTGTCATAATACCCAGCATAGTAACCAAGATTAACCTTAGCGACATCCTCGGCGGTCATATTATCTTCTCTCGGTTCTTTATCCAGATATTTCTGAATGTGGTTCACATACTCAGCAAGATATTGTTGAGCGTCTTGGGGATCTGTAATTTCCATGGCGGGGCCTAAGCACTCACCAAAGGTTAATGTTTCTTTGTTTTCGGGATTAAATTTTGTCATCATTTAATTCTTCTTTAAGTTTCTTGATTTTTTCTTCGAGAGCTTTTTCCTGACCGATCATGTCGCCAGCACATAGTTCACTACCATACATGTCCCATGCTGCCTTATTAGACTCCCTCAGACTTTTGAGGGATGATTCTAAAACTTCTAAGCGTTTACTCATAATCTAAAATATAAGAAAAATATCTTAGATAACAAAATTTAACGGGAATAAAATTAGTTGGTTACTGACTCGTGTTCGTCTTTTTCTATGCGAAGAACATAATCACGAATAACTTCAATTGGTTTGTTACTGGGGTTGTTGGATGTTCCGAATTTGTGTTGAATCACCACTTCGGAGGTACAGAAATCATGTTCTACTGATATTTCACCTTCATCTTCTACTACGACACCGACCCCTTCAGGGGTTCTAACATAATCACCTGTTGTAAAATACATGAAATGTAAAACGCCTTCTTTCATAGTGGAATGATTGATTTACTATTTTATAAATATTATGATTTTTTATTTTGTACAAATATTTTGACAAATATCAAAAATTTATAGTTTTATCTTCTTCATCAACTTTTTCATCCAGGGGGATTTGGGTGATTTCCAATGTTTTACAATATAGATGTCCCCAATTATTATAAGACCCAATAAAACTAATAAAATAACCAGTGTGAATATATCTTCCATGATGATTTATTTTCCGTACCACATGTACGCTTTGGTAAATGCCGCAAGTGAATAATGGTCGATGGTGTGCCCGTCATGATTACTTACGTGACCCCATTGATCCGTGAAGAGTCTCCACCCACCTTCAGTACTAACATCACTATCAACGAATTTTTTATCCCATCCTTCGAGTTTCACACTCTTGGCTTCGTCCGATTTTAACCACTCCCATAATAAATCGGTTAATTCATCTTCACCAATATCTTCAGGTTGGCCCATTCTATTGGTGAATGGGATTGCCCTCTTCTGACTGTCACCAACATACCATGTTAAGACGAAGCCCTTTTTGGGTTCAAAATACCAACCGCTAACCTTGCGGCGCTTACCATATTCGTCGAGTAATAACAACTGTACAGCCAATTTTAACTGTTCCTTTGTTTTACCGTTTACGTTAAAAACTTTATTATCCATTGTCCAGCTCATTAAGTAGGGTTTTTACTTTATCAATATGTTTATGATCCATGGGTTTCCCACAGGTGTTCAATTTAATGAATGATTCATATATCCCTCGTAGATCTGGGTTCTCAAGATAACCATACGTGATCCCATGATTCTTGAATGTATGTTTGTCCCTGTGGGATAGTTGTGAGAAATAAACACCCTTATATGGGAATCTATCTTCATAGAACTCTTTCAATGCAGTCAGTCTTTGCTTACCATCGAGAACTTGGTAATATCTTCCTTCCGTTTTTTCGTTAAGTTGAACGAACACAATTTTACCGATATCGATATTATTGTATATGCTCTCGATGAGTGAAACTTTATCTTCAAGTTCCCATACGTGCTCACGTTGGTATTCTGCATCGAAGTCGACCCCCGCATGTGATGCGTACACCATACTCAGTAATGAATCAATGGGAGAATTTAATTGTCGAATACGATATTTCTCTTCTTTCGTAAATTGAGTTGGTTGGTTCTGTCCATATTTGTATAAATCCTGCCAAGTACAAACATGAAGTTCATTACGTGCTGGTTTACCTCGATCTCTTTTCACCCCAATAGCTTCACATGTGTAGAACATTCCGTTGTGATGAATTTCACGGATATAAACCTCTTCGTGAGCACCTAACGAAACACGTTCATCAACTTCAAAGGTACGTGTGGGGTTCAAAGGGATTATTCCCAAATCTAATGCCCGTTCTAGGTCATTAATATTACGACCCACTAACTCCATTTCAAGTTCTTCTTGGGTCTTTTGTGTTTTCTTTGCCATTATATTTCAATTATTTGTCTTAAATACACACATCCTGTATACAGGTTATAAACCTCTTCGTTTGCTTCATCTACACTGGTGAACCATTTTATTTTTCCATCGGGATCCTTATGGCCTCTCCATCCTCTCCATGTTTTAAATATGATAAAGACAACCTCACATTTCTCTCTATACCACAAAGTACAATAACCTCTGAGTAATCTATATTGTACCACTTTCATCTTTTTCACGAGGCTAAGATATAACAAATATCTGTAATTACCAAATTTTTCAATAAAAAACCCCCAGATTTCTCTGAGGGCTTACATCCTTGCTAGCTGATGCCAGGTAAACCCCTGGAGGACGTTGAGTTATTGACGAACTCTTTCAAAATCTCGTATTAAATCGACATCGTTTACAACAATTGTACCGTCCCTTTCACAAGTCGCATTAACTTGATTGGTGGATTTTTTCTTATATAGATACCAAGTATATGTTATGGTTTCACACGCACTAAGATACTGAGTATTATATTGCCAACCATCTCCAAGGTCAATGTACAATTTATTGGTTCCGGCGGGAACATTGTAATATGTTGTCTGACCCCCATGATATAATTTTCTTTCATCTATGTTATTTACATCAACCCATACTGTGTATCCAGTAGTGTTTTGGACAATAAAAGTCCCTGTATTGTTTTGTTCACAGGGTTCAAGGGCGGGAGTTAGGTCTTCACAACTTGTGAATACCATTGGTGCTCCAAAGATCATCGCCATTACAAATATGACAACACTTAAACTTTTCAAAAATGATTTTCTTTTCATAATTTCTTAATTTTTTATTTTTATTCACATATACCTGATAGTGTAATTAACCAGCTGCACTGGCAAGCACTACGATAACCATCCATGTTCCCCAACCTGCTAAGGCCGCCCACATGTTTTGCTTCTTTGCTTGCTTTTTATAACAATCAAGATAGTAAGGATCACCGAACAGATCACTATTTTGAGACATCATAACAGTTCGATTCCCATTAAACGGATTGGGATTAGTTGCGAGCACTATTATTGGCATAAATACACCCAATAACAATCCACCAGCAAAGTTTCCAGCAAACTTTCCATGATACATTTGAGCATCCATGACTCCCTTTGCACAGTTTTCTTGCGGATTCATAATCATTTCCATTAAAGGTGCTTCCATCTCGCTTGCTGGATCTTCAAATCGATATCCTACAACATCGCTGATCGGAATAGCATATGTGTCTCCATTTTCTGCTTTGAAAATCACATCACATCCTTTAATTTTTTTAATCTCTCCATTGAAATAATGGATTGAAGTGGGGGTTGAAGTTTCTACACCTTCTTCATAGATGTAATCATCTCCTTCAGCAGGAAGACCTTGATAGTCTGTTACCAGAGTAACAGCAATGATATCTCCTACTTCGTCTCCTACCTCTTTGTCTTTGGCAGTTACGTTCCCAATAATCCCGAAAATAAACAAGATTGACAACATGGGCAACAGATACGAAAATAAACTTTTGTGCGTCTTCATTTTTTTTAATTTTAGATGTTAATTATATGTTAATTATGATTTGAGAATAATGCATATCCGAAACCGACTTCCCAGGCAAATGAATCTGCCACAGAGCACCATCCATATCCCCCTCCTACTTTAAATGTCCATCGACCTTGATATGATTTTACACCAAGCATTGCAATGTACATTGCTTGAGAATAGTTATCAGTCCATGCTCCACCATTATAGGAGTATTGAGAACGATAACCATTAGTTGCAATACCAAAAGAGCCATACCAACAGGCACCATCTGCACCATAGGCATTATTCATATACTCATTGGTCTTAGTTTGAATGGATATGGATCCGCTAAAAGAACTTAGAGGATCACCTGAACCAGGATATTTTGTTGGAGTCCAACCTCCAGAGAGTCCGATTAACCCAAATTGGGCTTCGAGTCCGACGACACCAGTACTTGTCCAAGAATAACCGACAAATGGACTAAGGTCTACTGACATTTGTGCTTGCGTGTTAACACTTACGGCGAAGAGTATCGCCACGATTGATAAAATTGTTATTAATCTTTTTTTCATGAGTTAAATGTTTAAAATTAAAGTATAAATAAAATAAATGACAATTCCAAATTTAATCCAAATTCCATTTAATTCCTGCCATTATATAGTCCTTATATGGAAGTGCAAGAGTGTAATTAGATACCCTACCTTCTATACCCACGGCGAACCTTTTAGATATTGAGTAGAATAATTGTGGTTCGAACAAAGCGACCGTTGCCGCCTCTTCAGGATCATATATCCCTGAATTCCAAACATCGCAATACCCAGAGAGAACCAATTTGTTCCATTCCTTTATAAAGATGAAGGTAACTTGAGCACCACTCTGACTTGTGAATTGATCGTATCGATATAGAACATCCAACGACAAAAGCCAACCCCTAACTTCGGTGGCCTTCTGAACCCCCGCTAGATAAACAGGATCTATCCTAATCGCCTGGTCGGCATCAGTGAACACGCCCACATTATATTGTACAGTGGCAGCAAATCCTTTCTGACCGATATTCCAATACTTGGAGACTTCAGTATATGATTCAAAATACCCATCGAAATCCATCTTGAAATCGGTGAAGTAGTAAAACACCCCATGTTCCAATGGTTTGTAGATCTCAACCGTAATGAAATTCACGGGTTGGCCGTTACCATACCCATAAAGGAGTTGGATATTCTGTGCCTGGGTTATCCCGACGACAGATAAGAAGAATAAAATTGTGAGTATTCTTCTCATTATTCAGGTTTTGCGTGTCCAATAAGAAGAAAATAATGACAACCAGTCCAACCTGAAGTGTATTTTGCGACTTTAATCCCAAAGGCGTATCGGGCGGTTTCGGTCACCTCAAATACAGCAATACCACCAAAGTTCTCTTTAGTGTCAGTTACGACATCGTACCACTCCTCTGTAATTGGGTTCTGTTTCATCACCTTTAAATCCATATCATCAACCATACCAATTTGACCTTCGGTATACGCAAGATATGTCCAACCTTTGGATAGGGTTCGATACATATATTTCCAATCATTCCCCAACAGGAGATCCGCTTCCAAATGAACAACTTCCATGTTCAATTCAGTTTCGGCTGTGACAACCTCCTCGGATACCTGTAATAGGATTGGTTGCATAGAGGTAATTTCGTTGAAGGCATCATTTGTCTGCCCAAACATGATCATTGCTGCGAATATGAACGCAATCGTCATTAATGTTTTTTTCATGGTTTTTAATTTTATAGGTCAAAGATAAAACGAATTTTTGAGACTGCCAAATATTTTCAATGAAATTTACGTAAATAATTTTTCAGGAAGATTCTCTACGGTAAAGACCGAATTCCTGTTGGAGTTCTTTTTTGGTAAAGAAGTTGTAGTTTTTTACGAATTCGGTGAAAATTTTTATCTCATTACCTTTGAAGTAGTTTTCTGGGTATCCTGCTTGTCCTCGGTATCCAGGACCCATTCTATCTGAATAGAGACTTATTAGATTGCGACCACTATGGGTTGGCCTCTGGTTAAGAACTCGGCCAGTGGAGATGGATCTTCCCTTTGCCTTGTTGAAATGATCGTGCTCGGAACAGATAGCGATCCCAAGTTGGAGGTCATCGTCTTTAATTACACCTGAGATGGTGAATCTGACATCGTCCACGGTTTCTCCGTGAAAATACATTACGTTAATTTCTTCCATGTTTTTTTATTTAGAGTGTAAAGATATTTCTCAACCAAATCCTCCATATTTAACCTGTTCATCGACTTTAACACCACAAATTTGACAGAAATAGTCCGTCCAATGTTCTGCCCGGTCAAGATAACCACCAGGGTAATTACGATGTTCGGTTCTTATTTTTTCGTGGGTGCAATGTCTGTTTAATTCAAGAGTCACCTCGATAATTTCCTGTACGGTTTTATCCCTTAACTCTTTCAGTTCTATTAGACGGTTGGAGAGCTCCAACGCCCTTTTGTTTTTAAGTTCCTCTTCTTTAAGAATCTTTTCTTTTTCTTTTTGAAGTTTGTCGATTTCTTTTTCTTTTTGTTTGATTCGTTCCGATGTTGCTACATTATCGGGACCGTCGTCATAGTGATGTGCCATTGTTTATATATTTAATTAAAAATCTCTCATAAAAAAAACCCAAAATTCATCAACATAATCAATTCGCCAATCAGCATTTTGAAACCTTGTTAATAAAAGATCTTGCATCAATTGTCTTTGTGGTTCGGGGAATGATAGTGGATTATAGGTGATTGGATCGCATTCAAATCTAACGATACAATTCTCAATATGAACGTAGTTACTATCTGGTTTTAACTCTACTTGTTCGTCAATATAATCACCAACATCATCAACTTTATTAATTTGTTGATTGGTCAATAGTGATTTGATTTTTTTCTCTTTTACTTCGTTATATTTTTTTGGCATGGTCTTTTATAATAAAT
>Ga0307377_10004979_pt1 | contig 14357 bp, 13 predicted proteins | sample TR3MG_FD_202535 | JGI IMG/M metagenome (GOLD analysis project Ga0307377, IMG submission 202535) | Soil microbial communities from Risofladan, Vaasa, Finland - TR-3 | ecosystem: Environmental > Terrestrial > Soil > Coastal area > Acid sulfate soil | place: Finland: Risofladan, Vaasa | collected... | reverse complement strand
TATGCTCTGTGCATGTACCTTTCCCATGGTCTGAGCAAAACACCTGAGTACCACTGCTGGCAGCAGATCAAGGCCAGGTGTTTGAACCCCAACCATCGGATGTTCCCGCATTATGGCGGACGCGGGATCTTGATTGCCCCAGAGTGGGAGCACGACTTCCCAGCTTTTTTGGATCACGTTGGGCTACGGCCAAGTACAGATCACTCGCTTGATCGCGTCAACAACGCACTCGGGTATGTACCGGGTAACGTAAAATGGGCGACGTGGATCGAGCAGGCTAACAACCGAAGAGGTCATGCTACATCTGGCGTGGTTCTACGGCAGCCTGATGCAACCAGGAAAACCAATTTCAAACACGGTTTGATCCGGCACCCAGAGTACAAACTTTGGGCTGCTATGAAAAACCGTTGTGTTAATCCTGCAAATTCTAACTACGCGGATTATGGAGGGCGAGGCATCACCATCCACCCACCGTGGATCGCTAATTTTGTGGCCTTCTTCGAGTACATTGGCCCTCGTCCGACCCCGCAGCACAGCTTAGATCGGATCGACAATGACGGGCCGTACGCTCCAGGTAATGTTCGTTGGGCTACGAAGAAGGAACAACGTGCAAACCAGCGTCCGTACCCGACAGGTTCTGCTCACGCGAACTACGAGCACGGGGGTTACGGGACTCCGGAGTACATGACTTGGACCAGCATCAAGACTCGGTGTTACAACGAGAAGTCGGATCGCTATTGCGACTACGGCGGCAAGGGCGTTGCCATGTGTCAGCGTTGGCGCGAGAGCTTTAGTGCGTTCTTCGGGGATCTGGGAGTTAGGGCAACACCGGCCCACACCCTTACTCGTTTGGACCGGCAAGGGCATTACTCGTGTGGTACGTGCCAAGAATGCAAGGCGCATAGCTGGCCCGCTAACTGCCGTTGGGCCTCTAAGACAGACCAAAATCGTTCACGCAAGAGTGGTAGTCGGTCGGGTAAGTTGGATGTCGCCAAGGTTCAGCTCATCCGTCAACAGCTCGCAGAGGGGATCTCTTACAAGCGGGTGGCCAAGACTTTCGGGATTGGGGTCTCCCTGGTGGGTAAGATTAAGCGCTTTGAGAACTGGGTCTAGGGCTGTCTGGCCGCTCAGCTCCGCCTGACGAGAGGTTGGACCGCTGTATCTAGGGTTTGGGCGGGTTTCTCGGTGGTGCCGCCCTGAATTAATAGGTTTTCTTTTATGAAGCGGGATCAGGTGAGGGCACCACCTTGTCTGTCGCTTCCCGCCTCCAATTCCAAGACTACCAGTTCCGGATCACTCTGCTGAGTGGCCCTTGGAAGTGGACCACCCGCGTCGATGTGTCGCAGGCATTGCCCACGACTCAGATCCGGGATGTGATCACGCCCTATGGGTTGCTGCGGGACACCATCCCGATCCCGGGTGAGGTCGTGCAGGCGATGGCGGACTCCATCACGGAAGTCCAGCAGGCGTACACACCTAGCATTCTCCTTGACCCGACGACTCTGACGTTCGTTGTGGATGAGGGCCGTGGGGTTTCTAACGCTCAATCAGTTCGGATTACGAACGACGGTGTGTTTGGGTCTTTGTTGGGTGTGGCGATTACGTCGTCTGTCCCGTATGTGTTTACGGTTCCGGCGGGTGTATCGGGACTGGCCGCTAATGAGTCGGGCAGTTTCAATGTGTCGGCGGATAGTACGAACCTGGTGTCGTTGGGCAGCCCGTATGCGGCCCTGTTGACTGTGCAAAGTTCTCAGGCGACCAACAGCCCTCAGCAGATTCCGGTTACCGTTGTTGTTCGTCCGAAGGCCCTGATTTCTACTTCGGTGGTGGTCCTCAACTTCAATGTCGCGGCACCGCTGAGTGGTCCCTTTCCTTCAATACCCTCGCAGCAGTTCATGCTTACGAACTCTGGGGATCCAGCCTCTGTCTTGGACTACCAGATCCGCAAGCTCACAGGGGTTCCGTGGGTTGTGAGCGTGGCTCCAGTCTACGGATCTCTGAACGGCGGTGGTGGGCAACCCATCACTGTGGTTGTGACCCCAACGACGGGCATGGGCCCTGGGACGTACACAGAAACGCTTCGGATTACGGGCTATAGCTCGAATATGACTCTAGACGTTACGATACAACTCAACATTTCGTGAGGTGGTGATGGACTTCGATCTCGGTCAGTTGGAAATGTCGGGTGCCTCTGGGTTGGATGCGTTGTTCCAGCGTGAAGCCCACATCCTTGCCCCGCACCCCACGGGGCGCACCAAGGTCGCGGCCATCAAGGATCTGCACAGCTTTGTGCGGTTGTCCTCTGACACGTTGATTCACCGGAGTGACCGGGACCTGTGGGCACTCAAGAAGGAAGCCGACGGCAACTACTTCATCGAGCGCTTGTTCGATGACAACGGTTCACCAATCAAAGGTTGATCACGGTGAGAGCACGCAAGAAAGCACGAGCCGCGATGGCACGCCACATTCAGGCGTCAGAACGTTCTCAACTTGAGATCAGGATGAAGCTTGCTGGTCTTGAGGGGGACGTGCGTGTTGCGGGTGAAGTGGCTAAGCCGCCTAAGGTTGGGGCTATCGACAACGAGGTGAGCGGTCACCTTAAGCGTGCGATCCCGTCGGATTACGACTACGACCCGAAAGCCCTGAAGCCCCTAGCCAAGATGCTGTGGGCGCTGAGTGTCAGTTTGGGGCATGTGATGACGGCCCACCAGCAGTTCACGAAGCTAAAGTCGTCCTCCATTTCGCCGGATGGTCTCATTGGTGGGCGCGGATATGTGATGTCCGTGAAGGACATTCGTACTGCCCTGTATGATGCCAGCGAGGCAATCTCAGCCGTTTCAGACACAATCCACGACGAACTTCACGCCCCTCACTGGAAACCCAAACTAGGTGCGATGGAGAAGGGTGACGTTGAGAGTGTAGAGCGTTTGGTTGGGGATGCTGAACGCATCATGGAAGATCCTGAAGGCGAGACTTCCGATGATGAGCCAGAGGATATTGATAAAGCAGAGAAATCTGGCCCTCGGGCTGACCTAGACGACGACGATGACGATGACGACTCTGGGTCTGAGATGCCGGATGGTGATGATTATCCGGATGCCGTTGCCCAGCCTGCGCGTGACATGCAAACCAAACAGGCTTCCTATCGGCGGGGGTTGCCCGCTGTTCACGTGTTGAAACGGTGGGCTTCTTCGTTGCCCGTGGAAACGCTTCCGGGTCCGCGTGTCAACCACTTGGATCGTGGCGACGTTGACCAAACGGGGCCGTTTGGCTCGTACAACTCAGAAGAACCCCGGTCGATGCACGACAACTGGAGCAAGAACGACGGGGGTCGAGGCGGCGAGTACGACTACGTATCGGATTGGGACAACGACCTGTCCGAGAGGTCCGCTACGTCTATGGTTCCGGACTCCAATACCGAGCCGACCCCTACACAGGGTTACGACTTCGGGATTGGCTACGGCAACGGTAATGATGCCCACGGGCAAGGTGCGGGTGGCTACGGCACCGTTGATACCGACGGCAAGGGTGTGTACGGCCCTCATGCGGAGATGCCCGACGACCCAGGTGCAGGCGGCCATGATGATGAGAACGACACTACCCCGAGTATTGAAATCTCGGTGAGTCGCAGTTCAATGCCCAGGACGGCGGCTGCATACGAGATGAAAGACCTTCGGTCTATCATCGTAAGAGGTCGCGAGTACAAGGTTCGCTACGTCACGCGAGACCACGGGGATCCGATTGCCGTTATTGATGTTTCTGGCGAAGAATTTGATGGTGAGCCAGGGCCATTTGGAGGCGACTATGGGGACGAATATCGACTTCCGCGAGACTTCGTGGTCCCTCAAAATGGTAGGGCTCGTCTAGCTGCCGCCGACCCTTGGAAGGTCGATGCCGTGGCTGAGTTGCCCAATGACGGTGAGCCCCCGGTGGCTCGCTCTGACTACTTCCCAGGGGACAAGGGCTCGAATCTTGTGAACGCGATCAGCGGCGATTCAGAGCTTCCCGGCGAGCCGAGGAATCCCTACGAGTTCGCGAAAGACGTGCATCCCGGCCTCGGGTATGGGTACGAGCAGGGTGCTCAACCTTACATCAAATGGGACTCAGAGACTCACAATATGCGGCCCGATTACGTCTACCAACGTGAAGTCCAAGGGCCCTACGTTAAGCAGGAAGGCTGAGCCATGTCTGAATTGGATCTTAGTTGGTTTTTGAAAGATGCGTCTGTGGCAGACCTCGACTGGCTCGACGTGGATGAAGAACAGTACCGGGAGATGGACACGCTTCCGAAGCAGAACTTGGACATTCGTCCTGATCTGGAAGCGTTGTGGTCCCATGAGGGCGCGTCGCCGACCACGTACCTGATCCCGAATCTGGTGCCGGTTCCGACCCCGGGTATCGTGAACCCCCAGACCATGGGTGACATGTCCCAGGTGCACGGGCGGTTGCGTGGTCAGGCTGAGGAAATCGCCAAGGTGGCAAGGCTGGCTCTGATGCAGTCCGATGATCTCGGGCGGCTCAAGGGGGAGTTGGTCAAGCGCTTTGGGCTAGAGCCCTTGCGTGAGAACCGGGCCGTGCTGGCATCCGTGATCCAGGAGCGCGGCCTTTTGGGCCGTCTTTATATTGCGGCGGAAGATTTCCCGACTTGTGATCGGGGTGGTTCCCCGGCGGAGTTTGTTCGGAAGTACGCTTCTGAGGCCAAGTATGTGGTGGCCAAGACGGCCTGTGGGGACTGCTGCCACTCGAAGACCACGGTGACCGGGGGCTCGACCTGCGGGCAGTTCCAGAAGGAAATCAAGGTTCAGGTTCCGTTCACGGGTCAGCTTGCAGACGATGTTGAAATGGCTCAAGCGGCTCGGGGACGTGCCGTTCAGGCGTCTGTCTCGGACCCCCGGGAGCGCATCCGCCGGGCATTCCTTGCTCCCCGCGCTACGGCGGTCCGGGCGGTCTACGAAGGTCAGGGCGAGGGTAAGATCCCGAAGCTTGCGGCGGCGGCACCTGGGGTTGCTCAGGAGCAGTTGATTGCGGCGTCCTCATTGGTCCGCGATAAGCAGGCGTTGGACCAAACGGAGTCGGAAGCTCGTCCCGTGGTGGCCTTTCTTCACCGTGAGATGGTCAAGGGTTTGACCCACGGAGAGCTGGCGCAGACTCTCAAGCTGGCTTTCGATGAGAGCCTGCTGAAGCGCACCCACCCCCATTGGGGCAAGCTGCTCAACGAATCAGGGCTCTACGGTGTGGTCTACACGAAGCAGGCCAGCTTCGATGACTGCCGGGTTGGCGCAGACTTCTTGGCCAAGCACAACCCGAGTGTTCGGGCGGTTGTAGCTGGGGAGAAGTGCGGCTCGTGTATCTATAGCAAGGCTGCGCGTTGCCTGATGTACGGGAAGTCCTTGGTCAAGAACGCTTCCGAGGTTGTGACCTCCGCGACCGTTGAAGCGGTCCTGCTGGAGCACAGCACGGCAGGTCGTTTGCAGCCGTGGGATGCCAAGACGGCTTCGACGTGGGGTGACAACCCTGCCAAGGCCCTCAAGGCGATTCACGCGGCGACCCGAGCCTCGTACCTGCCACAGGTGGCCCCGGTCCGCATGGGCTTCATGCAGGGCTTCCATGGCCAGACGGTCGGGCACACCACGAGCGGTCTGGCCCGTCAGTCTATCGTCAAGCAAGCGTCCCGGTATCTGAACGAGGGTTTGTACGGTCAAGACCTTCTGACTGCACTCAAGACTCAGTTTGAGCCTCGGGATCTGGTGGCGGCGAAGGATGAGCTTCGTCCGATCCTGGCTGAGCAGGGTCTCCAAGGTATCTTCTACGTGGACCCGAGTGTCTACGACGACTACGGCAAGGGCTGCAAGGAAGCGTCCCGATTGCACGGGACTCGCGTGGTTGGCTACCTCAAGGAGGGGTCCAAGTGCGGTAGCTGCGTGCATCAAATCCGTACGGGCTTCTGCTCTCAGATCAACAAGCAGTTGGTGGTGGAGCCGCCCTATGTGGACAAGCTGGCCCAGCAGCGGGAGATCTTGGCTTCTGGGTCGTCCATGGCGATCTCGTACGAGTCATTGGTCAACAATGCGACCAACACGTTGGCCGAGTTCCAGATGCAGCATGAGATGGCGGTCGATGTCCGAGAGGCATCGGCCCCTTCTGGGTCAGTACAGATTCAATTTGGATCGGGGAAGGTTCGTCTGTAATGGATCGTGACGACGAGATCCTGCTTGATTTGTCGGATTTGACTGGGGATTCAGACCCAGTGCTTCTGTCCGATTTTATCAAGACTAACAGTGATCCCGATGTGGCTCCTCTGGATGCTAGAGAAATAGCTATGTTGCGTAGGTTACGGGTTGGACAGAGATCCCGTTTGGCTATTGGCGGTGGTTCCGTGGAGGTGCGTCGTGTGGATCGTGCCGCATGGCGAGCAGTGAGCAAGATGGCGCTGCGTGTGGCGGCTCGTTTTCAACGAGCAGACCAACCAGCCGGAGCACGCAAAGAGGTGCGTGATCTGGTGAAGCCTATCAACAAGCCGAAGGGCATCTCTAGGGAAACCCTCAAGGAATACGTGACGACCGAGACGCCCGAGGGTCAGGCCCCGAATCGTCGGGATATTCGTCCTGAGGACGTGTTCCAACCGAAGCCCAAGAACATGAACATGCTCAACTACGCCCTCAAAGGGTGGCCCGGATCGAATGACGACTACGAGGGTATGGAGAAGGCGATCAATCAGCAGATCCCGAAGGACAAGGGCTACGCCACGGTCAGTGGGCTCAGCCAGTATCTCGTAGAGACAGATGGTGGGGGCGGCACCAAGGCTGTTGGAAAGAAGTAATCACATGAAGGCACTCGATAGCGAATTGAACGACCTGTTTGAGCAGATCCCGGAGCCGGTTGTACCCGCAGCCCCTCAACCAAAACATCAGGTCCATTTCCTGCCCACCAAGACGGTAGCACCCGCAGGTGGGCGTGCAGCGGGGGGTCGTACTCGTCAGGCTGGCAGCCGGTTTCACAAGCCAACGGCTGAGGACTTGGAGCAGTACGAGGCCACGGTGGAGGAACGCGAACTGTTCATCGCCAACGATCCTGTGGTCCGCAGTGCAGCGGGCCGAGATCCTGTGACTCTGCTGGGTACCTTGAAGGCTGAGGTTGCCCGTGAAGCGGCAGCTTTGGTCTACCAGCGCATCGAGAATGAGAAGATGGGCAAGGACATCTCTCAGGTCAGTGGGCGTCGTATCGACGCTCTCAAGAAGATCGCCGACATCGAAATGGAGATGCGGAAGATCGGTTTTGACCAACTCGATGTCCACAGCGAGAAGTTCCAGAGGGTGTTCAAGCTGTGGATTGAAACCATTCGTAGCGTGGCAGAGCACACCCTCAACCCTGAGCAACTCGACCTATTCTTCAACCGTCTATCGACTGAGATGGAAGGCTGGGAGGAGAAGGCTGAGGATTTGGTTCGGTGATGTGTGGCTCCTAAAAAAAGACCGCCCGGGGAAGGTATTGGTAGTCTCATTCGAGACGCGGGTGCTCGGGCTAAGCTTGTTGCGGAGCAGAGGCAACAAGCTCTAGAGCACGCGGCGGCTATAGAGCTTGATCCGAGTGCGCTTATCGTGGACGAGGTGCGTCCCTTTAGGCCCCGCATCTTCAACATTTTGGAGTACATAGAGCAGTCCTGGGGACTGGGGATGACGCTGTTCCCGGCACAGCGTTTCCTAGTCAAGCTCTACTACCACCTCCCGCTTGAAGAAAAGGTGAAGACGATCGAGGTCCGAGACATGCTCGGAACCAAGGTCCTGTATCACTTCACCGAGTTGGAGTACCTCAAGTACCTCTACGAGGACGGTCGCTGCAACATCGGTGAGCAGGACCATGAGCGCCGTGAGCTTGTGCTGGCCATTGGCCGCAGGGCTGGAAAAACTACATTATCTGGAATCTTCGCCAGCTACGAGGTCTATCGCCTCCTGAACCTGGGCAACCCGCAGGAATACTACGGTCTGCCCAACGGTAACCGTATTCAGATCATTTCGGTCGCTACCGATAAGGACCAGGCGGGCATCCTCTTTAACGAGGTCACCACGCACTTGGCTAAGTGCGAGTATTTCAGGCCCTACGTCGCCAACAATACGCTCAGTCACATCCAGTTCCGAACCCCCTACGATATCTCTAAGTTCGGTCCTACCTCCCGGCATCAGAACGGCAAGTTCACCTCCTTCAACGGTAAGGCCACGCTGCGCGTCACGTTCAAATCGTGCATCGCAAAGGGCCTTCGTGGTTCTGGTAACGTCGTCGTCATCATGGACGAGATGGCGCACTACCAGGACAAAGGGCAGTCGAGTGCCAAGGACATCTACGACGCTGTAACGCCGTCTACCGCTGCCTTCTCGCCCAAGGCTATAGATGCGAATGGGCAACTCATGCCCATCGTGAAACCCGACGGCACGACGTATCCCGTTGAATCTCGGATCATTACGATCTCGTCCCCGTTGAACAAGCACGGGCAGTTCTACGATCTCTACTACAAGGCGATGAGCCGGGCCCCTGGGTCCGATAACATCCTTGCGATTCAAGCCCCGACCTGGGAAGTGAACCCCACACTACCCTCGTCCTACTATGTTCAGAAGTACCATTCTGACCCGGCGGTGTTCCTAACGGAGCACGGGGCACAGTTCAGCGATCGTGTTCGTGGTTGGATTGAACGTGAGGCCGACTTGGTTGCGTGTATTGAACCTGATCTGCGACCACAGATCATGGGCTTCCCACGGTACCCTTATGATATGGGTATCGACATTGGTCTAGTGGGCGATGGTACCGCTATTGCGATCACTTGCGACATTGGTGGCAAGGTGGTGCTGGCGTACCATGAATACTGGCAGGCGGGAGTTGACTGGCGTGAGTCTAACCCCCACTTGGGTAGCAACTACTCGACCGATTACTGCAAGACTCTGGGCACGGTGGAACGCCTGGACTTTGATGAGATTGGCAACTGGATCTACAAGCTCAGCAAACGGTTTTACATCACTGGCGGTATGTTCGACCGTTGGAATGGTATCCCGTTGGAGCAGGCGTTGCTCAAGAAGGGTCTGACACAGTTCAAGAGCGAATACTTCCAACGCGACTTGTCTTCACGCATTTACCAGAACACCAAGATGATGATGTTCGACAAGAGTCTGCGGCTGTACGATTTCCCGAGGGGCACAGGGGCAAAACACTCGCTACTCATCGAGGAACTGCTTCAGCTTCAAGCACAGCAGATGAGCAAGAACATCGTGGTGGTGCAGGCACCGCAGACAGCGGGCCATCACGATGACATGAGTGACGCCTTGGTTCGTGCGGTTTGGCTCACCTCTGAGCGTATGCGCAATGAGAAGCACGTGTACGGGAACTCGGCTGGTATGCCAGCCCATGCCGGTTCGGCGATGAGTGCAGGGCGCTACCAGATGATGCGTGCTCGAAGCCACGGCGGCTTCGGGGACCGCACAGTGAGCAAGAACATCGGTCTTCGGCAGCGGTCAGCCATGCGTGCCCCTAGGTAATCCTCTTGAGGTTTGGCTTTAGGAGCAGATGGACGAAAACACCCCACCGCTGGTCTTTGCAAACAAGGTCATCCGCCAGATGATTCAGCACATGGTGGCTGAGGACATGGTGATTGATCAAAAGGACTACCTGGCGATTCGTCTGGTGTTTCGGAAGTGCGGTGGCTCGTGGGTGAAGTTCGTTGGCGGGGATCTTCCGCAGTTCGAGATTCTCAAGGAAGTGATTACGTCTTGGGGACAGATGCCCGGACGGCAGAAATCTTCGGAACAGTTGATTTGACATGGCAGCAGAACTCTTTCGCTCACGCGACCTGATCGTCTTCTTCAAGGGCACAACGTTCACCGTTGATGTCCCCGAGACGACTGCGGTCGGCGGGTGGCAAGGGGGCCAAGGCTTCCAATGGGCACCGCCCGTGGGTGACCAGATGTTGGCCAAGGTTTCCGATGGCCTCTACGGGGGCTTTGCGCTTTGGGGCTCAGACGAGTCAGCGGATCAATTCGTTAGCTCTACGCGGAACCAGCCGACTTACCGTTACGTGGTCCTGGGGGCAGGCGGTTGGCTCATCGCGACCTCGGGGTATGAAAAGTACACCTACGCATCGAGGGTAGGCCCTGGACCCTTGGTATCCATTAGTTATGTCCCCAGTGACCGGCTCGTGTTCAGCCTTCGGGGGCTGTGGACTAAGGAGGATGAGTGGTCTTTGTCCGGTGATCCACGAGCCCCAAACGACTATTACATTGGGTTTGTTGCGCAGAAGCCTGTGCATGAACGTAACGACTATCTCACCATTCAGGTTTCTATCTAATGGAAATCGCACGCAACAGGGATGTGATCGTGCTTGTGAAAGATCTGTCCTTCCCAGTCATGATCGACGCTGCGTTGTCGCAGGCTGGATGGCCCGGCGGCCAAGCTGTGACGTGGGCCCCCACGCTCGACGACAACTTCATAGCCACGTTCTCAGATGGGACGTACGGCGGCTTCCTGCTCTGGGGATCGAATGAGTCAGCGGACCAGTATGTGTCGTACACGGGCAACCAACCCAAGTACCAATTCGGGGTGGTGTGTACTGGGACGTGGCTTATCTCTACGATCGCCTACGAGAAGTACACGTTGCAGTCCCGTTTGGTGCCCCCGTTGGTGCCTAATGTCTACACGGTGGGGACCCGGCTCAGGTTCTCGCTCAGGGGTCTTTGGACCCCGCAGGATGAGTGGTCTATCTCGGGGGATCCGAGGGGACCGAATAACTTTCTCGTGGGGGCTATCATTCAAGCCCCCGATGCAACGAACAACCAGTATCTCATGGTCCAAACTGCGATTTGAACTATGCCGTTTCCGCCCCCAGTAGGTTCCTTTGAGATTGACTTCCGTGGCCTCGACCTCGTTCGAGGCCGGGATTGCGTGCTGTTCTCCATGGGCGATTCGCACATGGTGACCGTGGATTCCGCGATGATCCAGGGTGGTTGGCCCGGTGGTGTTGGTGTGCAGTGGGTGGATTCGACCCTAGAACACCCGGTGGTGTCGTACTCTATGGGCCTTTTTGGGGGCTTTCTGCTTTGGGGCTCGGATGAGTCGGCGGATCAGTTCGTCAGTTCGACCCGCTCTCAGCTTGTGTACCCGCAGTCTGTGGTCATGGTAGCGGGTAACGCGGTGATTTCTACGTCCTCGTACGAGCGGTATACCTACGCTTCTCGGCTTGTCGGGCCACTCGTTCCATTGGTGTATGCGCCTAAAGACCCCCTGTTTTTCTCTAGGCGGGGTCTTTGGACCAAGGAAAATGAAGCCTCAATCATCCCAGCGTTGCCCTTTGCTCCGGCGTTTTTCACAGGCTTCGTGATGAACGTCCCCGCACCTATCAATCAGTTCTACCTGGGGATTCAGACCAGCCTGTGATGCATCAACCACCCATGCAGATGACTCCAGAGGAGATCATCGCGGAGATTGGGACGATCCACCAAGACCTGCAAGTCAAGCTGGCACGGGTCCAGGGGTTGGCTCAGGGCTTGTACCATCGGGCCCGACGTGAGCCACCAGACGACAACACTACCGTCTACATCACCTATGCAAACGCTTGGATACGGTTCGCGGGAATGGCCAACCAAGGAGTGAACCGCACGGTGTTGGCGTCCAAAGTGCTCCGGCGTCTAACGCCTGTCACAGAGGCTACCCCAGAACGCAAAAAGCCCGCGAATAAGCCTAAGGATGAGGCCGCCCCGATAGAAGATTTGATTTCCATGTATGGGGAGGCACCCTCTGACCCTGTTGGGCCAACTGAGGCCCCCATGAGCGAAGACTGATGGCTAAGACTTTTACGAACGTTAGAACGCTAGCTTCCACGATATCCGTTCCGGGTGCGCGTGGGACTCGGGCGTACGTTTCCAAGGGCCCGATCAGTTCGCTCACGGCCAAGGAAAAGGAAGCACGCCGCATTCAGAAGACGGCGGACGGTAGCTTCAATACGACGATGGCTACACACGGGGCCTTCTTCAGCCCCCAGCTTTCCACGGACTTCCTGGAGTTACCGCAGTCGCTTCGTGAGAAGCGCGAGATCTACCGGCACTTCTACAACACGGACCCGATCGTCGGGCAGTCCATCGACCTGCACACCGAGTTGCCTCTCTCCAAGGTAAGGCTGGGAACTCCGAAGCCCCTGACCTTCCCCAAGGGCTTCAAGGATCAGCACGATTACGCGAGCTACATCCTGTGGTTCTTTACGGAGATGTGTGATCGCATCAAGCTGTTTCAACGGCTTGTTACAATGGTGCATCACTATTGGTTGGACGGTGGTGTGTTCGTGTTTGCAGAGGATTCTGGGGTTGAGATTCCAGAAGACCTGGGCTCCAACAAGCCCACTAAATCGGTGCTTACGGAAAGCGGCGAGACCAAAGAAGAACCCGAAGAGGGAGATCCGGAAGAACTGGCGTACTACCAGAAGCATTATGCTGGTTGGGACCGCCTTATCATTCTCCCGATCGATCAGGTCAAAGTTACGACTTACAGTTTCACGGATAAGATGCGGATCGAGTTGATTCCGGCGGATCGGGATCGCGCTCTGATTGAGCAGGCTAAGGCTGGCGACCATTTCTCTGAGGAAATGGTCAAGGAGATCCCGGAGGAAGTCCGGGATCACATCGAGCAAGGTAAACTGATCCCCCTTGGGCTAGATCCCGATGAGGGTTCGTTCTGCTACTACATGGCGGGCCGTCGTGGTGCCGGTGAGGACTTGGGCCAGAGTATCTTGGACCGAGTTCTACGGACCTTGATGTACCGGGAGAAGCTACGCCAAGCACAGACACAGATTGCGTCTCGCGCAATGACCCCCAAGCGTATCGTTTGGGGTGACCGGATCTCCGAGATGGACGTGATGGACCTGCGGGAACAGGTTGATCTCGCGTTGGTTGATCCCGATTACTCGATCGTCACCAACTACGAAATTCACTGGGAGGAAATGGGCTCTCGGGATCGCTTGTTGGATTTGACCAGTGAGTACGAGACTACGGACAAGCTGCTCTATGCCGGTCTCGGTGTGACCGAGAGCTTGCTCTCAGGTGAGGCGCTGTACTCAGGGGACCGCCTCAAGCTTGAGGTCATCAACACTCGGTACCTGTTCCTTCGTGAGATGGTGCAGGAGTACGTTGAGAACAACCTTTTTAAGCCCGTTGCGAGGCGTAAGGGCTTCGTTGAGAAGAACCAGTGGGGCGGTGAGATTGTGCTGTACCCCCGGCTGTCCTTCACCCGGCTGCCCTTGCGGGATTCACAGGATACCTACGACGCCCTGTTCAACCTCTACAACAAGGGCTCCATCGACATTTCGATCATCCTGGAGATGTTCAACATCGACCCGGATGACACCCGGATCAAGCTGGAACGGGACCTGTTCACGGTCAACGATGCGCTGTTTAACGAGGTTTTGCGTGGTATTTACAGCGCAGCGGCTCAGACGGTAGTGGACAAGACCGATGTGGCGACCCGCATCATCAAGTCCCTCCAGCTCAAGGAAGTAGAGCCCCCGGCTGAGCCCGAGGAAGGCCGCTTCTAGTCTTTCGATGAATCCGATCCTACGGATGGATCGCATTGGCACCAAGGACCATGTGGAGCGGGAAACCGACGAGGCGGAGCGCCTTGTGCGCCCCTCCCCGAAGGTCAAGCCTCCCCGCCACGATAAGCGTCGTGAGCGTATGGACGTGGATGACGATCCTGATCTGGACATGACAGACAAGGATCTCTCGAAGAACTACAAGACCATTGGGGGCTCGATAGCTTCGCGAGTTCTGCAACGTTGGGCCAAAGATGAGGGTCCGGCGGTCAAAGCACCGGCCAAAGAGGGTCCCAAGAAGGTCAGGGTTCGGAAGAAGGAAACCGGCTGGGTTGGCTGGATCGGCCAGGACGCCCTGAAAAAGAGTCCTGGGGACTACGAAACCGTCGATGACGAGGATGAGGGGACCAAGAAAGGTCCCGCCAAGGGTGAAACTGCGCCGGAGGCGCAGCCCAAGGCTGCGCCTCCGGCTCAGGCAGCCCCCAAGAAAGAGCCGCCCCCGGCAGGTGGTCCTAAACTACAAGCCCCGCCCCCGGCAGGTGGTCCTAAACTACAAGCCCCGCCCCCGGCAGGGGCAGGGGCTGTGCCGCCACCACCCCCAATCACAGCCCCACCTCCAGCGGCGGTTGCTGCTCCCGCCGCTGCCCCGGAGACCGAGAAGCCGAAGGGTAAAGGCAAAGGCAAAGGCAAAGGTAAAGGCAAAGGCAAGCCTAAAGACTACCCGGATGAGTACGAGGATTTCAGGCCGACAGGGCTTCCTACTCGTGCGGTTTCTAAGGTTGAGCAAGCTGCGGCACGGCAA
>Ga0307377_10004978_pt1 | contig 14358 bp, 9 predicted proteins | sample TR3MG_FD_202535 | JGI IMG/M metagenome (GOLD analysis project Ga0307377, IMG submission 202535) | Soil microbial communities from Risofladan, Vaasa, Finland - TR-3 | ecosystem: Environmental > Terrestrial > Soil > Coastal area > Acid sulfate soil | place: Finland: Risofladan, Vaasa | collected... | reverse complement strand
TTTTTCCCCTTAATAATACTCTTTCAGATTTATAAGAAGCCTCGACTCATCTGTTAACTTGAAAAAAATCTTCCTAACACATAACAAACACGGATGGTAGGTGTAATTAGCTTGTCACGGTTTTTGCTTGGTGACATAAACGCCAGCCGAGCAAAAACCGAGCCATACCGGCTTGCTGCCGGGTAACGCAAACTCCCCCAACCCGCAGCCGTTACCTGAAGGCTGGGAGACGGTGCTAACATCAAACTTTCGTGCTGACAATGCACGAATAAATGCCAACCCTTAGCAAAATTAAAAGAGGTGCAAGCCGACACACAAAGCTAACGCTTTTGCACCACATTTAATTTTGCCCAACCGCACTCAAAGCCCACCCACAACCCGACAATAAAAACAGTAACAAACACATTGAAAATTTGTATCTTTGTACACTGAAAACGATAAAAAAGAATGAACGCTTTAGAGATATTTTATTTTGATTTAGACCAAAACGGTTGGGATGTAAAGCAAAAAAACAACATCAATCAAGCCCTTCAAAAAGTGAATGAAATACTTGCTGAAGCAAAGCAATTGGAGGTGCAACACTTTGCAGAAATTGACCGACAAGCATTTCATTTCAGCAAATCACCAGAGAAGCGACTTTCTTTTCGTGCAGCAGGAACCCGAACAATGGAAGATGGAAGTGAAATTCCTTTTGAGTGGCCAGACATCAGGGAATTTAAAAAAGAGGACTTTGATTATCTCTATAATCGTTTTCAGACAAGCAAAAATATTTACGCCAAAACTGAATACGGTTTGGTTTTGTTCTACTCAAAAAACAGACAAGACAATGATTTTGTAATTGAGTTACTCACTGCACTTTTTGACTTACTAAAAACATACATTGAAAAAGCAAAACCGAAGGACGACAAAGACCATTACATAATTTATTCACGGACTGTTCTATCAAATGCTTTATATATTGCAAACAACAGAAAGGAAGTTGCAGAAGTAGAAGCCATATACAAAGCCTTAATTGAATACACTTTTGAAGTTCATCAAAGCTGGAATGTTACACATAGTTCTACTCTACGGACAATAATTGACTTCACAGATTTTGCAGTTCAATATTTTAAAGATTTCAAACGAACTGTTGAAGTAAGTAAATTCATTGACAAGAATTGGGAAACAGCAGAAGTTCTTTCAAATACTTATGTATGGGGAGCAATTTATGTTTCTGACATTTCAATAAAGCTGTGCAGAAAGTTAGGAACTGACATGAAAAAGTGGCTTTACTTCAAAGCAAAACAATACGAAAAACTTTCAACTGAAAGAAAAGGTGATTTAGCTTCTGTATCGTTTGTAGAAAAGGCAATGTCAATCTACAAAAGTTTGAAAGACGAAAAGAATTTAAGCCGATTGCAAAAAGAGTATCAACAGTTGCGGACTGAATTTCATTTGGGTGAGGTAAGACAAGAAATGCCTCAAGATGAAACGCAACGAATTATGGAGTTAATCAAGAAGGAAGTAAAAGAAAAGAATGAGGAAGAAATAGTAAAAACATTGCTTCTAACTCCAATGATTAGACCTCTTGACGATATTAAAAAATGGAGTGAAGATTCTTTCAAAGAAACAATGCTTCAAAATATGCTGCCAGTAAGTATTCAAGATAAATTTGGTAACACTGTAGCCCAATACATTACTGACGAAGAACGAAATAAATTTTCATTGCTTAGGACTTATGAATTCCACATGCAAATTGCTTCGCAAACTATCATACAGTATTTTGTTGAAGCATTTCGGGCAGACAAGATTTCAGCAAATGGTATTATCAGTTTTCTAAATCAAACATGGATGGGTGAAGACGTAAGCAGAAGAAGTAATGGCAGAGACATTAACTTCAGCTACATCAAATTAATTGAATCAGGCATCAACTCATTCTTTGACGAACTTCTAAAATGGAAAGCTGACCCGAACTATTACCCGAACTTTGTAAGTTCAACAGACAGTTTAGTTTTGAAAACAGAGTATTTTTTAAGAGAGTTTTGCTACTTTCTTGGCATTGCTACTTTCAAACCCAATCCGAGACAGCAAGGAATCATAATGGAAAAAACATTAGACAACTTGCTTGATGACTTAGAAGGTAAAATTTCAGACAACGACCATTTCTTCATTAAGTTTATCTTGACTGAAAAAGCAGGTTACAATTTAAGAAATAGAATAGCGCATGGACTAATGGACAATGTTGATTATGGTTTAGAATATCCAATATTGTCAATCCTAATAATTTTAAAACTTAGCAACTATCAATTTACAACAAAAAAAACGACTAAGATGAATCAAGAAATATCACAAAAGTTTCAGCCATCAAACAGCAAACTTATCTTAGGTTTTGTTTCAGGGAGTTTGGATGATATTTTAGGGAATTACAAGAACATCACAAAGCAAAATGCCCCCGAACCAGCAAAGACGCAAGAAATAAAATATTCCCATTATTTAGACATCATAAATGATTTTTCAAATCTACAGGCCAATTGGGATTCGTATGAGGCAGACGCAATTTCCCAAACTGCAATAGGAACAGCTATTGAAACCTTAAACCATTTATACAGCAAAGGACAGCTTTCAAATGGGTTAACTGTTAATATATTTCCTATGAGAGATGGAGGGATTCAATTTGAGTTTGACGGAGAGAATATTTGTGCAGAATTAGAAATTAGTCAAAATGGAGAGATGACATTTATACAATTTGACGATGACGGAAATATTGAAAATGAACCTTTGAAACTTTTTGAATTAGCAGAACTCTCAACACTTTTGGAAGAAGCACAATATGCCATATAATATAACCAGTGATGATTTATTGTATAGGAGAATTCCTCAAGACAACCCTCATTGTTGGAAGGAAGTTAATGGCGTGAAAGTCTTATCCAGTTTTAAATTTAAGACAAAACCAAATGAGGATGGACTTTCTGTAAATATCGCAGCTTTAATTAAACCCGAAGCAATTGTTGCTAAATATCCTAACAATGATGTTGCTGAATTTCCTGCGTCTGTTCCTATTAGTGAAGGATTCAATTGTATTCAAAAAGGAAACGATGCGTCTCATGCAATAATTGAAGGTGACACTAATCCAATTGCGAAGAAATTAGCCAAAGCCGTAACAAAAGTATTTCAATTTTGAACGAGTCAACGCACAGGGACAGTGCAAACTTAAAATAACAGACCTTCGACTGACAATAAGCCCAGCAGGTAACAATGCATATAGTTAATGGCGGGTTACGTTTTTAAATTGAACATTTTAGTTACAAATAAACATCTGGGTGGGTTGAAATATTCGTCTTTTAAAGTCCGCCACAAACCATATGCTCCCCGTTATAAGCCATTCAATTCCTGCACGAAATAGAATTTCCATGATTTAATTCCTGATTATTTTTGACTATGCAAAAAGGGGATAAATCCTGCAACCAGGACAAAAAAATGAATCAATCCATACCAGTTTAATCTTAAAAATTTGCCAATTATGAAAGAAATCATTATCAAAAACAAACAACAATACCTTGAGGATAATTATCCATTCGAGGAAATTCCAAAACTAACTGATAAAAAACATTGTATTCATTGTGACAATGATATAATTGTCGGAGATTTTAAGGTTTTCCTCGATGAGGGTGAAGAATACATTTGTTGCCCAAACGCACCAGAATGTGATGGGACAATTATAGATTGGGTTGATATTTAATAGATCAAATGATCTTCTATAACTAACTTCAGCAATATGAAAGAACTTACAATTATTATATTGTAAAAAGATCGATCATGGACTTACAAACAAGGAAACTCAATGCTATTGAATACATTGCCGGGCTTCATGATGAGAGTATTCTCAACAAAATTGAGCTTACTATCCTCGAAAACAAAATCCGTAATGACCGAAAACTAAAACCCTTCACTCAAAAGCAATTATTGAACAGAGCTGAAAGATCAGACAAGGATTATAAAGCGGGTAAATACAAGACTCTGGAAGAATTGGAAAAGGAGTCTGAAACCTGGTAGAATCATGAAGATAATCTGGACTGATTTTGCATCTGATTCACTCTTTGAGATTTATAAATACTATATCTTCAGAAGCTTGATGAAGATCACAGATATCTTGTGGAGGGAAACTATAAGATAATCTACAAAAGGATCAAAGAAGGCATATTAATCACTGATGTGTTTGATACCAGACAAGATCCTGTCAAAATCTTTAAATCATCTGAAAAGTCGTGGCTTAAGGAAAAAACAGAACCAATCTGATTATTTGCCTGCATATAACAATATAATTTGACACTGCATTAATCACTGCTCCTCCATTATCACAACATCCATAACAGGAAATTCAGTTATCCTTAATCTGGCACAGCCATAGGGGACAAGCGTAATTAGTTCAGGATCTTCATCTGATTTTACAGGACTTAAAGGAGGTATATCAGCGGAGTTATTTTTCATTGTCCACTCCGGTATTCTGATCCCTCTGGCTTTAATTACAACGGGTGCTTCAATAGATGAGGCATAGTATCTGCCCGAATCTGCTGACCAAATCATATCACCTTTATCTGAGAATGGATATTTATCTGCTTGGTTTTCTGTTACACTTAAGCCTCTGGAAGTGTTCTTTTTATCTATAATAAGACCATAGTTCCATGGGCTCTTTGGATAAATTTCCCAATCTATACTGCCCTTATATCCAAAATTATCGTAGTTGATCTTTACATCTTTAAACTCTTTCTCAATTCTTAATGCAAAATAGAGTGGTCCCCGAAGAACCGATGTTGAGTTGTTATGTCTCTTTTCAAACCGGATATCCATTGGGATATCAATAGTGATCTGATCACCATCTTTCCATTTTTCTGTCATTTTAAAGGATGAACCTCCAACCGCAACCACAGATTTATTTTTAAATCTGATTGTTACCGAATCAGCCCAGCCCGGGATTCTTAATTCGATTGGGAATCGGACATTTTTCGAAGTGCTAATGGTAAGGTTAACAGTTCCCTTAAAAGGATAATCAGTCTCTTCGGTAATGGTAACCTCTGTTCCTTTTGCTACTCTGGCTTTTACAACTGAAGGACCGTAACTTACTAATGCCAGACCATTATCGTTCGTTGCCATCCACATACTCTCTACAAATTTGGGCCATCCCTGGTGCATGTTGGCAAGGCAGCATCCAAAATTTGGCATCAGACCATAAATGTTGGAATAGTCTCCGTTTGTACTCCAATCCCTCTTTGCTCCTGAAACCATAACCTGGTTTGACTGCTGGTCATATTGGTGCGACCACATGTCGGGAGTGGTTGTTCCTGGTAAAGCATTGTAAGTAAGTAGTTCAAGCCTGTCAGCTAAACTGTTCTCTCCAAATATTGCATAGAGTTCCTCAAGTGAAAACATATATTCCACCACTGAACACAATTCAGTCCCCTGTGCGGGGCTTTTACCTGATAAGTGTTCATCACCTGAGAATCTTCCACCTGCCTGACCATGGTTGAGGTCATATTTTTCAATACCTGAAAAGACGGCCTTCTTAAATCTTTCATCAATTGACTGTTGATACCATAACCCTGGATACTTAATAGCCATTGCATTATTTACAACATGTGCCGTTAAACCATCAGCGTCCCAGTTAAGAGGGATCTTTTTATCCGTTGAAGCAGCTGAATCCCATGGGAACTTCTCGTAGTAGGATGTCCAGTCTGAACTGTTTTTTTGTATCGATTCAATTGTTTCAAGTATCCAGGGTTCACTTGTTTGCCTGAATAACCAGTAGGCGGTAACTGCATTTTCCATAGCACGGACTCCCCGCCATTCATTATCGGGCCAGTCGGGTGGTGTATCGTGCAGGTATCTGAAATATTTAGTCAGAACATCGATCGCTCTTTTATCACCTGTAGCCTCATAATACTGCATCAGAACTTTATTTGCTACAGCTAATGGCCAGCGATCCTTGTTAATATCCGGGCCATACCAGCCGGTATCACTACTACTGGAAATGATTTTCTCAATCCATTTGTTCGATTTTTTGATAAGATTATCGTCATCCAGCAGGTATGCAAGCGGCACCAGTCCATCGAGATAGTAGGGTGCGCGCTCCCATGACTCACCTTCACCACCTCGCCAGGCTGAGTTGACCAGGTCGGGCCAGAAATCGTCTAGATTACCGGTTAGGCCGGCAGCCTGAGCCTCAAGTTGAGACTTAAGCCAACCATCCGGCTTGACTGTTCCCAGAGGAAGTTTTATATAAGCATTCTTAGCCAGTGGCTCTGGATTGTTATTGTAATTTATATTCACATCTGGTTTGCCACAACTGAAGTAAATAAGAGATGAGATGATGAGGGAAATAAAATAGTTCTTTTTCATTATTATATGGGATTAATTCTTTAAAGGCAATGCATTGGGATTGTTCTCCTCAAAAATCTTCAACTGATCGAACCATGCTACTCCTTGTCCCGGCATTTTCAGAATAAGGTTGGTCTTAAATGAAGCCAGGGTATCAACAGGGATTGTAACAAATGTTACATATCTTCTCCATTCATTATCAGGAATGAATCTGGCACGTCCAAGATCTCCCAGAGCAACTTCTACATATTGTGGCCTACATTCACCTTCTTTCAGGGGAGTTGCTTCAGGTGTTATTTTACGAAACCTCTGTTCCGGGTCTGATTTCTCCCAAATGGAAATTGCATATGAAAAATTTGAAATTCTCGTTTAATTGCAGTGTCATAATTATTTCTCCGTTTAATTAATATTGCGCACACATTTTTATCATTACAACTCCCTGTGCAGGAACTTCAGCACTATATTTCTGTTCAAAAACTCCAAGTTTTTTTTGATGCCATAAGTCGCGAATTAACTGTTTACCTGATATTTGCAATTTCCTCCATTCTATTTCAACTTTTGCCGGATTGTTTGACCGATTAAAGAAACCAACGGCTTTTGAACCATCAATCAGAGTTTTGACCAATATAAACTGCTCTTTTGTTTTTTGAATTACAAACCCACATTCACCCAACGGATCCTGATTCACTTCAATAATTTCAGGATTACATAGAACGTTAAGGGTAAATTTATCTAGTTTTGACATATCGCCGCTATAAATCAACGGAGCAGCCATCAGACTCCACAACGACATGTATGCGTATTGCATTTCTGCAGGCATGGTTGTCAATTCAGGAATCCCCTGCCCTTTTGCCCTGCCTATCCAGCCAATCTGAATATAATCCGGATCGTTCCATTCTCCGGGTTTTGAATATTCACGAAATTTGCAGTTACGAAGGGCAACATCGAAAACACGATCCAATTCAAATCCTAAATCCCCTGAAGTTCTCCAGCAATGGCCTCCAACTTCGCCTCCCCATTCCCAAACATCGCCCATTCCGTACTGACACAGATTAAAAACAATGTCGCGATCAAGGGTTTTTAAGATTTTCCCCATTTGAAGGTAAGGTTTCTGAAATGCTTCAAGACTTGTATCTTTTCCAGCAATATTGCTATACGAACACCAGTCATATTTCAGAAAGTCAAATCCCCATTCTGCAAACTGCTTTGCATCCTGTTCCTCGTGTTTATAAGCACCTGTAAAACCCCCGCAAGTTAAGGGTCCTGGCGAAGTGTAAATTCCGGCTTTTAACCCTTTCGAATGAATATAATCCGTTAGACCCTTCATGTCAGGAAAATATTGGTTAGTATTAATATTGCATTGTTCATCGCGAAGCGGGCCAACCCGAAGCGAATCATTATTTTTTGGTGCATTCATCCAGCAATCGTCGATATTTACGTACTGATAACCCACATCAGCCATTCCGCTGCAAATCATTACATCTGCAGCTTCACGCATCATTTTATCCGTAATCCTGTCATAATGTGCGTACCAGTGATTATATCCCATTGGTGGAGTTAATGCCAGTTTATCACCTGCAACAATTTTAAATTTTCTTTCGTCCGCTCCGTTTTTATTTTCAGCATGAATCAAAATATCATATTCTCCTTTTGAGGGAGTTTTTCCTGATATGATTCCGGTGGAAGAATCAAGTTTAAGTTCTTTGGGCAAACCGCTTAAAGAAAAGAGGATCGGCCGTTCTCCCTGGCAAGGAATTCTATAAAGGAAAGGATTTCCCGGACGACATCCGTAAACAAGAGGGCCATTAATACGAGGCTGAGGTTTTACCGGGGGTGTATAAATTTCTCGTTGAACTTCAGTTGAAACTTTTTTATTATCTGTAGTATTCGACATGTTGCAAGCAGTCGCAAAAAGAACGGTAAATACTAGAGTTAATGTTTTAAAATTTTTTTTCATTTTCATTTTGTTTTTTATAATTATTCTATAATTCAGAATTATATATCACAAATATACAAATAGATATGGATTATTTTTAACTCATTTACATTGGGAATCATACTTATCGACATTAGTTAGTACTTTTTGTCTTAAGATATTTATTCTCAGGGTTATAATCAAATACAAACACATAATATATAGATAATCAGTATGTTATAGATTAGTTGCTTTTTCTATTTCAACTCTTAATTCGCATTAATAATATATGTGTAAAGTGTCATTAGCTTATTTTAGTTCAATTTTTAATTCGCATTAACAAAGGTGTATAGTCAATCATACTCTCTTCATATACTTTCATCTGATCAAACCATGCAACTCCCTGTCCTGGCATTTTCAGAATAAGGTTGGTCTTAAATGAAGCCAGGGTATCAACGGGGATTGTAACAAATGTTACATATCGTCTCCATTCATTATCAGGAATAAATCTGGCACGTCCAAAGTCTCCCAGAGCAACTTCTACATATTGTGGCATACATTCACCTTCTTTCAGGGGAGTTGCTTCAGGTGTTATTTTACGAAATCTCTGTTCCGGGTCTGATTTTGCCCATATGGAAATCGTATATGATGATCCGGCCTTAACAGAGAAAGGAAATAATCTTAATGCAGGGCCCATATCTTGCACAGGAGAAATAATTCTAACAGAGTGTTTTCCCTCGTAATGTTCCCGTGTATCAAGAAAATAGGTTGCACCTCTATCACCTCCGGGTCGGGCATAACATGCTGAGGGTATTCCGGGACTCGAAAGATCTTCAAAACCCGGGTCCTTAACGAGGTTAGGGTGGGACGTTGTGAATTCCGGTTTTTCTGATTTAATATTAATCAGATAGACCTGAGATCCGAAAGGAGCAAGCTGGTCTGTTATAACACCACCCTGGATTCCAACTGAACGGTTTTCAAAGAGTACCCTTGCTTTACTGTTATTTATACCGTGGATTCTTATTACCACGTCCTGGGGTCTGTTCTTTATATTGACTGCCATTACAATCAACTGACCATCATGTAGTCGGGAAGAGACAAGTATATTATCTGAATACGATTCAACAGGCAATGTCTTCTCTTCCGAAAGCAACCATGGTGTCAGTTCAGCAATTTCCATTGCCATTTTTCCACATTCACCCCATACTGCTGTAGATTTTGGAAAGTAGTTTGGCCCCTGTCGCACAAAGTACTGAATACCTGTAGCACCTTTAATAATAGACTGCCATGTCATTGATCGTATTTCCTGGCTTGTAGGTTCCCGATCCCATAATTCCCCTCCTCCGAACGATTGTTGAGCTATCCATACGGGTTTTTTCCCATAAAATTCTTTCTTTAGCTGACCGGTTATATTTCCAACCAGTGTAAGAGGCATGACAGGTACAGGATAAGGATCTGCCATCACAATGTCGAGAGCGTCGGCATATTTTCTGGATGAGATAAATGGTGCCATAAATACCATAGAAACAGGATGCCATGGATCATGCTCCCGGACTGTCCTATAGATCTCTTCCAATATCTCAGGTGGTATATTATTTCCGTTGGGTTCATCTGAAATGTACCAGGCCAGTAAAGCAGGATGGTCTCTGAAGGTAAGTATCTCATTTACCAGGCGATCATGTTTTTCTTCATCACTTAGTCCCTCGATTTTTGAACCTACACCACCGCCTCCTGAAACAGACAGCAGGTTATAATGCACTTTCATCCCAATCTCCGCACAGCGGTCCATATATGCTCTTCTCTCATTTAGCGTTTCCGGCATGATTTTCTGATAAGGGGATATCATATTGAACCCGTTTACGATCTCTTCTTCAGGAAGTGTTTCAGGAATCGGCGAGTAGCAGTAAAATCCAAAAGGAAAGAATTGCCGTTTATTCACAAGCAGCCCTCCGGTGAGGTTGTCAGTTTTTACTTCATTGGGTTTATAGGAAAGAATAACAAGATCTGTTTGTGCTATATATGTTAATCCTGGCCTCCACGATACAGATATTTTTGCATTAGCCTTATATACTGATGGAGTTAGTTTCAGATCGAAGGGTATTCTGAAAGTATTAGTGCCGGGTTTACCTTTCCATGATGCAATTGTAACATCACCGGCAATAATTTCAACTGATAGATTACTATTGGTTAAACCGGGAGGTGCATGCATCAGGAATTCGCCGGTTTCTTCAAAAGAGTAAAAGCTAAACCGGGTGTTTATTTTAAAGGATGTTGAATCAAAGGATTGGGAAAATAGTTCCTGGCTAAAGAAAGTTGTCGTGAAAAACAGAAACAGGAATATAAGATTTTTAGTCATAGAAAATAAATTGTTATTTGTCAATGCATTAGTGTTATTTGTTTTAGGTGATTCTTTGTGCCATATCGAACCTTTGTGTCTTGATGGCAAATAGGTTTACTTGAACTCTATACGAATACTGACTGTATCTTCAATATACTGTCCATTCTTTTCAGCAGGTTGCCATACAGGCCCATCTTTTATGAGCCTTACAGATTCAGTGGAATAAGCTTCCCCTGGTGAACTGATTATACTAATATTAGTTAAAGTGCTATCAGTAAGGACTTTAAAGCTTACAACAGCAATCTGGGGTTCAGACTTTTCAGGTTCAGGTTTTCTAATATTTTTTTCCAGGTATATATTAAAGCTGTCCTGTCCAATGATTGGCTGAGGGGGAATATAATTTCTTAGTGCCATACTTTTTAAACTTGCAGGCGCTGCTGCAACACTAACCATCTCCTTGCTTTCTTCAAGGTCAACTGATCTGGCTTCAGCTATATATGTAGTTTCCCGGGCAATATCAGGTTCAGATAAAACTGTATCTTTAACTGTTATCTGCACTGATTCTGCAACTTTCAATTCTTCAACTTCCTTATCAATCACCTTTTTAGAGTCAGGAAGATCATCTGATTTGACCAGTTCCTGCGAGGGGGGGATTTCTTCCTTTAGATCGGGTCTGGTGATTTCTTGCGCCAGTATAGGTTCAGGTTTTTCTACAAATGCCGGTGACATTTGCTCCTCACTTATATTTTCACTTAAGGTTACAACATGATCATTACGGCGGGTAAAAAAGAATATTGTTGAAATAACCATCAGAACAGCAACTGAGGCAGCTATACGGTAAAAAACAACGGTCGATCTCCGTTTTACCCTTCCATCAAGTCGTTTTTGTAATGCTGTAATATCGGATTCAGCATCCTCAGCCGTGATCCGGGATAAACCTTCCTCAGCCTCTTCTGCAAACGGATCTTTCTGTAGTTCCCTCTGAAAGGCATTCTCCTCTCTTTTTGTCATTTCTCCCCTGATATAACGAGTAAATTCAGAGACATTACTTATATTATTTTTCTTTTTAATTTTCATTTTTCTCTTCGAGACAAATTTTTAGATTTCTTTTTGCATTCTGAAGATAACTCTTCACCTTTTTTTCATCCAGATCCATATTTATAGCGATGTCATTATAGCATCTGTTCTCGTAATAGAATTGTCTTATGCATTCTTTCTGTTCATTTTTTAATCTCTCTATACAATCTTCAAGAGCTTTTCCCATGTCCGGTTCATCTTCATCAATAGGATGTACAACTGATCCGTATTCCATAAATACAGAGGAATCGTTAATCCATTCATTTAATTTTTCATCCTGCGATTTCCCTGTTCTTAACTTCATGAGACAATAGTTTTTTGTCACAACATGTAGCCAGTTTTTGAAGTTTACTATCTTTTGTTTTGGTATCTCACCTATTAACTTCTCAAAAATCTGCATTACTGCGTCCATAGATTTTTCTCTGTCTTTCAGGTATTTAAGACATACACCATAAACCAATAGCATATAGCTGGAATAGAGTTCCCCAAGAATCTCAAGATCTCCCGTTGAAGTGAATTGATTTAGGAGGTCCTCTTCTGATTTGTGGATTCTTATTTTCCCTGGTGTCTTAAACAGCATAAAAATTGAATTAGTTATCTCAGAATTATGTCTTTAAGCCCCCAGGGCTGTCATAACGCTTCGCTGTCTTGAGGTCGCAAGAATTCTGAGCAACAATTAACAAGCAATTTACCCCTTAAAGATAATTTAATTAAAAAATATCTTTAGTAGTTTATGGAATTTCATTATCCCTTGCATCATATGATAAATGTTTAACTAATAATTATTATCATGAACCGAGCATGTATTCTAAAAATCGCAAACTTGCATGAAAATATTGACATGCGAGCTCCATCCGACCTATTAAAATCAATTGATTTTCGGATGAAAAACAGTTTATCAATTTTCGCAATACTGATTCTTGCAACAATTACGATTGCTTTTACAGAATCAAGAACAATTACCGGCAATGTTACTGATGATCAGGGACAGCCTGTTTCCGGGGTTAGCGTTATAGTGAAAGGGAAGTCAGCTAAACTTTCAAATAATTCAACACTTCTGACAACTACAACTGATTCAAATGGAAATTACAAAGTGTCTGTTGATCAACATGCTGATATTCTCATTTTTTCTTTAAAAGGTTATACACAGGTTGAAGAGAAAATCGGAGGAAGGAGTACAATTAATATCAGGATGATGAATGAATTTATTCTGCTTGAGGAAGTTGTAAGTAATAATTATATGATTAAGAGAAGCAGGGAATCAAAATCAATGGCTGCTACTTATGGTAGCTCTTATGCGACAAGTGCTCCTTACCCCAGATATAATAATAATTTTAATACTGAGGGTTATGCTTCTGTCAATGAGAACGGCTATAAGGACGTAAAACATAATCCCTTATCTACATTCTCAATCGATGTTGACAATGCTTCGTACTCGAACATTCGGAGATATATTAACATGGGGCAGTTGCCTCCGGCCGATGCAGTAAGGATAGAAGAGATGGTTAATTATTTTAAGTATGATTATCCTGAACCAAACGGGGATCACCCATTTTCGGTTTATACTGAAATGGCAGTATGCCCATGGAATACAAATCATCAATTGCTTCAGGTAGGTCTTCGTGGAAAAAACATTGATAAATCGTCACTTCCACCTTCAAACCTTGTATTTCTTATAGATGTATCCGGTTCAATGAGCGCTCCAAATAAACTACCACTGCTAAAATCTGCTTTTGGCTTGCTGGTTAATGAACTGAGACCTCAGGATCATGTTGCAATTGTTGTATATGCCGGCGCAGCAGGTCTTGTTCTTGAATCGACACCAGGCAGCAGGAAAGAAATAATTATGGCAGCTCTTGATAATCTGGAAGCTGGAGGGTCCACTGCCGGGGGTGCAGGATTAAAACTTGCATACGACCAGGCTGATAAAAACTTTTTGAAAGGTGGAAACAACAGGATCATTCTCGCTACTGATGGAGACTTTAATGTAGGGGAATCAAGCAATGGAGGGATGGAAAGATTGATTGAGGAGAAGCGTGAAAGGGGAGTATTTATAACAGTACTGGGTTTTGGAATGGGAAATGTAAAAGATGATAAGATGGAGATTATTGCTGATAAGGGAAATGGTAATTACTCATACATTGATAACCTTCAGGAAGCAAGGAGAGTACTGGTAAGTGAATTCGGTGGAACACTTTTTACAATTGCGAAGGATGTAAAATTCCAGATAGAGTTTAATCCTGCTAAAGTGCAGTCATACAGGCTTATCGGGTATGAGAACAGGTTGCTGAATGACGAAGATTTTAATAACGATAAAAAGGATGCCGGCGAAATGGGAGCAGGGCACAATGTAACTGCTCTGTACGAATTAATATCTGCCGGATCCGGAGAGAGCCTTCCTTCTGTTGATCCTCTTAAATATCAGAGTTCAAGAACATCGAATTACAGAGATAATGATTTCTCAGGTGAATACCTTACCATAAAGCTTAGATATAAAAAGCCCGATGGACAATCCAGCATGTTACTTGAAAAAGCAGTGAGGGGATATATTATGGATTTAGATGAGGCATCAGAAAATCTAAGGTTTGCGGCAGCTGTTGCCGAATTCGGGATGATATTGAGAGATTCTGAATACAAAGGGAATGCAACACTTCAAGGTGCGGCAATACTTGCCAAA
>Ga0307377_10004975_pt1 | contig 14360 bp, 18 predicted proteins | sample TR3MG_FD_202535 | JGI IMG/M metagenome (GOLD analysis project Ga0307377, IMG submission 202535) | Soil microbial communities from Risofladan, Vaasa, Finland - TR-3 | ecosystem: Environmental > Terrestrial > Soil > Coastal area > Acid sulfate soil | place: Finland: Risofladan, Vaasa | collected... | reverse complement strand
TATATACAAATTATCTTAACCTTATTTCTACTATTTGTATATACGATCTTACGATTATACACAATGATGAATATGATTATAGTAAGATCGTATATACAAATTATCTTAACCTTATTTCTACTATTTGTATATACGATCTTACTATAATCATATTCATCATTGTGTATAATCTTAGATCTTTTTATAAATTCTTTTTGACTTAATTTAAGCTTATCTGCTGTCATTTCTCTACCACAATTATAACATCCACTTCCCATCAAATGAGCATGTGGTTTTTGTTCAAAGATACCATGGACTTTACATCCTATCTTTACTTTTGTTCTGCTATCTTTATAATTAACATCAGAATAACAATATTTATCTTTGTGAATTTTTTTTGCTTTTTCTACAAATTCTTTAGTTGTTAGTTTTCTCATTTTTTTTATGATCCTTTACGTGCTGAAACATAAAATTACGAATAGATTGAGACATGGTTATGTATTCTCTTTCACATGTTTCTTTAAAATCATTAAAAAGAGACTCTTGAACAACAAAAACCATTTTTTTATTTATTTTTTCTTTCATTTTTATACTCCAATTATTAGCAATATTATCTATATACTAACTATATCTGAAAATTCCTTTTTATTTTTTCATTAAACCAGATTCATATAAAAATCTACTTGGTTTGCACTTATTATTTGTCATATTTCCATATCTTCCAAACCTGCGTCTATTCTTGCACCAACTTGTAAATAATATCTTTTTTGCCCTCGTGAGCCCCACATAACAAAGCCTTCTTTCTTCCTCGAGTCCAGCATAAGGATCATCTGCCATAGCATTTTTATGTGGGAGAATATCTTCTTCTACACCTACCATAAAAACAATTGGGAACTCAAGTCCCTTTGCTGAATGCAAACTCATTAAAGATGCTTTATTTCCATCTTTAGTTTTATCATTATTAGTTACCAGTGAAACCTGTTGCAAGTATTTACTCACTCCTCCATCTTCTCCTCCATATTCTCCAGCAGAGTCGATAAGTTGAACTATATTATCTTTTCTTTCAGTAGCAGTATTGCCAAACTTATCTAAAATATGTTGTTCATAATGAAAGGCATTAACTAAATCTTTTAGACAATTAGCAGGATTACTTTTATCCCATTTTTCACCATAAATAGATTGTATCTTGTCACATGCTCTTGTTACGTTTACGCTCCTTGCACTTTTTTTAACTTCTTCACATGCTTGCACGATTGTCATATTTTTTTCATGAGCAAGATTTTCTATCTTACCAATAGTAATTGCTCCCATTCCTGGGACAAAGGAACAAATTCTTGCAAAAGATATTCCATCTTTTGGATTAGATAAAAACTTCAACATAGCCAAACAATCTCTCACTTCTTTTCTATCATAAAAATTCCATGCTCCAATAACTTCATATGGAATTCCACGACTTACCATAGCTTGCTCAATCGGTTCAGACATTTTATTTACTCGATATAAAACAGCTATATCTTCTGGGTCCCATCCTCCTTCATCTATAAACCTCTTGGCCGTCCTGCCCACAAAATCTGCTTCATTCAACTGATCTTTAAAAGAATAACACTTAACAGCTTGACCATCATTATTGTCAGTTTCAAACTGAGTTCCCATATGACTTGTATTACATTTAATTAACTTACTTGCAACATTAATTATCTGAGGTGTAGACCTATAATTTTTAGAAAGAGAAATGACACGACAATCTTCATAATCATTTATAAATTGTTGAATATTTTGATATCTTGCTCCTCTCCAACCATAGATCGACTGGTCAATGTCTCCTATTAACATTATATTTTTCCATTTTCCGCCTAAAAGATTTACTAAATGGAACTGTGCTTTATTCGTGTCTTGTGTTTCATCAACCATTATATACTTAAATGTATTTTGTATTTTTCTTTTTAGATCTTCATCAGATTCTATAATTCTTATATTCTCATAAATAAGACCGCTAAAATCTAATAAGCTGTTATTACGACAATGCTCAATATATTTTTTGGCAATTTCAATCAAAGGTTCTAATTTAAGAGCATCTTCTACCCATTCAAAATCTTCCATCTGATCTCTATAATAGTTTAAACAATGGGCGATATATTTTGCTTGGCCATATTCTACTTCATTCTGCAATCTTCTCGCTATTTGAAAAATTAAATCACTTTGGTCTTTTTCGTCTAATATATTAAAGTTTGCGCTACATCCTCGACCTGGGCCTATCTTTCTAATCATACGGGCACAAAGAGAATGAAATGTCCCTACAAAAAAATCAAGTTCTTTTACTCCTAAGCTTTTACAAACTCTTTCTTTCATTTCATTTGCTGCTTTATTTGTAAAGGTTAAACAAAGTATATTTTTTTGTTTAATTCCCTGATGGATAAGATATGCAGCCCTTTCTGTTAGAACTTTTGTTTTCCCGGATCCAGGACACGATGTAACAAGACATGGGCCATCAATGTGAGTAACAGCCTCTTTTTGATACCTATTTAACTTAAAACCCATATTGCTCCCTTAAAAGACATTAAAAGAACATAATACTACAAATACATTCACTTTTCAATAGTTTGGGAAGTATTTTGTTAAATAAGTTTGAAGTTCTTTTTCACTTATAGAGCCAATATACTCTACAACCACTGTGTTATGGTCATCTAAGAATTGTAAATGAGGAAGTTTATCTATGTTTTGTGAATCGCAAAAATCTTGAACTTCGTCTCTTTCATCATTTCCATCAATATATTCATATTGAACTTGATTTTTTTCTAAAAGAATAAAAACAGCCAAACAGTCTCTACAATCAACGCTGCCAAAAAACCTAATTTTCACTTATTATCTTTTTCTTTATACAAAACATTCATAATTTCATCAATAGGATAATTCTCTAAATTAGAATTAATTCTATCTATTTCTTCTTGTGGAGTTTTTCCATCTTCATTTTTAGGAGCATCTCTTAAAGAATCTTTCTCCACTTCTATAAATAAATTTTTCTCTTCGCCTGTCATGTCTTTACAAAATTGTTCTATTATATCTTCTGGAATATCTGAAGTAATGCCCCAGTCTGTTCCCTTAATAGCTAACCCTGTTTTCTTATTCGTTTTTATATCTTCTATGATCAATTGAAAAAGATTATTCTCTTTATCATATTTCATATCTAATATTTTAGCTTTTACTTGTAAAGACATTTCTAATCACCTGAATAATTTCTTTTATCATTATTTTTTTCTGAATCTCATCATTGTATTCTTTTATCCCTGCCAATGAATTTAAAACATTTTCTGGCATATTATATAATAAAATGTGATCATGTGGAGTCCTATAGCTTCCTCCCATTTTGTCCGTAATCATATCCTTAGGTATGCCAATTGATGATTCTATATTAACAAGCTCATTCCACCACCTGTTTGTGTCAAAAACTGTGACCTTTTTTCCATCAACTGTTGTAATTAAATCACACTGAGGTTTAATTACAGCCCCAATAATACTCTTATATTCTTTTTTTAATTTTTCATATTTTGGATTGAATTCTTCATCAGGAGTAATACCATAAATACGACAATTAAATGCTCTTTCATTATGAATTTTACACATACATGTTTTTTCATCAAAGAATACACATCCCTTAGAAGGTATCTTATCAACAGCATTTAACATGCATCTTTCAAATAAAATACAAACCTCTTCATTATTCCAATTTTTAGAAACATATTCCCAAATTAAAAGGAACTCGGAATATAAAAATTGGGGTGTTTGAATCTTACAGCACCATGCTTTGCAGCCGTCCCCTTTTTTGCTGATATTATCCATACACCCCATGGTTTCAGGAATGCTATTATAAACACTTCTCAACTTTTTAAATATTTTTTTTAGACTACTTCCGCTCGTTAATCTAATTATTTTGTAGAATTCAAAATCTTTCATTTATTTTTCTTAAAGAGTGTCAAAATCTTCTACATCTGAACTATTCGAAACGCTTTCTTTAACGGGAATGGAAATGTCATCCACTTCTTCTATAGAATCTTCATCTTCTTCCAAAAACTTTATAGAAACAGTTGTTTTTGCAGGCTCTTTAAATACAATATCTCCAGATCCCTTCTTTGCTTTCTTTAAGAAATCGTCCAACTTTCCGCTTTGTTCCCAAGTAAGCAAAAGCTTATTGGCCTCTCTTTTTCTAACATTGAATTGAATTACTTCCTCAAGAACATCATCAACATCCTCTCCTGCTTTCTTTGCTTCCTGAAGAACTGCAATAAACTCTTCTTCATCTTGAATTTTCCAAGTTGCTTTTTGCTCCCTTGCAGAGATGGCACAAGATCCTGGAAATTTTACGCTCTTTTCTTTATGATCTTTAAGAGTTGATACCATCAAATCTTTATAAAAAGAAGCCTTATTCTCTAAAACTTTAACAGCATCGCTGATGTCTTGAGATTTCTTCTTTTTATAATTTTTATAAAATTCAATTTTCTTATCAATTTCTTTAATTGTTAACGCCACATCTTCCAAAAGATACAAATCATCAAGAGGAATAATTTCTCCTAAAGAATACATATCATGCAACTCTTTACGTCTAAAAACATTTTCATACTCTGACATTTTATCACCTCATAAATAAGAATTAATTTTTATTCTAACTTATCTTGACATATCGCTTCCAACACTATGCCCGTTTTTTCATCACCTTGAAAATTTACTGTTGTAAAACTAGGATCTAAAAACAAAGTAGTCCCTGATTTACTAGCTTCACCTTTTGCAATAATAAATGCCTTTATAGCATTATTCAAAGATGCCGCTCCAACACATCTCAACTTAACAGCATTATGCTTTGAGAACACTTGCAGAATCGCATTAGAAAGTTTTTTGACATATTCTCTATCATTTCCTTTGCTTCCCTTGCTGCCGCTAACCAACAATAAACTCTCATCACCTGTTGTAATACTCTCTTTAACTTCTTCTGTCATTGACTCTCTCCTTAAAAAAATTTATAATAAATTTAACACTATTATAATCGTTTTTTTAAGAAAAAAACTTTACCGCTACAATAATGATTTATAAAACTCTCTTCTTTTTTTATCTAATGAAGGACATTCCCATATTTTTGATTTGTGACAAAGCTCTTTAAAATCACACCATTTGCAAGAATAGCAAGTCTTTGACTCATATTTCGGGGGAGGCAATTTCTTAACTTTTGACATTTCCATCATCGTCTTAGCCTGATAAGTAATAACTTCAAACCATTCATCATTCCTTGGGACTTGAAACCACTTCATTTGAGAGTTATCTTTATTCTCATATGCAACGATTCCATAATCACAACCTAAAATATGAACATATATTGTTAGCTGAACTAAATATTCTTTATGTGGCCCTTTTGCTATAACCTGATTTTTCCATGCATTACTTCCGCAAGTCTTCATATCCATCACAACTTTATGCCCTTTTAGCGGCAAAAATTTATTATTATATGATATCCTTACTCCCTTAAATCTTTCTTCTTTTAAATTCTCACAATTAATTACTAAGTCAGCATTCCCTTTCATATTTATCTCTGGGGCTGAAACTTGCGTCTCTACATATTCTAGGTCAGAACATCCACAAACACATTTTTTAGGTCTAAAAATAGGACCATCTTTGCCGCTAATAAGTCTGCCACAATTTTTTTGATATAAAGTTTTTAAAGAAAATTCTTTCGTCATCTCTCCATTATCGTTAAACATATAGCAAAGAGGATTTTTACATTGCCACCTGCCCATTAAAACTCCGCCTATATTATCAAAGTAGCGTGACCATCGATCATGCATATTATGTCCCTTATCAAATAGTCTTTGCTTTTCGCTATCTATTTCTGAGTGTTTTACACTGATTAGGCCTTTCCATGCATAATGCTTATATTGCTGTTGCCTTAAACATTTGCCGAATTCGCTAGGATGATAATGATCATAACTTCTATCATCTCTAGTCGTTGCTGTCCTCCATCTCAGATAAGTGTCTACGAGGTTCATCATGGACGTAACTTCCTGTGGGGTATAACTTTCTATTGCCATATTCTTTTTCCTTAAAAATCGTATCCGCAGTCTTCTTTGGATGTCCTCAGCTTATCTATCATGTCTGCCCTGCCCCGATCTATTAAAAAACTATCTGGGTCTGACCCTGTTGGAAGATTCACCGGAATAAATCTTAATTTATATGAATCTAAATTATATTTTTTATAATCATCCATAGCTTTTTTCGTTGCTTTTTTCCCTGCCTCATCTCCATCTAACATAATGTAAAAATCTCTACAAAATCTAGACAGCAAAGACATCTGAAATAAAGAGAACGCACTACCACATAACCCTACAGTCATGTCAAATCCAAAAGAATGAAAACAGCCGACATCGCACTCGCCTTCAACAACAATAACTTTATTTTTTCTCTGAATTGATTCTTTCGCATAATAAAGACCATATAAATGATTCCCTTTATCAAATGATTCGTGTAAAAATCTATTAGGATGATTTTTATTTAAATGTCGAGTTGAAAAGGCTACTAGCTCACCATATGTTGAATAAATAGGAGTTATAATTCTACCTCTTACTTCATGATTTACATCTGGAGGGCAGTAGCCTATATCAAATTTTTCAACAACTTCATCAGAAAACTTTCTTTCATCAAGCAAATAGTTAAGAGCTATTTTGCCCTCTGGCTTTCTGATCGTAATCTTTGCTGCTTTAATTATTTTCTGTCTTTCCATTTCTGGAAATCCAGTAACCCATTTGTTCATTTTCCTGTTACCACTGTTTCATCGTTACCTTCAGGGCCATATAAAACTATCTCTGGAGGAAGAATTAGCTCATCTTCGGAAGCTTTAAATTTTATAGCTTCGATCAAACTGTTTGTAATCTTCTCTTTTACAATATGATCAATAAAATTCTTTCTACCTTCTATTTTTAAACCTTCCCAATTAAAAACTCCCTTATAAACTGAAATCAGCTTTATTTGTCTTCCAGTATCAAATGCAATTTCCTCTATCTCAGGGAAATATGCCTCATAATAAATAGGAACTTCTAATGACTCTCGATATGGCTTTGCAAATCTATTCTTAATAATAGAAACCCTGGAATGTCTTCCAATTAACATGTCTTCTTCAGTTTCTGGGTCAGGCACATAAATGTCAGCATCTTTACTATTCATTTTGTCAATTCTTAAACGAAGAGAAGCATTATGATGCAAAGAATGACCCCCTGGGCTAGTCCTATTATCTCCCCAAGTTTGATTAATCTTCTCTCTTAGCTGATTGATAAAAACAAGAAGAACACCATGTTCCTCTGCCTTTGTAACTAACTTGCCTAAAGATTTACTAAGTAACCTCGGAAGCAACCCCATAAACTCCTTTTCTGTATCTGCTTCCATCAAAGCTTTTGGAACCATATTTGCCACAGAATCTAAAATAATCACTTTGACACCGCTTTCCATAGAGATAAACATATTGTTTATTATTTCTTCTCCAAAATCAAATTTGTCATATAAATAAAGCCTGTCAATGTCACAACCATTTATATATGCCAAATTTTCTTGAAAAGAACGTTCAACATCTATCCATAAAACTTCATGTCCTAATTTTTGAGCATATCCTGCAATACGATACGCCAAAGAAGACTTGCCTCCACCCTCTTCCCCAAATATCTCAACCAACTTCCCTAGTGGAATGCCAATCGTTTTAGCAGGATCATAACCTTCAACTTTATTTAAATCTACCTTTGTGGGATTCTGACCATATTGTATAATAAAATCCAAAACAAAATGACCTGTAGGGATATTGCCAGGACTTGTTGTCCTGGCCCCCTTTTGACAAAAACTTTTTAAATTTTTAAAGATGTCATCGTTGCTATTACTCTTCTTACTTTTGCCCATGTAATAAACTCCTCTTACCAGCTGGCATCAAAATCGTCACCATCAGATGATTCAGAATCTGCTGCCTCAACTTGATGAGAGGCAGAAACTGCTGAAGCCTGTGAATGACTGCTAAAAGAACCCGATGATTCTCCATCATCATTTTTTAAATCTCCAAACAACTTTTCCTTAATCTCTTCTGGAGTATTTGTTTTATAGAGCTTCTTAAGCTTCTTCATGTCTCCGTCCATAGCCTCTTTAACCATGGCTCTTTCTTCCGCTGAAAGAGGAGTATTCCCTGCAAAAGCTACGTCATACTTAGTATTTAGTCCCTTCCCTGTAACTTTAACCAGCCAGTCGCTTCCATCTTTTCCGCTACCAGGATTTTTTCCCGTAGCTTCAAAACTACTTCCGATTGGACGGAACACTGTTTGAGGAGCTTCTAAAATCTTTACTTTGCCATCAGACCTATCAATAACATAGGCTGCAAAACGCATTGACGGTGGTTTCAATTCAGGATGTTCATCTCTTACTGAACATGTATCTGGTTTTGCACAAATAGCAGTTCTCAGTCTGCCATCTTTTTTGTGGAAATACTTGAAAAAACAAACTGGATCAAAAAGAGGACGAATCTTATAAGAACCCCCAGTTTCCAACTTCAAAAAATCCGATCTCTCTCCGCTTCCGCCGCTTGTTGGGACGTCGCCCCATTGAACATAATCTGTCATAATTAACTCCTATTAAAAAATATTAACATTCTATATTTTATACTACTTTCATAATCACTTTTAAAGCTTTTTATTTTAAATATCTCCCCATCCAATTGCTCCGCTAACTTTTTCCTTCGTGCCTGTTCTGGCATTTTCAGGAAGAGAATCAAAATCACTCAACTCTTTATTCTCTTCAACTTCTTTTTGAGGAACATGTTTGGAGGTATAAGATTGAGAAGAAGATGGCTTTTCCCACCTTTCGGCAGGTGGGATCTCCATACAAATTGTCACCTTTCTGCTCAACATTTCATACGAAGCCGCAAGATTTTTTTCTGTCGATGCAACTGAATTATGCAAAGCTCTAAGTCTTTCAAAATACAATTCTATATCCCCCATATGTTCGAGAATAAGTCCGTCTTGTTTTAAAACTGGTTTTAAATATTGTATTCTTGCAAGGTACCCTCGCAACAAGCCAATAAATCTATCAAATGCATAAAATTGATTATTTACCCTTACTCCGATATATTTCACTCTATTCCTATATTGTTGTACAGCTTCCATCTGCCCTATAATTACGTGTTGATCAAAAACTTCTGAAACAACATCTACTTCTGCCTCCTCTAGCTCTTTTGTCCATCTAGAATATTCTATTTGACCACCATATAAACATCTGTCTAAAAATGCTTTCTTTTGACGATAGAACCCAATATACATATCTGATGGGCTTTTCAATGACCATACTATATCTTCATTCTTACTACATTTAATTTCAAAATCGCTTTCTACCACCTCTTCTTTTAAAGTCTCATCTTCTTCTTTTAAAGAAATTTTATTACATTCATTCTCGCAAAAATCTTCTATTATTTCTGAGGCTTTTTTAAGATCATCTTCTGTCTCTTGCTCAACATTTTTAGACTCTTCTTCAATAATTACTTGAACATCTTCTTCATCTAATGAATCGAACATCTCATCAATATCATCTGGATTATCAGCACATTTTTCTTTCTCAGGTTTTTCATAATCTGATTCTACTTTAGAACTTACTTCCATAATAATGTCGTGAGGAGTTTCTTTGACAACAACTAACTTTTCCTCTAAATCTTTAATCTCTGAAGATATCTCTTTAGATAACTCTTTAGATAACTCTTCAAATGATTCTTCTGATCCTGTACTATGCCCATATTCTTCTGCTTGATCATTTTCATCATCTGAAGAAACCAAATCAAACATCTCATTAAATTTGTCAAGTGTTTCTTTATCTGCCATTTTTCACCTATTAATCAAAAGTAAATTCATCTTCAGGCTCATTGCTGCAAAAAGATTTATTATTAACATTTGAAACTATGCCAATACAACGATTCTTTTCTCCAATTTTTACACATGCTTCGTCCCAACAAGTGACAAAATCATTTAATATCCTTTTTCTGTACACGTCCATCTGAGATTCTCTTTGAATCTCAGTCTCCCAACAAAAACTTTCTTCAATAGAAATTTGAATTTTTATTGGTTCGAATTGTTTGGGTTGAATTGTTTTATCCATTCCCATTTTTACTATTGTTTTTTTAATTTCTTGTCCCATTTGATCTTACTCCTTGTTCATATGTAAAGATTCTTCTATCTTAATTTCTGAAATTTCAGCAACAACATCATAAACTTCATGACAATCTAAACATTCTAAAACTTCAATAACAACCCCATCAGAAAGACTCCCTTCTTTTTTTAATATCACAAAATCTTCTCTCCCGCACTTAGGACATTGTATAATATTCATAATCACTTTTCAACAATTAAGCAAAAATATCGAAAGATTCTACACCTCTTTTTGCTGTTTTTTTCATATCTTCTCTAATAGTAACAAAATCTTTAACAATTTCTTTCGCTTGACCTGCCTTTTTTGCTCCAAAAAATCCAGATAAAGCCAACGCTTCTATAGCTCTAGTATCGACTAAAGATGAATCTGTTTTTTCAACGATGTCTCTCATATTCTTATAAGGCTGATTTTGTTCAATATTAATTGCCGTATTCATCCCCATACCCTTACATAGAAGACAAGGACGTATTTCAGTTTTTTTAACACCGTTTTTTTCATCTTTTCTTTTTTCAATGGTATAATTTACTTTTGATTCATTTATATCTCTTGGAAGAAACTTTATATTCATTTTCTTCTTAAACTCTTTTTCAAATGCTTCAACTTTATCATATCTATCTCCAACAGAACTATTAATTGTAACATCCAATAAAGAACATATGAACTCGTCGGGATAGTTAGCTTTTAAATAAGCTGTCGTATAAGAGTTGTAACCATAACATGCACTATGCGCCAAATTGAAGCCATATGAAGCAAACGGTTTAATAAACTTGTCCCAATATTGCTGAGCAACATCATTAGGAACTTTTTTATCTATACATCCATTAACAAATTGTTTTTCAAAGCGTTTCATAAGATGTTCTTTTTTCTTACCAATAGCCTTGATCATGATATAACCATCTGTAATAGAAAAACCAGCTAAAGCATTACATATCTGCATGACGGATTCTTGATAACACAATATGCCATAAGTTTTTTCCAGATAAGGTTTTACATATGGCTCAATAGATTTGTGAAAATAACTTACTCCTTCTTCTCCCTTTTTTCTAGCACAATATTTTGGGATACTATCCATCGGGCCAGGCCTGTAAAGTGCTAATGCAGCTACAATATCATTAAAACTATCAACTTGAATATCTCTCATAGTTTTTTGCATGCCATAGTTTTCACACTGAAAAATTCCCCCCAAACTTCCCTTCCTATATAATTCAAAAGTTGTCTCATCATTTAATGGAAGATTCTCTACATCAATCTCAATTCCCCAATTCTCTTTGATCATCTCTATTGTTTTCTTCACTACAGAAAGAGTTGATATCGCTAAAATATCAAATTTAATAAGACCTAATGCCTCTAAATCTTCATTTGGAAACTGAGTAGCAACAACTCCTTTTTTCGCATTTCTTAACGGAGCTATCTCATCCAATGGGATATCAGAACAAACTAAACCAGCAGCATGATAACCGAAATTTGCAAATGTTCCCTCTGTTTGATCAATATATTTTCCAAAATTAGAATCTTTATATTTATCAACATAATGTCTAAAATCTGGGCAATGCTCATAAGCATCCTTATAACTTTTAATAAGATGACTATCTCCATTTTCATCATTCACTTTTAATAAACCATATTTTGGAAATGGAGATAAAATTTCTGTTGCTTTTGCCGAATTGTCGCTAACAAAAGCATCTTGTCCTTTGTGAAAAGAATTGGCTAAATCTAATGCTTTTGTTACCCTTGTAACACAAGACTTAAATTTTAAAAGACCATGAGTTCCGATATTCCCTACATTTTCTCTGCCATACTTATCTATAATATAAGCATAAACGTCATCTCTATGCTCATAATCAAAATCTGTATCAATATCAGGAAATCCTGCTCTTGCGAATGCTCTTCTTGAAGGAAGAAATTCACCAGTTGGTTTCTGAGATGTTATTTTTAGAAAATAGGCAGTCCAACTATTAATGTCGTTCTTCTTGCCAATTTCCTCTTTATGAGTCTTCCATATGTTATAAAAAGTTTCTAAATTATTCTTTGCTTCAAGACCTTCTGTTTTTTCTAAAATATCTAATTCTTCTTTAACTTTAGAAATTATTTTATCGATCTTTTCACTTTGTGAATGTAGCTTCTTAACATGTGAAATTAATTCTTTTTTTATTAGTTCAAAATCTGCCATCTACAAATATTACTCTATTTACTTTCACTTTTCAACGTATTTTGCAACAATTGAACCTTTTTTTCTTAGCTCATGAACATCGCAAAATAAATCCGAAACTTTGTCTTTCTTTTTGTCATCAAATAGAATGTCTATTTCATCCATCCCAAAAAATCTAAAAATAACACCATATTTTCTTCCTTGATCATCTTCCCATGTCCATTCTCCTATTTTATATCCTAATGATTCTGCTCTTTCTGTAAGCATCATCATAAATGGTATTCCATTATCTTTATCTATGAGATCATACTCCCATCCATATCTATCTGCCAATTCCTTCCATGTTATTTTTGAAAAAATTACCATACAACACTTCCCTATCTTATATCCAATATATCAAATCTACTATGTATTTTATCAACTTCTATTTGTAATAACCGACATTGCTCTCTAAGATTATTGCCTATCTCTAAAGATTCATGTAGTGATTTTTCTAAGGCCTTTTCTGTTTTTTCAAATTTTTCTCTTTCCATCCCAAGAAGATTTAATTGTCCATTATCAAGTGAACTAAAATCATTAAGAATAATAATCTTTTTCTCAGTTTGTGTTAATTTGCTTTTGTCTCCTTCTTTTTTCATCTCTGTCCATTTGTGTTTTGAAGAACCTCTTCCAGCATACTGTATTTTTATAAAATTCTCTTCACTTTCTATAACAAGTGCTTCTTCGAATATCCTACTTCCAAAAGATCTCACGTACATCGCCTGATAACCAACTCTTATATCTTTTCCTAACATGTCTTTCATAAGTCTAACAACTCAAATCTATTTTTAATATCAGTATAAACTATTTTATATTTTTTAATCTCAAAAAGCTTGGGAGAAGATATCCTATCCTTGAGTTCAGAGACATTTAAAGTAGGAGTAGGAGAAACATGCAGTGGGATATAAGGAGCATAAACATACCCTGTATTAACAACCTCTTGGGACGAATATCCTATTGCAACATTGTTATACCCAGTTGCCATATTGACACCTGCCGAATATCCTATTGCAACATTGTTATTGTTTTCCCCATCCGTTTCTAAAAATCCTTCCTGAATAAGTTCTTCATGAATAGGCTGAGCTTCTGCCATCTGTTGTATTAAGTTTGGAGGCCATGAATGATATATGTTATTAAATTCTTCTAACGTAGCATGGCCCATAATATCAATATTATGACCATTTGAGCAATATCCTACATCATTAAAGTATGCTCCACAAGCATCACAAACATTATTATCATCTATTATAATCAATACCTATCTACGCCACCTAGATCGTCTTCTAATTCTCTGTCTGTATCAAGGTTCATCATCTGCTCAATAATATCATCCTTAAAACCAAAATCAGAAGATTTTAAAAATCTCTGATCACTAAATCCCAAAAATCTTTCCCAAATAAGCCCATATTCCAGCGGATCAATCCCGTAAGTGATACCAAGGCATCTTAAAAGAACAGAAGCGTACCCGGAACCTCTCCCGCATCCAACAAGGACACCTTTATTTTTAGCATGTTGAATATAGTCCCTAACTATTAAAAAATAAGTTGAAAAATCATAATTATTACTTTCATATGCAACTTTAACATCATTTAACTCCATTTTTAAAGCTTCAATATGTTTTTGACTATTATCCCATCCAACTCTTTTCATTCCTTCCCATGCCAAATCCTCCATAAACTCATACGGATTTTTATATTTTTCTGGAATATCAAATTTAGGAAGTCTCATGCCTCCAAATAGATTCTCTTCTATATTTTTAGTATCTATCCTCTCTGCCATCTTTATAGAATTAGTAAAACACTGTGGCATATTGCCAAATACTTTGGCCATTTCTTCGGCACTTTTTAAATAAAATTCCTTATGTCCAAATTTTAATCTACTTGGGTCTTTCATGCATTTAGACTGAGACATACATAATAAAACTTCTTGAGAATCTCCTTGACCTTTTGATATATAATGACTATCATTCGTGCAAACTACTGGAATATTTAAC
>Ga0307377_10004974_pt1 | contig 14361 bp, 17 predicted proteins | sample TR3MG_FD_202535 | JGI IMG/M metagenome (GOLD analysis project Ga0307377, IMG submission 202535) | Soil microbial communities from Risofladan, Vaasa, Finland - TR-3 | ecosystem: Environmental > Terrestrial > Soil > Coastal area > Acid sulfate soil | place: Finland: Risofladan, Vaasa | collected... | reverse complement strand
TGTTGTGGGCGAGTACAACACCTTTTTGAATCAGCCATACAGCGGTAAGGGCAATGACCCCGTCTTTGACTAGCCCTATATTGTCCCTGATCCACGTCAATGCAGACGTTATTAGGTTCAGCCCGTTTTGAGCAAAATCGGTGACCTTTTTCCCAGCGTCTTTGGTCGAATCGCCAAATTCGGGAAACAATTCCGTAGCAATTTGCCCAATCAGTTTCATCCATTCTTGGAATTTAGGTAAAATAAAATCTACAGTATCTGTTATGCTTTTCTGGATTTTAGGCATGCTGTCAACAATATTTTTTGCAAAACTCTGAACGCTCGGCAAAACTTTATCGATTATTGCTGAACCTATATCTAAAAACGTATTTTTAAGTATAGAGAGTTGTCCAGGGAGTGTTTTTCCTGCCGCTTCGGCAGAACCGCCAAACTCTTTAGTTAACTCAACGAGAATAACCTTTTGCGCCCCCGCCGTGTCCCCTGCTTCTTGCATCGCCTTGATCTGATCTTTTTGTTGTTGAGTGAAGGTTACTCCAACACGCTGCAGAGCGGTTATGCCGGTAATCGGATCATTCAGGGCCTTGCCTAGTTGGATCGCTGAGCTCTTAGTATCCTGGCCTAATGCCGTTGACATGTCGTTCACAGTTTTCAAAGCATCCGGAAAAACTTTCTGCCCTATATTTGTAAATGTAAGCAGGAGATTCTCGCTCGCCACGTTCGCGTTTGTGCTGTACGTGGTGAGCATAGACTGACTATTAGCTAGATCTGTGAGAGCCTTTTGAGTCATGCCCGCTGCCCCTTGGGTAGAGTCTAGGACTGTATTCATCTGAGCCATGACTTGCGCAGTCTCCGTAGAATCGTCCCACATCGCTTTAAGTCCTAGTCCGGCGCCAATAACGGAGGCGACCTTTAGCGCAGCCCCCGCAATGCTGGAGAAGGAAAGGCCCATAGATTTACTCACAGTCGATGCCTTCCTGTCATATCCGTCCAATTTGCTTTCAACACCTGCGTCGTTCAAAAGGATAGATCCGACCAGTTCAAAAATTTGCATTAATCTCCACCTCTCCTTTGGTCGGAATTCTTGATGGCTTCAGCATCTTTAAGGATCTGCGCCTTATCTAGTTTTACTTGGGGCCCTAAAGCCCTCGCCTTGTAAGTTTCGAAGGTTATGAAGGTCTTTTCGGTCATACCCGGATAGACTAGAGCGTACTGCCTCCATAAAACTTCCCCCAAATCCTTCTCGTGCGCGTCTATAAGTAACTCTGTTATACTCCTTAGTCGAATCTTCGAAGTGCCGCTAATTCCATAGTGGCTATGCAATAGATTTAAGCTTCTGGCGTACCCGATTGCATAGCTTGCTTTAAAAAATCAGTCGCCTCGGCATCCGAGAAGATCTCCTTAATCGTGTTGAGGGTTTTCATAAAGCTTTGGGCCTTAACCTCTTCGACCGTTTTTTCCTCGAAAACTGAAACAATCTCAAAGACTTCATCTTTAACTTTTGCCGAGTTTTTTAGTACGTGCTTAAAGAGGTCAATTCCGATCGCGTTAGTATCGACATCCTTCTTGCCCTTACTTTTCTCAGTAAGCTCCTTGCGGTATTTGTCCAGGTCTAATTTGTCATACATTACGACAACACTGGGCAGCATATCAAACGCTTTTTCCGTGCTAAACATAGTTCTATACCTCCGTTAATTTATCAATTAGAAAGCACCTCCGTAAAGAGGTGCTTTGGGTGCTTAGTTATTCGTTACGTTCGTAGCAGCAAAGGTATCGAGTGCCACACCGCTGAGGGATTTAACATCACTCGCATCGAGTGCAGGCTTAGTATAAGCAACTGTTACAACCTGTCCGGGCGTGGGCGGGGTAGTTAGTGTTAACAGAATCGTGTTAAGCTGATTTACACCTCTTGTCGAGGCCGTAACCACGTCTGCCACCCCATCGACCGTTACGGCAAATCCATCCAATGGAGCGGTTGCCGCGACTGTATCGTTAAAGGTTAGCATTACATCGCCGTTATCGATAACCGGTGTCCCAAGCAAGCTAAACAAAACGCCATCCACTACTTTTGGGAATCTTATTTCGTAGGGGCTGATTGTTGGATTGTCGGGATCAATCGATGCCGTGAATACTATCGGCAGAATGTTATCGACAGAATCCTTGTTGCTGAACTTAATACCGTCTGAGCTAAGCGCATTTTTCAGCATGATGACGACAGGTTTAGCACTACCGCTGATCCGACCGACTAAGGCGATATTGTCTATATAGTCGGTTAGCGCGATTTCAGTTTTGCCGGTTATGATGTCGTAATCAGGATCAGTCGCGGAATCAACATCGGCCATTAATGCGAGCCTGATCGTTTCCGTTGTGACCTCAAGCATGTTGACCTTTAGAGTTACAGCTGTGCTGACAATGCGAGTTAAGCCCTTCACCGTACCTTTTAGGCCGTCTACCTTTACGTCACGGGTAACAACTTTAACGTCGAATTCGTTTCCTCCCGACGTAGCCCCCAGTAAGGCTTCTCCCGCTAGACCATAATTTTTATAAATGGCACCGGCGTCAATCAGGAGATTGTCCGGTGTGGCCGACGTGTACCCAATAGTATTTGTTGCGTTCGGCAAATTAATCCCTCCTCTATTTGTAGTATGTGGTCACGACATAACGGAGTTGTCTCCGCTGAATATGAATTATTGGGTCTGGTAGGCTCAGCCGGTGTGGAGTATTGCGGTTTATCGACACATTCATGACCAAATCATTGTACTGCAGTCGATTCAGGGCCGCGTGGAGGGCATTAGCCATACCTTCAATCTCCCTAATATCCGTTCCCTTGTCATCCCAAATGTCAATCTCAAGCAAATTGTTGTCACTAAAGACGTTATTCGGCACTGAAGTCGGGAATTTAATCTCGACATAAGGATAAACCTTTTTCTGGTCCTCGGGGTAATGATCCGCGAAGCTCGGACAGATCGGATCAATGATACCGGCCAGCAATTTGTATAACTCTAGCATCATGATCCCCCCATTTTATTCCTATAGACTTGCATCGCAACGCTTGTGATCTTTGGAATAGAATTCATCGCCCCAGGCTCCAAAAAGGGCTGTGCTTTGTGACCGGCTAAGCCCTTCTCGATGGTCAAGGCGTAGGGTGCCTCCTCTGTGACTCCGACGTACACGCCAGCGTTTCCAGGCATGACCTCGGACGTTTCTGACCTTCTGAGGTTGCCAGTATCAACCGGGGTGAGACTCTGAGCCTCAGCGACGACGAGTGTGCCTACCTCTTCGCAAAATTCCTTTTTGCATAGCCCCATTGCTATTAGCACTGCATTTTTGTAAGATCTATACTCCATCACGCCACCTCTAAGGTCATGACCTCGAAGACGTCCCAAGATATGATCTGTTTAACTTCATGCCTTTCGGTGCCATACATCAGGACAGTCCCGATTGCTATGTCGGCGATATCCTCAATGAAAAAACGCTTTGTTACCTCAATATTGTAACCATATTGGCGAAGGAATAGCTCAGTCGAGTAAGGCTGCATGTCACAGTCAATGGTCCTTACTAGGGCCAAATCTCCAGGGATTGTTACGCCGTCAACCTTCACGCTAGGACCTCGATTCCATATGCCCACGCTATAATTACCGATCATAGCAATACCCCGCTCTGGCCATCCTGATATATGGTGACGGCAATAAGTCCTTAACACTTTGTTGGAGACTATCCTCATAGATTCCTAGTCTGCCACCTTGCCTAAATGACTTGATCCCCTCGTTACCCTTTTTTCTGTAGCACAATGTCACATACTCTATTATCGCGTCAGCATAGACCGTGGCAACGTCCACAGGTAAGGTCGGTGGGTCAGTGATGGGCACGTCTGGGGCGTTCATATAGGCAGTGACCAACGTCACGCCCCGGCGAATATAAATGCTAAGCAGATTATCCTTCGACGCGTCGTTAATGCCTAAAACGTCTTTAATGTCGTCAAGTGCTGCCATATAGCCGCACCTCCTTAAAAAGATGGGGCGGGAATTATCCCACCCCACTCAGGTTAAAACTTACAGAGATTCTTTAATATTTGCAAAGATTGTTGGGAGTTTGTTATCCAGAATCCAAAGATCGTGGTATTTGCGGTAATCTAATTTCCATGCATCGGCACTTTGATTAGTATCAGGACTGAAGATGCGCATATTGTCGGTTTTGCTTATAGCAATAGGCGTAGTTGCGGCAGTGATAAGCCAGTTGATAGACTTTGCAACCGACCCAGTACCGGCACCCCCAGAAAGACTAGCCTTTGCACTCGCAACCTGAACGGTACTAGCAGTACCCGTTACCGCCTTTGAAATCAGGGCTGAACCCGCACCGGAATATACTAATGCGGCAGCCGCAGTCGCTGTCATAGCAATTGGTACGGCTCCCGTAGTTGTACCAAGAGTGATAACGAGATTTCCGGAACTGTCAACCACACCAGTGGCGACTGCGGCATCCGCTACACCCTGAACGATAGTAACGCTATAGTCATTGCCGGCTTCACCTATTGCCGCGGCTGAATACGTAACTCCGCCGATCGTGATACTCGCTATGCCGTTAGGTTTAAATCCGCCCATTGTTTGCCCGGCTGTTTTGCCATCCCAGAACGCATAAGCAGTTTTAAGCCTTGCACTCGGAACTTCTTTAATTGGGCAGTCACTAATTTGTTTGACTTCACCCTGAATTATACCGGCGAATGAACCAACCTGGAGCTGACGAACTATCTCCGTTGAACGTTCGAGAATGTCGAGCGTTGCGGTACTCATAGTAATAACAAGGGGAATAGCACCAATGGTATCCTGAATTGCCGCTATATCGGCTAAAAGGGCACTGTAAATTGTAGAAACAACAGGAGTATACCCGCCGGAAGCTCTGCCATTTGCGATAGCCTGTTGAGCTATTTGACTATAACGATAGGCATCAATCTCAGGAATAACTTGAGTGCGTTGAAATTCTCCCATGAGGTTAGAAGCGTTTGCGACAAAATTTGTTTCGTTTACGTCCATGGAATCGAGCGAAAAGGTACGTCCGCGGTCTTGACCCATCGTTTTAGTCTCATAGCTCAGTGTAGCGGCACCCTGGGTGAATCCTAACGATCGGTCGTAATTACCCAATCCATCCATAACAAGTTTTGGAATCTTTACCGTGTTACCTCCATTGTAGATCACAAGCCCGGTATTGCCTTCCATCCAACCAGACGTTGCACCGGCTACCACTTGCTTGTCGAGTTCCTGCTGAAATAAAGTTGCGTAGGCTAAAGTGTTGATCGGCATTCGTATTACCTCTTTCGTTTTCTAAATAGTGCTTTTTCGTAGGAAGCCCGAAACCTATTTCATGTACTTGGCTACTTCGGCCCTGGCTTTTTCTTCCTCCGCCCCTAGCGTTCCCTTAGTTCCAGGCGGAGTGTAGCTGTTATTCTTGGCAAACTCAGTTTTAAGGGCCTCGTCGCGAGCGGCCAAGAGTTTAGAGACTAATTCGATGTTCTTGTTCGTGGCATCCTCATCTTGGCCAATAACAAAGTCCACCAACTCGGAGGGCAACTTTTTGTCCTGGAACTGCTTGAGGGTTTTATTGGTCAGGTCTTTCCGTGCGGAATCGCTCTGCATCTTGTCGAGTTGTGCCTGTAGCTTTTTCAATTCGACATCCTTGGGATCCGCGCCGGGGAAACGCTTCTTGACCTCTTCGTCAACCAGTTTCGAGACATTATTTGTCTTCCAGGTCTCCAGCCCTTTCGAGTGGTACGTGTCAAGTCTTGGCTGGAGGATCTTTTTACCTTCTTCGGACTCTAAAAAACTGGTCACTCTGTCGGGTGTCACAAAGCCCCCAACATAGCCCTTAACGTCCTCAGCGTCCTTATTGGCTTCGAAGTATGTTTTAATCTCATCAAAATTCTCGATTGGCATTTTTCATTACCTCTTTCCGCCCTACATGTACTTTTGTCCATGGAGTGCAATTAATTTTTGAGCATTAAAAAATCACCCGCTTAAAAGTGAGTGAAAAATTTTTATTGTAAACTTCTACTGGCCTAGGTTAGTTTACAATACCCCTGGCCTTCGCCCAGTCGTCGTAATTCGCATAGGCGATCACCCCTTTCGACTCGTTGTCTTTGCGTGCCGTAGGGCTCCACCCATCAAAGGGAACATTGATTAAGACGCACCGGCAATTCGGATGCAGTGGCGGATCCGGGTGGTCCTCATCGATTCCCCAGGTCTTACCGTCTAGCGACGCGTCTTCAGGATTCGTGGCTTGGTCTAGTGTGGCACTCCACATCACTTCCTTTACCCCTGTAGCCCTCCCGATATCCGTGCTTGCTTGTGTTTGGATCCTCGCGTTCTCCGTTCTGACCAGGCGTTGACTTTCGTAGGCGGTCACGTTAAAGGCATCTCGAATATCCCTACCGACTCGATCGATTGTGACGTCGCCTTTCATGGCCTTGACGATCGAGGACTGCAACCGGTCGATCATGGCCGCTTTATTGGTCCATATACGATCACTAAACAGCTCACCCTCAAACTTGTGGCTGACCGCTGCGTCCACAAACTCCTTTTTCAAAAGGTTAAATCTGAGATTGACCCGCATGCCAGACTCCATTACAAACGCGTTTTTGTAATAGGTGAGTTCGAAGACATCCCCGAGTATCCCCGTGACCTTGTCAATCTCACTTTTACCCAGCTTAAGGCCCATTGCCTTGAGTTTAGCCATCACAGAGACCGTAATGGCGGCCTTCTGAGCGGTTGATAAGCTCAGGAGACCGTCTGTGCTGTGATCAATGTAGATCTTGCCTATCATGCTGTGTAGCTCGTCCAGTGCGTCTTTCTGCTCAAGGTATACACCCTTCATCGCGTCATCCGCAAAGTTTTCACCCTCGACTTTCAGGTCCTCGATCTTTTTCCGGTATTCCTCGTTCATTTAACCACCACCGGCGGCTTATTCATTGGGTCTATCTGCATCACTGGAGCCGCGGGAACCACTGGAGGAGGATTTAGTAAGGCATTGCCCACGACATTGGCTTTAGCCTCTTTCTGTGCCTTCTTGATCTCGTTTTGCGGGTTATCAACAAAACTAAATAGGCTTAGTGCGGTTTCGGTACTTAGCCTATCACCCAAGGCGGTTACAACTGCACTGTTCGTGAGGTCATCACTCGGGATGTTTGGCGTAAACTTAACCTTTATGTCCCGATAGTCATATTTGGTATCTTTCAGCCAATTCATGTAAGTAAATAGCAATTTAAGCCTTGTTTTCACACAATTTGCGAGGGCCTTTTGATTGAGTTTGCATTTCTCCTCCAACGAAATAAGCCTAGCCCTTAAGGCCAGACTCGAAGTGTTAGAACTCATTTTCTCGTTGGAGTTTATGTGGCAAGAGATCTGAAACATCTTGTCTTCGAGAGTCGTGAGCGTGTTCTGGATAAAAGTGTCGTTGATCGTCTTGATTAACCAGGACGCGGATCCATCCTTGCCCTTCGTCATCATAACGCCCAGCTTCTTCATGTCGGCAAGGTCGCTATCCTGCAAAGCCAAGTTATTTAGGACTAAATAAGCATTCCGAAACTCGGTAATCTCACTGGATATGTCACTCAGATTCGTCTCATACGCATCCTGGAGTCCTTTCAGATCTTTGTAGAGACTATCGAGCCAACCCTCTTCGCTGACCGACGCGATACCCACCGGCACACACCCAAACGGGTGTACTTCTCGTGGGGATATCTCGCCAAATACTTCGTCACAATGGATGATCTCGGTATCCGTGTAAATATCCACATATTGCTTTGTGTCGTAGGCCCTGCGGAAAATGTGCAGGAAAAATTCGACATTGTCGTAGGCATCGACGCAGGCGATCCCATGCCGGGGGGAAATAACCTTGCTGCAGAACTGAGCCTCTTTGTCGATATAATACAACTCGTACGCTTGGCTATAGGTCAGCATGTTCTTCGCTAGGTTCGCGTCATGGTCTGCCCTCCAATGGGCCATACTCAGTCTCAGCAAGTCGAGGATCTTGTCATCCCCGTTATGACTAGTGTAGGTGATGTCATTCCCGACCGAATAACTGACCTCTTCTTTGACAAATTTTTTAATAAAATTTGTATTGATCCGCTTGTCATAACGGGCATTCACAAAATTATAATTTCCTGCGCCCTCTGCGTCCAGGTTAAACTCGTTAATAAAAATGTCATCATAGGAGCCATTCATCGACGCGTTGTAGTTGTGGCCTGTGTCGGTAATGCCCATATAGTACAAGTACATTTTAAGATTTATGTGGTACTGGAGTTGCCAATTCGCAAAAAGTTTAGTTAAAATCTCACGTTTTGCTTCAATGTCGAAAATAATGATCACCTCCCAAACAGTTTTTTACGGTCCATGAGGCCTATCCTGTGGACGACCTCGATCTCTTTAACATCGATCGTGAACTGGGCGACAACGTCCGGCGCATCATCATGTTCGGAGAAGTCCTGCCCACTGAAATCCGTAACCATCTCGTTAAAGGCCTCATCATCCTCGTTAAATATAATCCGGCCCTTGTTCACACCCTGGATGATCGTCGCAATCTTCTCGTCTTTGTTGACCCGCTGCATCTTGTTTATAAAGTCGATCTGCCGGTTACGTAGTTCCGGTTCTTTCTCGATTAACTCTTTTATCTTTGACACATCGGCTCCGGAGTAAAGATTTTTCTCTATGGCCACGTGGGTTATGTCCGTATATGCCTTTAATAACTCGACGACCCTTGCACAAAAGTCGTCAAAACCAAATCTAGCAAGTTCTCCCTTGCGAACATACGCGAAGCCGTTGTCAGCAATCGAACCAACGCACAGAGCGGAGTAGTCTGCCTTAATTGCCACGCTACTGGCCGGGTCACATACGAGCATGGTCTTTTCAAAGGTGTGGTCCTCGATCTCCTCGGCTGATTGAGTCTTCATGGACTTAAACCACTTGTCCCCAATCTTGCTCGCGTCGTTCATCATCTCTTGCTTGAAGGCGATCGGGTTGTTGTAGTAATCGATGGCCAGGTCCAAGCAATCATACTTGTCGTCCCAAATGGTTTCGTACCACATTTCCTTTTCATGCTGGTAATAAAACTCTATCGCCTCGGCCACGGGATCCTTCAGCTTATCGTCGAAATAGATCACACGAAATTCTTTCCACAGCCCCGCGTCGAAATACTCGTCCACGTCAAACTCGACTACCCGCTTTAAGATGTGCTTGTAATCCTTGTTTTTCATCAGCCGGGACATGTAGCAATCCTTATGCAGGATCGTGCCCAGGACAATAAACTTTGTCGCTGGCTTAATCTTCACACCATTACGAAATACGGCCTTGTCTCCAGCATACGCAGAGTCTTCAACCCAAGTATTGTATTTCTTGTCGCGACTCTCCTGGGTGATCACATCAACCCTGCCCTGGAAGTCATCCGCAATAATGCAACTCGGCCTATCCCCGCCGTATTTCTTACCCCGCATTGACGAGGTGGAGGAGATGGCCTGTATCTTAGTTTTGTTTGTGAGCTCTAATTCTAACTTGTTCACTGTGAAGTCGGCAGGCTTGATCATCTTTCCAAAGGCGGCAATGATGTACTTGTTCTCTTCGAAGGCGTGCCTCGCTTGAGCAATAAACTCCGTGGAGTCTGCCTCAGTCTTACCGGCCACGAGCGTGTACTTGCTTTTCTCGTATGCGTGCAGCCAAACCGACAGTGCAAAGTCCAGAACCGTTGTCTTCGCAACTCCCCGGGGTAAAGCCGCTTCCAGTTTGTCATACAGGTCCTGCAAAAACATCTTGTCGAGCTCGTCCCATATCTCCAAATGGATTGGTGCCAACTCACGAGCAGCATTCGTACTCTTGGGTGTGAACGTGTCCTGCAAAAAGTACCGGCAGAAGAAAGGTATGCTGAGCGATCCTATGCTGTGTGCCAACCCTTGGAAGCCGAAGAGATTGTTAATATGTTTTACAATTAGTGCCTCAGTACTTGTGGCTGCCTTCCTCGGTTTCAGGCCACTAGCAATAAACTGTTTATAGATTGCATCATACAAGAGCTGCCGGTTCTGCTCCTCTTCGGTTGTTTCCAGAGCTGGGATAGGATCACCCCCTTTTCACGCTCGACGCGGCGTACTCCTCTCTTACCCACCGGGGAAGTACCTCGTCAAGCTGTTTCCTAAAAATTAAATATAAATTTAATGAGATCCGGTTCGATCCGAAGAAGTAAATCGGGTTAACGTAATACTGAGTAATTGTATCGCTACCCACCCGGACCGTAACCCGGGCAAGCATACCTACTTTGATCATGCGTCTTAAAAACTCTCTCACCTGGTATTCCTTGAGCCCGATCTTGTCACCGATTTGCGCCTCTGTGTATGCCTTCACGCCACCCGAGCCACGATATCCTAGCATGTTGGTATTACTCCACATGCACCCGGATAGTGTCAACATCTGCCCTCGTTCCTTCATAGTCATACTCGGCGGAAAGTCTACATCAGCAAAAGACTTGGAGAAGTTCTTGCGGTTCCAAAACAAATAACCCTTCTCGGTATGGAAGGCAGCGGCGAAGTGCTGAACCTTCTCCTTCTCGATCACACCAGTGTCAGGGTCAATATACTGGGTTTTCTTTATGAGGTTATTACCCATAGTTCAGCACACCTTCCAGTTGGTTTTTTGACCTAAATTGAGCTGAAAACAGGTAGAAAAACCAACTCGTAAAAATGCCCTCAAGCGTTGCTATGAGCGAGTCATAGCGATTTGACCATGTAAAGATACATATGTATCTACGTAGTATGTTTGCATGCTTATTGCTTGAGTGGTTTCATGCAAGCCATTCGGGCATACCTCCCTAGGTTAATAATTCTGGAAATCATGAGAATAATTGTTGGGGCTACCGCCACGATATCGCGAGGTCCTATAAGAGAAGGTGCCCCTTGGTTGATTGGGTCCGAGAAGAAAGATTACGTAAAGTAGTAACGGTTATCAATTAGACCTGCATCCTTACTCCTGCAAGGGGTACAGGGTTTTGACTGTTTAGGTTGATGACTAGCATCGTACATAATAGGAGGTTGTCCATGACTGACACACGAATTGCATGAGTCTGCCACACAATGAACACCCGATCAAGCTTCAGCCCTCACAACCTATGGGCTATTGAGTTGACAACCCATGACCTATTGAGTTGACAGACTGTATAACTTGACTCTGTATATAACCGAATTACCTTGTACAATCACACATACAGCCTAATAAGCATTGTACTTTACTCCTCTTTGATGTCTATAACATCGACTTGGTTTATCATCCTCGCTTGCCTAAAAGTATCTTGTATCTCCTGCAACATGGGTATCCTATGTTCTACTGTCTTCTCGATCTCATGCTTATCACGCCAGTCTTTTGGCTTCCTGTTCTTGAGCCAGAAGATCTGAGCAGTAACGTCAGGTTGAACCTCTTTAGTCACGACTTTAGTGATCTTCAATTCCTGTTTCACTGCCCCATTATCATCCACTATGGGGTATCCATATTTGTCTTTGCTATCGACTAATTCCTTTGTTACCTCTTCATAGGCATAGCCTTTGGCACGCTTATACAGAGCGTTTTCTATGGCTATGTCAACGACTTCTTTTCCCCTTTTTAAGGCTTCAACCAATTCAGGATGTTCATGCTTGTAAACGTTCAAAGTTTGTGCACTAATATCCAAATTATGACATATATCTTTCTCTATTAGCCCATCCCTGCACCAGGCTTCTATGAGCACTAATTTACTTTCCACTTCTGGCCATTTACTCAGTGCCATATAGGCCAACTCCTTTAACCAAGAAATACTCCTTTATTTGAGCGCATTAGCATATCAATCGATTTGAACTTCTCTGTGTCCTCGTACTTAACATTCGGATGCAGTTTAGCTGGTTCTTTTTTTCTTGGTTTTCTTTTTCTTTGCCATTTACTGCACCCCCTTAAAAATGGGCATAAAGATAGCCCCGCGTCGATTTAACGCAGGGCATACCGTCACTCATGACTATATCATACTATGTCAATGTTTGACAAGATGTCTTATCTGTCATTTCCCCCAATTTTTTAGGTATTCAGGCATTTTGTAAGGCGGTTTTGGCGGAACCTTGCAATGGCCGCCTCCGCCGGGTGCACTAGGACCATCGAGGGGAATTGCTTCTTTCTCGTGCAGGCTTGGGGGATGGTATTTCATAAACTCCACCAATCGCTCTTCTTCGGTCATCAGATCGAATTTTTCCATCCATGTCCCACGAATACCCTCGGAGTTTTTCTGGACCTCAGCATTGATTGTTTGCTCTGCTATTTTGGCCGCCTGAATTACCTTTTCCAGATCTTCTTCGAGCCTGTATAATCCCGCCATGCACATTTGGAGATTAGCACAAAGGTTGCAGTCAGTCCAGCCATGAGGGCATTGGCGTATTCCTTCGGGGCAATCCACTTTTCACTCCTCCTTAGGCTTCCAGTTTCGATGTGAAGTGTCGCAAGTCTCGCAAGGGTCTTCAACGAGTTTGGTAAGTATCTCTCTTGTTATGGAAAAGTAGCGACAGTTTCTGCATTCGTTTTGCGACTCCTTATCTATTTCTCTTGCGATCTCTGGGTCTGGCTTCCAATCGTTCTCCATCGACATAATAAATTTCATGGCCATCGCTGCGACTTGCACAGCCTCAGATCTCATGTTCCTTATGTCCGGATGTTTTTTCTTGACCTCGTCCCAAAGCTCATCCAGCTCCTCAAGAATAATGGCATACCCGTGATGTGGGGAAGTAAAATTATCATTTACCTGATTAGCCCATTTAAGTTCCGCAAGTATAGCAGTCACAACTTTTTCAGTTTGCATCTTCTCTCCTCACTTTCTCGATTCTCGCTTTCACCGCGTCCATTAAAGCGTCTTGCCCAGCGGCCTTCCGTTCTAGGGCCTCCGCCGCGTCTTCGTCTATGGTCCCCTCAGCCACTAACCGCATGACCACGATCCGACGTGTCTGTCCTTGCCGATGCACTCTCGCATTTGCCTGTTGATCCTCCTCAAGGCTCCAGATCGAGTCAAACCAGACGACCGTTTGACAACTCGACTCTTGGAGATTCAGGCCATGGCCCGCTGATTTTGGGTGTAATAGCAAAAGTGGTATTTTGTCTGTATTCCAATCGGCTATATCTTGATTCCCGTCTTTGCCCTTTCTTAGAATCTGGGCTTTAGGAAATCGTGCTTGGATCCGGGCTAGGGAATGCTTGAAATTGTAAAACACCATAACCGGCTTTCCATTTGCCGCCTCAATGATATCTTCCAAGGCATCCAATTTGGCATCATGGATTTGCTTGACTCCTCGATCCTCGTCATACACAGCCCCGGAGGCCATTTGCAAAAGCTTGTTTGAAAGCACGGCTGCTGTGATCGCGACGACATCGGCGTCCATGTATGGCAGTAACATGTCTTTTTCCAGTTTGTCATACAGTTCCCGTGCTTTCTCCGTGAGCCGGATCGGGACAACTCGATCAATTCGCTCTGGCAGCTCTAACCAGTCCTCGGATTTCATACTCACAGCAATATCGGATATGGACTCGTAAATTCTCTGCTCCGCTTCCTGCTTCTCTTTCCATTCGTAAACGATGTGGCCACTTCTTGCACCCGGCGTAAAATAGTGATCTCTGTAGGCCGTGATCGTCTTGCCTAATCGTTCTCCCTGGTCAAGCAGATATATCTCTGGCCAAAGGTCCATAAGACTGTTTGGTGCCGGTGTGCCGGTTAATCCAATTACCCGTTTCATCATGGGCCGCACTCGACGCAATGCCCGGAATCGTTTCGACTGACTGTTTTTAAAACTCGAAAGCTCATCGATCACGACTGTGTCAAAGTTCCACGCCGTTCCCAGCTCTCCCACTAACCACTCGACGTTTTCCCGATTGATCACGTATATATCCGCCTCAGCTTTTAGGGCCTTTCTTCTCGCCTCTGCGGATCCTAACACTTTACTGATTCGGAGATGATTCAGGTGATCCCATTTATCCGTCTCTCTGGCCCACGTATCGTCTGCGACTCTCAGCGGGGCAATGACCAGGACTCGATCAGCGTCGTAGTAATCATTCAGCAATTTGTCTATGGCTGTCAGAGTGCTTACTGTTTTGCCTAAACCCATTTCTAGCAAGAGGGCTATATAAGGCGTATCCAATATTCGCTGCGTAGCGTAATCCTGATATTGATGTGCCTTATACTTCACTCACCGCTCACCTCGATTATGAATTGATCAATATCCTCGTCGCAGTCGATCTTGTAAACCCTCTGCCCAAGGTTACGAAGGATCTTAGCCCATCTCGCCTGAAGTGGTTCCAGTGGTTTACCCGGCGCCTTCATCTCGACATATATCGT
>Ga0307377_10004973_pt1 | contig 14362 bp, 12 predicted proteins | sample TR3MG_FD_202535 | JGI IMG/M metagenome (GOLD analysis project Ga0307377, IMG submission 202535) | Soil microbial communities from Risofladan, Vaasa, Finland - TR-3 | ecosystem: Environmental > Terrestrial > Soil > Coastal area > Acid sulfate soil | place: Finland: Risofladan, Vaasa | collected... | reverse complement strand
TATCATTGATCGGCAGGATGGCAAAAAGATAAATCAGGACACCCACCAGAATGTCGGTGGCGCCCAGGGGCAGGGCTTCCGTTCCCCATAAAAAAGCGGCCAGCAACAATATGCCAATCATCACTTTGGCCAACCTGGCGACTTGTTCGGCATTCAGCAGGGAATGTTCCTTGTCTGTTGATGAAACCGTCTTCCCCGGCTCGGATGCCGCAACGGCCTTGGGCCTTAACTTCTTGTTAACCGCTTCAACAATATTCGTGCAACCACTGCTGAGTTTGTATCCCGGCGGGCTGATTTTGGTCACCATGTCAATCATACTTTGCGGCGGCGGCATAACGACCAGGGTCGTAAAAACAATGGCTGCAAGAACAAACAACATGGGCTTATAACCCGGTTTGTTTTTCCAGAAGCCGGTCTGACTCGTACCACTCGGTGTGTGAGCTATCATACATCCTCCTCAAACTGGTCAATATAAATAATGTTCAAATTAAATCCTAACCCGGATAAACCGGAAAAGTTTGAAGTGATCTAAAGTTAAGGAGTCGCTTCGCTCCGGTTATTTATATTAAATAAAATTGACAGAATACCTTAACTTTAGGCATTTTAGATCACTTTAGGCACTTTAAACTTAATAAAAGGAAGTAAATACAACATTTCCTACCCTCTCAAAATCTTCTCGATCTCGATGAACAGATCCTGCTCCCGAATTACGCCTGCAACCGCGCCTTTACTCATGACAACCAGTCGCCTTTTTTGATTGTCTATCATCATAAAGGCCACTTCCATAAGATTGGCATCTGCAGGGATGGTAATCTCAACAGGAGACATGATGTCTTTGATTTTTTTAGACGCCAGCTGTCTGACCTGCCGTGTAAACATGCCGCTCCAGAACATGGGCGAATACTGGATACTGTCTGCCATGGAAGGCTTGGGGGCGGAGAGGTAGGCCGGCATGATGACCGAAAAAAAGTTTGTAATGTCAACCATCCCTTTGATTTCGCCCGCTTCATTGAAGACCAGGAGGGAGCGATGTCCGGTTTCCATAAGACGGCCGGTGGATATTTTGCCGTAAAAAGATTCGCTCAATTTTTCAATCGCGTCCTGAATGGTGTTATCCTCGGTCAATGTGGTATAAAACTCGATTGGAATCATCACCTCCGCAGCCGTTTTTTCCATACCGGGGACTGAAACATCATCGACTGTGGCTTGACGATAGGCATCGGTAATCTTTCCGGCCAGAATATCTATATCGCAGGGTTTTGAAAGATAGTCTAAAGCACCTTCTGCAAGGGCTTCCCGTGCCGAAGGGCGAGCGCCATGGCCGGTGAGCATGATCACCGGCAGATGGGGCGAACGTTTTTTGATCTCTTTTAAGGCCTGATGGCCGTCCATGCCGGGCATTTTAATATCGAGAATCACCACGTCCGGTTTTTCGGAAAGTTTTTCAATGGCCTCCTCGCCGCTTTCTGCCAAAATCGTATCGAATCCCCTCTTGTTCAGAATCTTTTTTGTCGTGGCTCGAAACTGCACTTCATCGTCGACTATTAATACTTTTATTTTCTTAGTCATTTTGTATGCCTCCTTTTCGGCTATACCTGATGCTTTGACGATTCAATCAAATCATTATTGTCATATCATTGCCCCAGAATGGGTTTGAATAATTGAATCAAAAAAATCATTGCCGCTGCGGTACACAACAAACAGACAAAAGCCTTTAGATAACTTATACGACCTACTTTGACCATGCCGAGACCGATCAGACAAAACTTCAAAATTTCTGTCGGCCCTGCCAGGCCAGGAATCCAGGAAATCAGAAGCGTTATGCTGGCATAGGCGGTAACCCCAAACAGGGTATTGTAGGTAAACAGACCTTTGCACAATAACATGGCGACAAGATACAGAATGAACGCCGTGATAAAAGGCATGGAAAATGCATTTAAAAAGAACATCAGTCCAAAAAAGATCTTTTTTTGCAAGACAAACATGCTTGACGGAATTGTAAAAAGGATGCTGCAAATAAAAAGGAAAACCAGTGGGGGGGTGTGCCCTCTTTCCCGCGGCAGCCCTTCATAAAAATCTCCGGGATGAAGCATCTTACATGCTGTTCTGAGAAATTGATGCACCGACGTTCCCATGCGTCGATCTCCATTACCTTTAATCACACTCTCCGGCTCTGACATAACGTTCATCTTTTTTGTTGAAATGTAATTATAATCCATTCGTTTTTTTTAAGTTTTTGCCGTCTTTTGAACTAATACGGAACCAGCCCTGTCCAGCCCAAGAACCGCCAGTAGGTTGACGCCATTAACATAAATACTCCCAGATTGGTAAACCAGAGAATCACGCCCACTCTCAGATAATCCTTTGGCTCCAGGTATCCGCTGGCATAGACAATGGCATTGGGCGGCGTTCCGATGATCAGACAGTAGGCGAGTGATGAGGCATAGGAGGTGCTCATCGCCATAAAGGGGATCATGGTGGTGCCCGGATGCACAATACCGGCCATGGATAGGGTTACAGGTCCGACCGCAGCGCACGCCGGGCCGTCAGCCATGAGCTGAGTAAGGATGCCTGTGACCACATTCCCGGAGAGAAGGAGGCCGAGACCCTCGCTCAATCCAAGCGGATTTAGAAGACCGATGAAGGATCTGGCAATCCAGTACGCACCCCCTGTCATGACAAGGACACGACCGAAGATGATCGCCCCTGCGTAAAGCCAGACCACGCCCCAGTCAACCTTTGTCTGATAATCGCGCCAGTTGGCAATCCCTGCAAAGACATAGGCGATCGCTCCCATGACCGCGAGGACCCCGATACCGAACCTTATGCCTGTAAGATTGAATATCAGGTTTTTTTCCGTGATCCAGCTAAAAAACATTACCAGAAAGATTACAACGGTTATCTTCTGTTGTCTGGTCCACCCTGCCCCTGCCTTGGCCACCTCGTTTTTAACATAATTCATGGACGCGGTCAGATCGGCATGCTGAGGCAGCGGTTTAAACCGGTAGTTTATTAAAAACCAGGTGACAGGTATGGTAAAAAATAACATCGGAACCATATAATACAACCATTGCCCGTATCCGATGGAAAGACCGAACATATCCTCGGCATAACCCATCATGATAAGGTTTCGAGCCGCGCCCGAAGGGGCCAGAGAACCGCCGAGGTTACAGGCCATGGCAATGGTGATCATGAGCATCTTGCCCAGTTCTGGGTCTTCCTTTCCCGATGCGGCCGTTGATGTGGTATACAAGAGCATGCCGATGGGTAAAAACATAGCGGCCAGGGCATGGTCGGACATAAACATGGTAAGCGGCGCTATCACAAGGACGATCATAAAGGTGACCATTTTAATAGAAGGCTTTTTCAATTTACCGAACATCATCATGGCCATACGTTTATCCACCCCTGTTTTGACAAAGGCGACGGCAAACATCAGGCTCCCCATGATGAACCAGGTGGCGTCGGACCAGTATAGCGCGGCGACATCCTTTCTGGTCACAATCCCGCAGCACAGGGCAAAGATCCCGATACAGAAGGCCACCATGGGTAAAGGAATCGCCTCTGTGACGAAACAGACCACCACAAAAATAACGATTCCAACAGCCGCCCTGACATGAAATCCGGCTCTGTCGGCTTTCTTCTTCTCCTTATCCGTCAGCATGTCGTAGGTAAGTCTGTTGACCCTCAAATCGTAACCGTCTTCCATGAGCGTCTTAAATTTTTCAGGGGGCATCTCCTGTACAAAAGCCTTCACCTGTTTCAGATGCTCTGGTGCGGACGGTATCTTATTCTCCTTGCACCATTTCTCATCCCTTTTCAGAAATCCCTTTTGACCAAAAGAGGCACTGCTCATACTCTCTTCCATCATCCTGACCGTCTGAACCTCCCACTGGGAAAGATCATCGACCTGTTTGTCAAAGAGCTTTTTTGCAAAATGATTCATTACGTACTTGGTGCCCATGGAGTATTCCACACCAACATCGAGCATGCTTTTAGGCGTTGGTATGATCATCATTATAACGACAAGCGTCAAAGGAATAACAAACAGCTTCCAGTCAACATACTTGTCGTATCCCGTTGCTTTCTTTTTTTCCTCAGCCATATTTCTTCCTCCGATTTTTCGTTAGTTTTTCCACCCAAAAAGGGCGATGCATATCGCTTTTATGCTGAAACGCCACTTAATCTCAGAACATCTTACAGTAGAAATAGAGAATAGACATGGCTACAGCAGCATAAAATAAAAATCTGCGCTCCTTCTCTTTTGAGTACCTTGTTATGTACCATTTATTAAGATCCTTTTTCTCTTTTCTCATAGTTATCCTTTTCCTTGCCTGCCGGCTGAGACTTTTAGTCCTTATGATGGATTACCTTTTATCAAAGATTCTACGTCTCCTCGATAATTTCACGCGGAGACTTCATTAGCTTCCGCATCCGGGCCACCCGAATTTTTTCTTCCAGTCCCTGCCTTTTTTCAAAGGCTTCCTCCGCCTTTCGGATAATTTCATCGATGTCCGTGGGTTTCATTAAATAATCGATGGCCCCGGATTTTAAACCGTCGATTGCCGATTCCATGGTGGCATGTCCGGTCAGCATGATCACCTCGGCCAATGGAAATTGCCTTTTAATCTCCTTTAAGGTGGCATTGCCGTCCATGCCGGGCATTTTAACATCAAGAATCACCACATGGATGTTTTGAGACCTCATTTTTTCAAGGGCCTCGGCCCCGCTTGCGGCGGTCACGACATTGTAGCCTTTTTTTACAAGTAACTTTTGGGTGGTGGCCAAAAACCGTTCCTCATCATCCACCAGCATCATTCTCATTTTTTCCATAATTTGCTCCCTGTCATCTGGTTAAATGCCCTACTATTTGATTCCCTTAAATTTATGTTCTAAAACCTTAATTTGGGTTTCACGAATTTTTTGTTCCAAGTGCCGTCCCTTCACATAGGCTTCCTCGATTTTCTGGAGGAGTTCTTCGAAATCAACGGGTTTGACTAAGTAATTTAATGCGCCGACCTTTAGGCTATCTGAAGCACACCCCACTGTGGGGATTCCGGTTAACATGATCACCTGCACCAGCGGAAACTGCGTTTTAATCTTCTTTAGAACTTCAATGCCGTTCATACCGGGCATTTTTACATCCAGAATCACCACCTGAATATTTTGACTCCTAAGACTTTCCAGGGCTTCAGGCCCAGTCGATGCGGTTTGGACGGTACAGCCCCGATTAGCCAACCGTTTTTTGGCGACAGCTAAAAAATCTTGATCATCGTCGACCCATAGTATTTTTATTCTTTCCATTGCTTAAACCATAGCCGGTAACCGTATAGTAAAGGTCGTTCCGACACCCTCTTCACTGCCGACATCCATAGTGCCGCGCATGTTATCGATAATCCCGTAGCAGATCGAAAGTCCCAATCCGGTCCCTTTTCCAACCGATTTGGTGCTAAAAAACGGGGAAAATATTTTATTTAAATTTTCAGGACTGATCCCGCCGCCGTTGTCCTTGATGACTATTTCCACCGTGTTTTTTTCTTTTGGCCCGGCGCTGACAATCAGTTTCCCCCCTGAGGTTCCATGTTGTTCGAGAATGGCATCCATTGCATTGTTAAACAGATTCACTAAAACCTGCTGCAATTGGGTGGGATCTCCATGTATCGGATACGTATTTTCGGCAATATCCTGCTCGATGGAAATTCCGTGGACAACAGCCTTTTTAGCCACCATGCCGGTGACTTCCGGAATGAAAGTTCGAAGGTCTATATTTTGAGGTTTAGGCTTGTCCTGCCTGCCGAATTTTAAAATCGCCTGGGTAATATTGGCACAACGGGAAATCTGAAGTTTGATCTGATCCATGGAATCCTCGAGTTCTGTCAAAGACGCCGATTCCTTTAGCTGGTCTTTTTCTTTCATGTCCGCCAGGATCATTTCGATGAGGGATTGCTCGCTTTTTATGATCTGAAGGGGATTGTTAATTTCATGGGCAAACCCGGCGGACATTTCCCCCAGTTCCGCAAGTCGGCTTGCTCCGATGAGCTGCTGGTTTAAGCGGTCCTTTTCAGCGTCCATTTTTTCCATTCGTCCGACAATGTGATTCGTAAGGTAAAACGCAACAGAAAGGATGGCGGCACCGCCAATAACCAAAACGAGAATGATCATGTAAACGGCTGAAGTCAGTGCTTTGAACGCATCTGCTCTCTCCTGCCTGACCACCAGCAGCCACTTTTTATTTTGCAGCCAGGTGGTGGTGTAGAGATATTTTACCCCTTTTGCATCCTTATCCATGAAGGTTTCGACACCGGTATGGGATGACGGATATTTAATCTTGTCCGGATATTTTTCCATCAATTTCCCGCCGGAGCGCGGTTTTGTCTGCAGTAAACCGTTTACATCAAGGATATAGGCCTCCCCTGTCTTGCCGATGCGGATACCTTCTACAATGTTATTGAATGTAGCCGTATCAATACTTGCGCGAACCACCCACTTCTTACCCGCTTCCTCCTTGGTAACAGCGATAACAAAGTGCGGCACCTGCCGGTAACCTAAAAAAATGTCGCTGATATAGTAATTATGTTTCATCACTTCCCTAAACCATGTCGCGTCTTTATATACCTTGCCGACTAAACGGTAGGGTCCGTGATAGGCAACATGCACACCGGCTTCGTTAAAGACCCCCAGATCAACGAAGGCCTGGGATCCTCTTTGTAGATGATCAAACACGGTATCAAGGTTTTCAGATCGACGGAGATCTTCGAATGTATAGGAATTAAGAATAAATTCTAAATCGTGCTTTCGCTCCCTGAGAAAAGACTCGATCATATGTCGGTGATCTCCGACGATTCTTTTCATGCTTGCAACCGTGCTGTTCTCCAATGATGTTGCGAAATGATAATAGCCGATGCCCAAGGCCAGGATAAAGGGGATTAACGGAACCAGGATCATACAGGCAAAAAGGATTTTTCTTATTGTTGAAAAGTGGTTCGGCTTCATTATCTTCTCCCGGAAAGCGCGCCTTGGACTCCTAAAAGGAGAGCAATTCATATGCCAAACACACCGACAACGGGGATTTCGACTAATATTCTAAAATAATTGATTTTTTATAATTACGAAAAATTTTTAAGATGAAAATCGAAAGGGGCTATGTCAGGATTATTTACATATTGTAAAGAAACCAGAACAGCGTGGGCGCATAAAGGTGGACCCTTTTCTTGAAACCGGGCCCACTTCTACTAACCCTGAAGACCCGGTGCTTTGCGGCGTTCCATTTTTCTTTTCATGCAGAATGGCATGATCAGAAGTGATTGGCTGTCTGTATCGCAGATGACCAGGAGATTCGCTATGGGAGAACTGACGCAATGGCGTTTTGGATTGAAGATTAAAACAAATAAATGACTCAAATTTCGCAACGTCTGCTAACGCGCACAACAAGCAATCAAAATGATTCGGTTTTTAATCGAGTCACTGCCTGAGTGTATTGCCCTAATTGAGCGAAAGTTTAGGACGCCCCGCCCCGGTGAAATAGGCGTTGCCCCAGAGGAATAGGCTTCGCATTCCACGGGGTAAACATTTCATTGGGCAAGCAGGGCAGACAGATCCCCCGCAGGCGGGATTTCGCTGTGCTCAAGGGGCATTCATAAGCTTTCCCGAAGGGTCCAACAAGGGATGGTATTAAAAGATTTATATCTCATCTATAGAAGCGTTATGAAAAACCATTGATATCTACAAGATATAAAAAAACTAAACACTTATAATATCTCTCCCAGTTTGTTTACGATCAATTGGGGTATTAAACCCGTCGGAAATGGTATGATGTTAGGAAAGCCCACCGCTTTTTCTGACCAAAAGCTTGACTTCAGCTTTTCGGATCCGCTCTTCTTGTTCGTCTTTTCTATTTCTGGCCCCTTCAAGCTTGGTGGAAAGATCACCGAAATCCGCCGGCTTCATCAGGTAATCGAATGCCCCTAATTTCATGCCTTCGACGGCGGTTTCGGTACTCCCGTGTCCTGTAAGCATAATGACTTCCACCAGGGGAAATTGTTTCTTTATTTCTCTTAATGTTTCGATACCATCCATACCGGGCATCTTGATATCCAGAATGACCACATCAATCGGAGTAGTTACCAGTGTATCGAGGCCTTCCTGTCCACTGTAAGCTATGGAAACTTTTTCACCCAATTCCTGTAATCTTAGAGAAAGCATTTCCACAAAATCTTCCTCATCGTCGACCAAGAGTACCTTTGTGGGTATCTTTATCATGTTTTTGTCTCCTTTATATACTTATGGTGTTAATTTGCTTTTATGTATCAAACGGTCTAAAAATCGGATGCGTTGGTCCTGATCGAGATCTTCTTTTATTTTACAACATCTCGGCAAATTGACATAAAAACTGGTGCCGTCACCCAACCGGCTTTCCACTTCTATGGTCCCACACAGTTTTTCAACAATACCGCGGGTAACAAACAGTCCAAGACCCGTGCCCTGACCCGGTGGTTTGGTGCTGAAAAACGGTTCGAATATCTTCTTCATATTTTCTTTTGGGATACCTCGTCCATTATCCCTTACCGTAAGCTTTACTTTGTCGCCCACAGCTTCAAGAATAATCGTAATTCTACCTCCGGCATCGGTTGCATGAATGGCATTGGTCAAAAGATTGATCAGCACCTGCCTAAACTGATAGGCGTCACTCCAAATGGTTCCGGTATCGGGGGCTCTTTCACGTACAATTTGGATATCTTTGTTTGTCGCTTCCCTTTTTACCAGATGAACCGCCTCTTCCACCAGTTCCACAAGATCTACTTCGGCGAAGACAGAATCATCTTTTTTAGCAAACCCCAAAAGCTGGCAGGTAATTCTTTTGGCCCTCTCTACGCCTTTTTCTATTTTGTTTAGGGCCTTTTCAAAGTCCTGTTTGCGGGGCATTCCCGCCATTTCTTCTTTGCTTAGGATCAGCTTCAGCCAGCCCGCCGACTCGTTAATAATTGCCAGTGGATTATTAATTTCATGGGCCACACCCGCGGCCAGTGTCCCCAGAGAAGCCAGTCTTTCAGTGGTCATCATCTGCTCTTCCATGTATTTCCTGAATTCAGCTTCTTTAAGTTTTTCTTCTTCTCGCTTGATTTTTTCATACGCCTGTTTGATCTTGCCAAACAGATGTTCAAATTCTATGGGCTTGCTCAGATAATCAAACGCACCGGTTTTGATTCCCTCAACACCATCCTGTGTCGCTGCATGACCGGTTAAAAAAATGACTTCTGTTTTCGGATATTTTTTCTTGATGTGCCCAAGAACCTCAACGCCGTCCATTCCGGGCATTTTAACATCCAATACCACGACATCCATTCGATGATTTTCAAGAATGGCAATCGCTTTTTCTCCATTTTCCGCCTGCACAGGAGAAATGCCTTTTTTTCTCAGACGCTTGGCAAGTGTATTGCGAAAATCGTCTTCATCGTCAACAAGAAGAAGGTGTATGTTTTTCATGTTTGTTTACTCCCCTCGGCAATGTCGTGCTACAAATATCATTTTTTTCCTCAACCATTTTCCACACTACGATTTCCCGATATTTGAAATCGACGATTTGACTACACCAGCCCCAATATTTTCCACCACGTGGATGCCACTATTACCAAAATGAGCAATAAAATCGGCGTGGCAACAACGCCTACTTTCGTGAGATCCGATGCCTTAAAATACCGATAGCTGTAAGCAATGGCATTGGGTGGACAACCGATCACCAAAAGCATGGCAAAAGAAGTGGCCATACCCAGGCACAGTGCAAGAACGGTGGGGTCTACCCCCTCTAACCTGGCCATGGGAATTACGATGGGCAAGATCAAGGCTGCAGCCGCCACGTTGGCCATGGCATTGGTAACCAAGGCCCCGAAAACAGCGACACCGGCAAACAACAACAACCAGCCGCCGCCCTGTACCAGGGGAAAGAACAGGTTGGCAAAATAAGTGGCCGCACCGGAGTAGCCCATGGCCAGGCCAAGGGAAATACCGCCGCCGAAAATAAAGAGGGCGGTTCCCCATTCCAGATTATCATTAATATCTTCCCATTTCAAGATACCAAAAATAACCAGAGCACCGACACCCAACATTCCGGTAACCGAGTAGTGAATACCGTGAAAGCCTTTGGTTAACCAAAAAGCAAATGTCAGCCCAATGATAATCAATGTCTTTTTTTCCAGAGGACTCCATGGACCGATTTCTTCATCAAATTCAGGAAGTTGATACTTCGGATCCGGTCGAAAAACCATATAAACGATGGATACCGCTATCGGTACGGTAATAATCGCCGCCGGCATGGCGTACTTTATCCAATCGAAAAAACTGATTTCCAGTCCGGTAAATTCCTTGAGAAACGCCGCCGCCACCATACAGCGACCACCACCGATCAACGATCCCATCCCGCCGCAAGAACAGGCAAAGGGAAGTGACAGCATCATGAACTTGGCCGTATTCGTGTGCGGCTCGATACCGGCAGCCCTCATCAAGGGGAGCATGGTGACAATCCCGATGGCGCAGGCCGCGGCATCATGCATAAATGCCGAAGATATTCCTAAACTGATGGCAATAATAAAGGTAAATTTGGTAACACTGGTCCCCGCTTTTTTGACAATAAAATATCCAAGTCGTTTGGTAATACCGGCTTTATCCAGAGAGATCGCAAAGATTAAACAACACATAATAAAAACCACTACCGGATGCATATACGGCGCCCAGGCGTCTTTGACGTCACTGATGCCCATAATTACGAGAAAAACGCCGATACAAACGGCCGTAATCTCCAAAGGAATCGGTTCCGCTACAAAAAGAAAAATAAGCACAACCAGCACCGCTAAAAATCGCTTGGCTTTTGGCGAAAGACCATTGACATAATCGACCTCGACGCCTTTCATTTTCAGTTGAGCCGCCGTGTCCCTCAGAAATTGTGCCGTGGATTCCGTACGTTCGGGTTGTATTGATTCTAAAACATATTCTTTTGCATCCGTCTTTTCAGCAGACGCTAAGGTGAAGTAACTGTTTACATTCTGAAACAATATCCGATTATCATCACCGGTTATTTTAAATTTCGTTCCCTCCGGTCTGGGTAACAGCAAAATAATAATACCAAGCGCTAACGCAAAACATAACTGGAACGTTTTCGTCTTAATAAACATTTCTTCTCCTTTCAAATCCGTTGTTGATACGCTTCTTTGATCTTGACCATCAATTCTTCAAAATCACAGGGTTTTGTCAGATAATCAAAAGCGCCGAATCGAATACCGTCTCTGGCCGCTTCTTCGGACCCGTGCCCTGTCAGCATAATGACCGGAAGATCCGGGGCTATTTTTTTGAAAATTTTTAAAATTTCGATGCCGTCCATATCTTCCATCTTCAAATCGAGAACAGTAACATCAAAGTCTTCCCTCCTCAGGGCTTGCAAAGCCTCTGTACCACTGTATGCTTTGGTGACATCGATGTTCCGTTTGGACATCCGCTTGGAAATAACGTCCACAAAGCCCCTTTCATCATCCACGAAAAGAATCTTTACCGGTTTGTTTTTGTCTTCAAACATGATATTTTTCCTGTAATATGTTAGGCGCTTGGTTATACTTTTTTTGCATTTTATGACAAAAAATATCTAAACTTATTAAGTGTGAAGTGACTAAAGTTGCGGAATTCTATCAATTTGATATAAACAGCCGGAGCGCAGCGACTCCTTAACTTTAGATCACTTCAAACTTCAGCTCACTTGTAACTTTTTCGGCTTATCCGGGTTAGAAATTCACAGGTCAGAGTTCATGGTATACGTCCTTTTTTACCTTGAGTTTCTGGCTTTCAACGCTCCGGAGGGCCTTTTACCGGAAGACGGATGTGAAACGTGGTTCCCGAATCGATAACGCTTTCCACCTCTATTTGGCCCCCCATTTTTTGAATAATGCCGTAACAAATGGACAATCCGAGACCGGTTCCTTTCCCCACCGGCTTGGTGGTGAAAAACGGTTCAAATATTCTGGAAAGGTTGGCTTCCGGAATCCCGGGTCCGTTGTCAGACACTTTAATACCGATGACATCGCCTTCAGAATACGTGGTTATGGTTAATTCACCGCCCGTTATTTCCATGGAATCTACAGAATTGTTGATCAGGTTTAAAAGGATCTGCTGCATTTCCGACTGGGACAGATACGTAATGGGTAGATTATTTTCTAAATTTGTATGAATCGTTATCTTGCTGTATTTTGCTCTCTGTTCCGAAAGTGCGACAAGTTCCTTAACCAAATCGTTGGTCTGTGTTTCCTGAATCCTGGAGTCGGTCTTTCTTGCAAAACTGAGCAGCTTGTGCGTAATTTCTTTGCAGCGCTGTCCCTGGGTTTTAATCTGTTTTAATGCCCTTTCAAATTCTTCCAGGTTCTCGCTTTCGCGGAACTCTTCTTCCTCCAGCAAATCTTTAATCCAGCCGGCTTCTTCCACCATAATGGCCACAGGATTGTTGATTTCATGGGCGATACCGGCGGCCAGTTTTCCTACGGATGCCAGTTTACCGGTTTCAACAATCTGTTTGTTCATCATCTCCTTTTCCTGATCGGCAATGGCGATGCGGTTGACCATTCGTTTCGAAAGGAACAATGCGGCAAAGACGATTCCAAAGGCGCCGACCAAAATAATCGTAATGGCTACGATAATCGTTCTATAAAGATCTAAATAAGCGTCACGATGATTTTGTTGATACACCAACAGCCAATCGCCATTCTTTAGAAAAGCCGCCACATAAATTATTTTTTTGCCCGAATCATCGGACTTTTCAACGACATGAACCTTTTGTGGATCATCTTCCTTTATCTTTAAAAAATCCCGATAAGGCCTTTTTTTCGTAGCAATATCGAAGAAAGGTTTGGTTTGAAAATTTCCTTCTCTGTTGAGGATGTATGCAAACCCTGTTTCGCCGATGCGGACATTCTTGACGAAGTCATTAAAGGCCACAAAATCAATGGTCGCCCTCAGGATAAAGGGTTCACCCATCCAGTTATCTTTCACCGCCACGATAAAATGAGGGAGCCCCCGTAGACCCAAAAACACATCACTGATGAAATACCGGGTCTGCATAGCCCTTTTGAACCAGTCCGCCTCAAAGTATAATGCTTTTCCGAGTCGAAAAGGGCCTGCATACGCCACCTGGATTCCCTGTGAAGTTACGACACCCAGGTCTACGAAAACAGGGCCAAAAGACTGTTGAAGCATTTCCAATCTGTCCTGAAGAAAAGATGCTTCCTTCAACTCATCAAAACAGAATGTTTCCGCAAGGAATCGGATATCTGCTAATTTCTCTTTTAAAAAATTGTCGATATTCTGTTTATGCTTCAGGACCAGTTCATTTAAGTGAGCTTGGACTTTTTCATGGTAGGACGTATGGTACTGGTAAAGGATGATACTGCTGACCAGGATCATGGGTGTAAGTGAAACCATGATGATGGTCAGGATCATTTTTCGAGTTAACAATCGGTAATAGGCGTCGTTTTTATTTTTTGATTGTTCCATGTCAGATCGTCTTTTTAAAACGTTTTGGGTCCTTAGATGTTTTGAACCTTTTGGGATAAAATTTTAAGAGGAGTTCACTGACTAAATTTTTCAGGGTTTCGCTGCTGTTTCCCTGTTTTGGAACAAACATCACCGGCTTTAATCTCAGGGAATATTCGAGATAATCAAAATAACCGTGGATTACAAGCGGCAACGCGGGGATACGGTCTTCAAGGCTTTTAAACAAATTCAATTCGCTCGAACCCGGAAGATCCGGATCTAAAATAAGGAGATCAATCGGTGCGGAGCTGTAAACCAACTTCAATACTTCCCTGCCGTTTTTTGCCAATTGAACATTGTAGCCTTCGGTGACCATTTCCCGCCTTAAAAACTCTCTGATATGTGGATTTCGCTCACCGATTAATATGTTAAATTTCTCTTTCATGAATTATTTTTGGTTATTTTAAAAAGGCCGGTTTTATTAACGCTCCAGAAAACCATAATTTTTCGACAATGATGTACGATCTTGAAAAGCAATGTTTGTGCCAGAAAAAGGTGAGAAAAATATCTCTTTAACCCACTAATATTTTTAAGATTTAATTTACAGAAACGTACTATAAAAATTATTTTAAAAAACGATTTGTGTCAGATATTTTTACACTATGTAAAAGGCAGATCGTATAGATCATCAAACAGGTCTGTAAGTTAATGGAAAATGAGGTGAGGTGTGTTGAGATATTTGGGGACATCTGAATTACAAGCTGGGACTTGGGACATTCCAATACTTCAACCAAAACCTAAAGATTTCCATGTATACCGCACACAACGATATTTGCCTTGCGAATGGGGTTAAAAGCCA
>Ga0307377_10004970_pt1 | contig 14364 bp, 13 predicted proteins | sample TR3MG_FD_202535 | JGI IMG/M metagenome (GOLD analysis project Ga0307377, IMG submission 202535) | Soil microbial communities from Risofladan, Vaasa, Finland - TR-3 | ecosystem: Environmental > Terrestrial > Soil > Coastal area > Acid sulfate soil | place: Finland: Risofladan, Vaasa | collected... | reverse complement strand
CAGCGTATTTAGTAGCACAGTAGTTTACAAGGGTTAGTTTTAGACGCAATTCAACGTGATAGCAAGATGACATCTTGCCAGTGCCCAGATTTATCGCTTCGGGCGCACCAACAAATCAATGGGTTAGGTCAGAAATGGCCTAACCCATTTTTCTTTTATGCCTTGTTGGTGACACTTTTGGTGACACTTTTTCATAAGGCTCAGTGAAGCTTGGTGATACGTAACGCTCCTAATCAGGAGAAGCGTAATATTAAGCAGTACCGATGAGTAACGTAATTAATCCAGCATCGTATTCGCACGCCCTCCCCACTGTTTCCCTTACCGTACACCTCGCCTTAAATACATTCCCTTAATCTGATTGCTCAGCAGGAGGTAATGAGGTACATCGTCCGTTGTTGAATATATCGGCCGCATTAATGCTTTGCCTTCTATAAATCAGATTATTGGAGCGATGACGTGGCTGAAGTGGAAGGCAGTTCTGAGCAAGCTAGTGGCGATCAGAAAAAAAGGAAGTTTCCAGATGGAACGAACATCAGTCAATACCGTAAATATAAAACTTGGACATACAGGCGTTGGGCTTGGGAGTTTCTATGCCGCAATACAAATTTCAGGCTCGCCTGCGATAAAGTTTCAAAGGGTAGTAAGCTTGCAAAATCAAACGTGGCAAAAGAATTCGGGCTTGTAAAGTTTAAGCACTATGCAGACGTACAAACACGATCAAATGTATTCCCGAAATTAAAAGATGGTGCGATATATGCCATACCAAACCTTGGTAATGAAAAGCTTGAAAAGTTGGTCCGTATCTTACCTGGGCAAGTATTTATTAGGTTCAATTTGAAAACTGACGTTGATACTATCGCAGCTATTGATGCTCAAATAGAAAGGGCGCGTCGCCGTTTACGCAAATCTCATGTTGAATACAATCAGATTGATAGCGCACATGTTGCTGAGGGTGATCAGGGTATAGAGACAGACTCATCGGTGCTTATTCAATATTTGCGAATATTAGATTTAAAGGCCAACGGAATTATTTCGGTGAAAGAAATTGCAGCTTATCTGAATGGCGCTAAACCTGGCACGCCACAGTATGTGAATATAGATAACCTAACTCGAGTTTTAAGAAGAAATAAAACAATAGATTACGTAAATATCTATCCAATTAAGGGTTATCGTTACCTTGCTTTGCAGCTAAAGGATGAGCCTGGCGATAAGTAAATATTCAATTGTCAAGGACAGAAGTGGTTGTGTTCTGTCCGTTATTTCAAACATCGTAATCTTTATTATCCAACCATTGGTTGTCAATTCCGGCACCCATAAATTGGAGAACTAGATGAAACCAAAAATGCAGGCAACTTTGGAAGCAGCCTTGCCAGAGTTCAGTGCGACCTCAGTTTTAAAATCGTCATACAGCAGTAAATCACACCATCTAATCCCTTTGGTGGCAGCCCACTTCGAGGAAATGCCAAGTAACGGATATGTACGAGCTCCTGTCGTCCGTGAGCTTTTCGGGATCTCTAAAGCAACCATGTACAGATGGATTCTTGCATCACGAATTCCTGCACCAAAAAAAATGGGGCGAACCTCACTATTCCAGGTAGGGGAATTACGTGCCTGTCTGGAAGAAGTTCAGTCATCAGGTCAAGCTGATTCGACAGAGGGGGGCAAATAATGAGTACAAACAATCAAACAAAATCGGGCACATCGTCAACAAAGAAAGTCCCGGAAATGTCCAAAAAAAGTAAGAACGAAAAGCCAACTGCTACAAGCCCTGATCTAAGTTGCATTGGAGGAATTGAACCCGGCCTGACAATTATCGCGTTGTCATCACCCCGACATGCGATACACCTTAAAAATATATTTGCACAGGCAGTGCTGGATCAGAAACCGTTGTCAGGTGTCAAGATGCCAGTGGTTGCAAAGATGTGTTCGCTGCACGCTGGTTCACCTAGGCAACTAAAACAAGCTGCGGCATTTAATAAACTTTACGAGCGAGGCGAGTCGAAAGTGAAGCATCAGATTGAAGAGTTTACCACTCGCGGTAATTTTGATTACCTGTCTGAAGCAGGTCAGTTGGTGTTGATCCCAAAGATTAAGGATATTGGCGGTGGAGTTCTGACGATGACACAAAATATTTCAGGTCCATTAACGCCGTCGATGTCGGTTGCCTTGATGAACATTTGCAGCGCGGCAAACCAGGCTAGAACCTATGTCCTGATCTTTATCGTTTGCGATGAGGGCTTCAATAAACTCAGTCTTCAATCGTTGTGTAATGAGTACATTGAAGTGGATCAGTGCGAACCAGACGTTGACGCTGACATCGCATTCTCGATTGATTTCGTGGGACTTCGAGACATGTTCCTTATCGGAGTAGGCAAGACAATGTGCCAGATTAAATCAGAAAAAGGTGGATTTCAGCGTAAGCACCGCCCATTTATTGCCGCCGACCTAGAAACCCGCGCAATGTGGGTGATGCGCCAAAATAAAATGACGCTGGATGCCATCGGTAAACGCGTGGGTTTGGATAAGTCGAATGTGCTGCGTCGTCTCAAGGGGCTGCCTAATCTACCGAACTACAAAGTAAATGAAGGATGGCTGAAACGTTACTTCGATTCTACGGCAGGCGGGGATGCTGAAAGTGGGGGCGACGACTAAACGGATGGGGGGGCTCGGCCTGATGTCGTTGCGGCTAATGGTCGCAACTCGCGCAACAAGCGCAACATCTGGCAGGGGTGCAGAGAGGGGTTGGCGCATTGCCAGCTTCTCGTGCCACCCAACCAATGTCACTAATTTAATGTATCAGTACATGCCGCAAGTCCGGCAAAAAGAGAGCCACATGTCACCCATAATCAAACTAACAACCGCATCAGGAAATACACCCAAGTCCATACCCAAAGTTATTCACGGCTTTGACCGAATCATTTTATGGAGCGACCACTCCGAATTTCCGGGTTCATTGGGCCCAATGAGAAAATATTGCACGGATATTAAGATTTTTGTTGAACAGATGCCTTATCAGGCACGCTGGAAATCGCGTATTGAACTATTCCAGCCAACAATAAAGTGCCTTAGGCTATTTGCAGAGGCGCTTGGAAATAATGTTTCTGTAATGGTGTCCTATGTTGAAATCTCGCTCGACTTCCCTGCCGAAAGTGATGGGCAAGCACTTCTCTGGCGGGATGCATTTTTAGGGGGCGCGCGTATGAAATATCAAGGTCAGTCAGTAGAGTTTGATGACAACAAAAAAACTTGTTACTTCGGTCGTCGCGTTAATGCAGCTGGAAATAAGCGAGGCAAGGTGTTGGCGGTCTATGCCGACAGACCCAGCAAGATTTTGAATGCTCGGCCAACAGATGATGCGCCAAAATGCTTGCATCTGGAGATGCGGGCTACCGGCATTGTTGCTGTTTCAGGAGTTGGAATTAACACAATACAAGACTTGATTGAGTTCAGGCATAAGGCGTTCTGGGCAAAGCAACTTACCCTGTTTGAACTGCCCAAGAAGACTGAGCTAGGTAGGCTGTTGGCAAATGCAAATGATACGGAGATGGACGTGAGCACGACAGCCTTCCGGGGACGTGCGGCGAGGTGGATTAAAAACGCCAGCATCGACCACCTATTCGTTATGCACAACGCGTTACTTGGAAGGCTGGATATTGCACAAAAACTCAAAATTGTGCCGTTTGGGAGCTGGGTAAAAAAGACAATTCGATAACTCCCAGGTATCCGTTAAATCAAGGCACAGGCCTTTGCCACTGGTATAGAAGTTAATTGTTTTATTAGGTAATTTAGTCAATTAGAGAAATCCTGAAACTACACGCAAATTTCAGCTGATTTATCTTAGTTTCTGAGATTTGAGTGTGGTAAAGAGATCAAAAAAGCGTAACTACCATAGGTGTTGTCGCTATGTGAATTCAACGTAATCCGATATTAAGAGTGAAATGAACATCCAACAGAAGCAGATTATCAATACCAAACACCTGAGGGTTGAGGTGACCGCCGCACCTGGTAGCGGAAAGACTTACACCATGCTTCATCGGGCGAATTATTTGCTCAAATCTGTATCTCCTCGTCAGATACTTATTTTGAGCTTTTCAACCGCATCAGTAGGTGAAATCAAGAGGCGTATGGAATTGATGTCCGCCGACACAGAGACCAATGCCAATTTATCCAAAGTGACTGCCCAGACCGCTCATTCATTTGCCCTAGGACTCAATAAGCGGAAATCAGTGCTAAGCGATAAGCGTGCAATCAAGTTGTTGGGTCAGGCGATAAAAGCAGTGCAGAAGGATATTAAAAAAAGCGTACTGTGGCCGGACGTGGCAAATTCAGTAAAGCAGCGGAGGTTGGTGCATCTAGATGAACTATTAACACCAGTGCAAATCAAGCTTGTATTGCGTTTGTTGTCTGTTGCATGGGCATCACGGAAGAAGGTGTCTGACTCGCTAACAGGTCAGTTTGAATCGTTTTCATCCTACGCCAAGGTGCTCACCGCAATCCGCAATAAGTACTCGGCTATTAAGAAAGCCAAGAGGGTTATAGACTTCGGCGATATGCTAGTTCAAGCGGTCACGTTGATTGAGGGTGGGGCATCGGTTCCGTTCACGCATATTCTGGTTGATGAATATCAAGATTGTAGTGCGGCGCAAACGCACCTGCTGGCACAGTTAGCCAAGCTGGATGGTCGTAGTCTCATGGTCTTCGGTGATTCAAGCCAAGGGATATTCGGCTTCGCAGGCGCAGACCACACGCCGCTGTCTACCGTTCTTGAAAATATTCATCCAATGTCATTGCCGGAGTCTTGGCGGCTGACCGCACAAACAGCAGCCTTGGCATCGGCAGTAGCAGGTCTAAAGGGAGAGCGGGCTATCCAAACCAAGTCTAAGGGTGAGATGCCCGTTTTAGTCTGCGATGACTCTTTGCGCAAAGAGTCATCGCATATTGTTCAGCACATTTTGAAATTGATTCGCGAGGGAGCAAGGCCACAGGAAATTGCAGTATTGGCTCGCACAAAAGCTTTGTTGCACCCTGTTGAGCAGATGTTGTTGGGGAAGAGTGTTCATACAAAACGGATGGGCTCAAAGCGGTATCGTATTCACGCGCTCCACGTGCTAAAACTGGTTAGCATTGTCGAGCGGTGCGAGAAGACCAAAAGGGAGGTTATGCCGGAAATGTTAATCAAGGCGTTACCTATCCTTAAAGGTGTAGATGATGCAGTCTGGAAAAAACAGTCGCAGGCACTAAACAAGGTGTCTCGTATCCCCTCGCTTGAGGGGCGCTATAAACAGTGTGCGAAGATATACTTGCGGTTGAATGGTGGTGTTCGTGCTAATGCTGATTTGCGTGCTGACGTTAATCGCTGGGAAGCTAAATGCCGTGATTATCAGAATGGCAGGTCAATGCGTGTGGCGATTAGGGCTATGGAAGCTGAAGGAATAGTGACAGGTACTATCCATGCGTCTAAAGGGCGCGAGTGGAATCATGTGCTGATAGTAGGTGCTACTGATGGACTGCTCCCGATACATTTTGCAAAGAGTGAGCATTCGATTAACCAAGAGCGCAACATGTTGTATGTAGCAATTACGCGAGCCAGAAATACGGTTCGACTTTACCATGCACCTTCTAATTACGCGCGAGGCAGAAAGCGGTTTGAAGACGTTAGTCGCTTCCTTGATACGTCTGCCGTGCGTAAAACAATGCTGAGGAAATAACGTTCCAGTTGCAGTTGTGCCCTCTATAAATTGCCTTCTTGCACTCCAAATTTCAGAAAATTCGTTTAGATAGGGATAACTCAATTTTCTCGACAGCTAGTTTAGTCTGATAACAATATCGGGTAGGTGGATCGAAAAACGATTGTCTTGTGGTGCGTTCCCGTTGCTTGGACATCGTCACTTAGGGCGAAATGGTTGCGCTACGTAACGCACTTCTCGGTCTCAAAGAGCGAAACAAATAATCTTGTAAATAACGTATGCCAACAAACGTGTTGGTACTATTACATAAGGAAACACCATGAAAGTAGAAAATAATGTTGTATCGCGAAATCAATCAGTGTCATTAAAAAAGAGGGCAGCAAAGGCGATTAATAATCAACAGAAAAGTGAATTTTCTGAATATGTATTCTTGGAAGGAAAGGATATCAATCTAGCACTCACGATGAAGTACCTTGGTGAAGATTTCAATTACGGGGACATAATCAATCACGAACATTTTAATACTGTAGCAATTCCTGACCCGTGCAGGGAAGATGGTCCTATTTTTATCAAAGCAGGTGGATATACGAATGACGGTTCTTTCGAGTTTTTCTACGCGATACTTTGGGATCACAGTACCATCTTCAGCAGTGAGATTCAGCTCGGCGATGGAAAGATTAAATTTCTTAGTCCCAACGTAACGTACTGCACGTCGTATAACAAAAATCCAGAGTCTAATACTGAATCAAAAAGCGTTAGCTTCTTTCTTGGAAAGGAAACAATCGAAGTTATTAAGCAGACTTGCGACCGCTGGGATGAATTATTTTGCCTTAAGCATAATGCGCTAATTATTCAAGGTGAGCAGAGTAAAAAATCAATCGGTTTATCAAAGGTTGATAGCGGAGTGTGGGGGAGGAGAAACGTTTGTGAGCCCGGAGGTATTGATGAAATTATTGATGTCCAATTTCATTGGCCGTTCACAGTCGCATATCAGCAAGTGGTTTCGTGGAATATTGGGCAGAATTTCAAAGCCAGAAAATAATCACCGCAACATTTGATCTACTCCCGGCCTTGCTGGGAGTATTTTGCCAGCAACTCATGAGTGAGATAGGAAAGTACGAACACCGACAAGCTGCGCGTCATGCAATTGGGGGTGTCCTGTGTTCGAACCAGCAAGCATCAATCTGCCTGATATTTTTGAAGAGAAAAATATGCTGACAGGTTTTTCGAAGGTGGCTCGGGAATATCCAGTTATTGCCTTGTGTTAGTCGCCAGAAGGGGTCGCCACGCGATTTGTTTATGTCGCGGCACCTCATGTCTTGGAGGGAGCGACATTGAAGGAGTGAACGGCCTTGAATAGCTCCGATCTAGGTAAGCAAATATTCAAAACTTGTAAATAGACATGTAAGCAGCAGAAGCTAATTACATATCGCGATATTGTTGTCGCACTAAATAAGTCAGAAAGCGAAAGGTCAAAAATGAATAAAACAATCAGCAATAAAGCAGTAGAAACCGTGCCATTAAATGCAACATCTGAATCCAGAAAAACACGTTCGGCAATAACCTCGCAAAGTGAATTTGAGTTCGAAGATATTGTGTTCCTTGATTTCGAAAATTACGATATGCACCAATTTATGCAGTTGGCCGTATCTAAAACTTATCTCGCGTCACAGCCAAAACTCTTATGTGGACTAACCAGCAACGATTATTTTGCCAAGGCGTTGAAGGGAGAGCCGGAATGTGCTGGCGCTGCTTCATTCATTAAAGCCGGTGGCATTCAAAAGGACGGCTCTTTCATTTTTATGCACGCACTACTTTGGAATGGACAATCCATTGTGTCCACTGGCATTGAATTATCTGGCAGCGAAATATGTTTTATCGGTCCGTCTATAGGGTACTGCTCTTCGTTTATTGATGGGGCTGAAACCACCGTTGTGTCGAAGAATGTTGAGTTGACTCTTGGGAAGGTAGCCATTAAAGGTATAAAGGAAACCTGCGAACACTGGGATGAATTATTTTCAATAAAATCTGACGGCGTATGTTTTAACAACGGCCACTCCTTGGATTCATTAGATTTCGAAAATAATTGCGACGGTGATGATGTATGGAGCCGAAATATAGGGGTGGATGGATATCAAGAAATTGTCGACGCGTCATACTATTGGCCCTTTCCAGTTAAGTTTCATCGCAAAGCCTGGTGGACAATTAAGGAGCCTATTCGAATTTTTTAAGTAAACGGTTATTTGTCATGCAGCTTTCAAAACTTTGAAAGTTGAGAACATGAGCTCATCACAAAGAACCCCATCTCATAAGGATGAGTTCGCAAGCATCCTCACATAGCAGTTAGATAGCAGTAGAAGTGGTTGTGGAGTGACCCATGCATTTGGGTCACTCCTAGCCAATAAGGTGATTGAAGGTGAATGTGACGTCGGCGAGATAAAAAGTACTGAAATGCGGTCGACTAGTCATAATCAGCACTATCGCTAGTCAGGATTTAGATAGTTGAGATCGCGATCGGCGCAATGTAGTACAGATATCCGAAAATTCCCGGTCCTTGAACCAATCGTGTTTTGAAAAGCTGTAGAAAGCAGAGATTAGTCTTAATATATATAAGAGACAACTCTACTTTCGACAGCTTTTTGCGAGTCCGAAAACAATTAAAATCTAATTCAAAATTATATTAAGAAACGAGAAAAATTGGCGTGTTTCCGAAATCCTGGCTCCCTGCGCTAATTGGGATATTTGGAAAGTTGTTGTGATTAGAGATTACTCATAATATATAAGAGAAAACTTCAATCACAACAACTTTTTGAGCGTTTAAAACAAATAATATCTAGTCAAAAATTCGTCGCGAAACGAAGATATTTGAAGTCACGTCGGATATTTACCGCCAAAACCATTGACGGACGTTTAATGCAGCTTTTTGCCGAGCCTAAGGGTCGGTGTTTGCCAGATGAAGGAATGAAAATCGAATGACCGATGTTGAGCGAACTGCGGACGGTTGTGTTAGCGTATACAAACAGGCTCAGGCCGGCCAATTGCGGACCTTAGGGAACGGCAGCTTTGCGGCAATGAATATTGAAGAGTAGACATCCGCTGTGTGCCAGAACCGGACGTCCGAATTTCAAAGGCATAATTTGTATCAGACGAAAGTAACAAATAACTAATAGCTGCTTATGAGCATGTTCACCTCACTGAAAGCACAGGCCAAGCAACTTAAGCAGCACACCCTCACGGTGTATTTTGCTGCACGAGATCCACGCACGCCACTTCTTGTTCGCGCTCTAGCGGTGTTCGTGGCTGCATATGCCCTCAGCCCCATTGACCTCATCCCAGATTTCATTCCGATCATTGGCTACCTTGATGATATATTATTGGTTCCGCTTGGATTGGCCTTGGTTGTCCGGCTTACTCCACCCGAGGTTTTAGAGTCGGCTCGAGAGCAAGCGCGGCAGGCCTCCAGTAGGCCCATCAGTTATACCGCCGCCACATTCTTCGTGACGTTGTGGCTAGTAGTGGTTTGGGTTGTTGTCCGTTGGGTAGTCAGTGTTGTTCACACCTAACCCTACACTCAAGTGGTACTGCTCGAATTTCCGGTATATGGCCTGCATTTAGCAGTCTTGCAGTTCCGTTTCGTGCCCTAAGCGGCCCTTGGATGTTCAAGAATTATTCACCAATCCTGCACATAACTGACTGAATACTGACCTCATGAATTGGACAGATGGTTTACGCAAAATGGGCGTGCCTGCGGCACTCGGAGCAGCTCTGTTGTTCGGGGCTGGCACACCGTTGGCAAAATGGCTGCTCGATACCGTTAGCCCTTGGCTGTTGGCGGGCTTGCTCTATCTTGGCTCAGGGCTTGGGCTGACGCTGTACCGTAGTCTTATTCGGTCGCCTGCTGTTCGCCTTCCACGGAAAGAGCTGTTTTGGTTCGCCGGTGCAATTCTGGCCGGAGGAATCGTTGCACCTGTGCTGCTGATGATAGGGCTGACTGGTATGCCTGCTTCAGGCGCCTCACTTCTGCTGAATGCTGAAGGCGTATTCACCGCACTGCTGGCTTGGTTTGTTTTCAAGGAAAACTTCGACCGGCGCATTGCGCTCGGCATGGGAGCCATAGTCGCAGGTGCGATTGTCCTAAGTTGGCCGGGAGAAGCTCGATACACTGGACTGTGGCCGATGCTGGCTATTCTTGGTGCCTGCTTTGCTTGGGGTATCGATAACAACCTGACCCGCAAGGTATCACTCACGGATGCCACTTGGATCGCCTCTGTGAAAGGTTTAGTGTCCGGAACCGTGAACTTGATCATTGCTTTCTCGTTGGGGGCATCCATGCCAGCACTTCCGAATTTGGCTGCTGCGATGGTGGTGGGGTTTTTTGCCTATGGGGTGAGCTTGGCCCTATTCGTAATCGGACTACGCCATCTAGGCACTGCACGCACTGGAGCTTACTTCTCGGTCGCACCATTTTTCGGCGCGATACTTGCCTTGCTGATGGGTGAAACGTTTACGACTCAGCTACTCATTGCTGGCGCATTGATGGCGCTTGGCACATGGTTGCATCTAACTGAGAGTCATGAACATGAGCATACCCACTTAGACATGATGCACGACCATGAACATGTCCACGACGAACACCACCAGCACGACCACGATTCACCTATAACACCTGGGACCAAGCATCGTCATCTGCATTGGCACAAACTCTTGGCACATAAGCACCCACACTTTCCAGACTCTCACCACCGGCACAGTCATTGACGGAGAAACGGACTGACTGCTTCGTTACGATCAATTTCAGTGTGTAGACTTCCGGAACGTGCCATAAGGGGAATATCAGTGAGGGTGTTGTGACCGTCCGGTATGCACCGACAACCGGACGCAGAAAGCTAATCACCGGCTACGATGCTTGGGGGAAGCTATTGCTATACTATTAATTATCAGTAGGTTACTATTACCTCAGTGAATAACTCAATAAATACTTGAGGTACTTAAGCCCTTATGTAACATAACGCCAAGTTTTCTTCGGGAACGTCATGCGTAAGTTATGTTTTGCCATTGTATTCACATTGGGTAATCAGCGTTACGCCCTCCCTTTGCCCGCAGTGGACAGGGTTGTGCGCATGGTCGCAATCACCCCTTTGCCCAAGGCGCCGGACATCATTCTCGGCGTAGTCAATTTTCAGGGCCGGATCATCCCAGTCATCAATATGCGCCGACGTTTTAATTTGCCGGAAAAGGATATTGCGCTGACCGACCAGCTGGTTGTCGCGCACACCTCGCGGCGCCCTGTAGCACTGGTGGTGGATGCAGTGCACGATGTAATCGCTGGTTTAGCACAGGGTCTGATCGAAACAGAAAACATCCTCCTAGGGATTGAATATGTGGATGGGGTGATAAAACTGGAAGATGGCTTGATCCTGATACACGACCTGGACAAATTTCTTTCGCTTGAAGAAGAAATTTCTCTGAACCAGGCACTGGAAACCTCCTGAAAGAATACATGCTCCCCACACTTTCCCCTTCATTGCTGTCACGACTGAGCGAACTGGTGGCCGAGCAGACGGGCTTGAACTTCCCGCAGGAGCGCTGGAGCGATCTTGAGCGGGGAATCGCAGCGGCGGCTCCGGACTTCAATTTTCCGGATCGGGAATCTTGCGCGCGATGGTTGCTGTCCGTTCCATTGACTCGCCATATGAAAGAGATTCTCGCCATCCATCTGAGCGTGGGAGAAACCTATTTCTTCAGGGAAAAGCAGAATTTGGGGATTCTGGAAGAACAAATTCTGCCTCCGCTGTTGCAGGCACGCCGCCAGAATGGGCAGCGGCGTTTGCGTATCTGGAGTGCCGGCTGCTGCACGGGTGAAGAAGCCTATACCATTGCGATACTGCTCGACAGACTCATTCCCGATCTCAAGGAATGGAACATCACCATCCTGGCAACGGACTTCAATCCGGAATTTTTGCGCAAGGCGGCGCAGGCCGTATACGGCGAGTGGTCGTTCCGCGATGTGCCCGGTTGGGTGCGCGAACGGTATTTCACCAGGACGGCCGATGGTCGAATGAAAATACTTCCGCGTATCAGGAAAATGGTGACGTTTTCCTATCTCAATTTTGCCGATGATGTGTACCCATCGCTGTCGAACAACACCGGTGCGATGGACGTGATCTTGTGCCGCAATGTCCTGATGTATTTCACCGCGCAGCGGGCAAAACAGGTCGCCAGCAATTTTCACCGCGCGCTGGTTGACGGCGGATGGATGATCGTCAGTCCATCGGAAGCCTCGAACCGATTGCTTTCCATGTTCGATCCTGTCGATTTTCCGGAGGCGGTGCTGTACCGGAAGACGGCTAATGCAGAATCCCGGATGCAGAAACCAAAGTCACACGCCAGCGAGCATCCGTTGTTGCAACCGTTAAGGGAAACAGAAACCGCGCCTTCGTTGTTGCCGGTCGCGCAGACAATACCCGATGTTGGGACATTTGCTATTCATGCGCTGCCGGCTTCGCAAACGGAAGAGGGCGAATCACCATCCCTAATGGCGCGCAACTGTGCCAATCAGGGGCGGCTCGGCGAGGCGCTGGAATGGTGTGAAAAGGCGATCACCGCCGACAAAATGAACCCATCACACCATTATCTGTCTGCCACTATTTTGCAGGAGCAGGGGCAGCACGATATTGCGATCCGCTCATTGATGCGTGCGCTCTATCTCGATCCTGATTTTGTGCTGGCTCACTTTGCGCTGGGGAACATGCATCAGTCGCAGGGACACTACCGGGAAGCGCAGCGCTATTTTGGAAATGTGTTGCTGCTGTTGCGCAATCACCCACCGGACGAGACGCTGCAGGAAGCAGACGGGCTGACGGCCGGACGGCTGGCCGAGATAGTCGCGTCGTTGCAGGCAAGTTTGCCGGAACCCGTGGCATCAAACGTTTGAGGTCTATGCAGCCATGAACACACCGCGAAAAAATATCAAACCAACCGACTGGCGCGAGGTAGAACGGCGTCTGGAATCGGCACGCATTGCAATCGAGCATATCTGGGCGCCAACTGCCGAGGATACCCAGCGGATATTGCAAGAAAGAGCTCAGACACTCGCCCGGGAAGCCGTGCCTGCGGAGGCCGCCGACGCAAGCATCGAAGTCATTGAATTTCTCCTGGCCCATGAGCGGTATGCCATCGCATCCGGGTACGTTCGCGAGGTGTATCCGCTCGAAGAACTTACTCCGTTACCGTGCACTCCGGCATTCGTGCTCGGCATCGTCAATCTGCGCGGCGAGATCCTCCCGGTTATCGACATCAGGAAATTCTTCGATTTGCCCGCAAAAGGCCTGACCAATCTCAACAAGGTGATCGTGCTCGAATCTGCCGGTTCCAAATCCGGAGACATGGTGTTCGGCATTCTGGCTGACGCGATCAGCGGCGTGTGCCGTATACCGCGTGCCGGAATTCAGCCGTCCCTGCCGACGCTGACCGGTATACGCGATGACTATCTGCTGGGAATAACCGCTGAGCGCGTAGTCGTTCTTGATGCCGAAAAACTTCTGCATGACGAGAAGCTGATCGTGAATGAACAGGCGTAGGTCGGGCCAGGCTAACAATCGCGTTTTTCATTTGTCCTCTCTCCTGCTTGTGGGAGAGAGTTGGGCAGAGTTGGAGTGAGGGAATGCTTTAGTCTGACTGAGAAAGCCAGAACAACTAAGGAGAGTAACAATGAAATGGTTCCTGAATTTTTCTACGCGCAACAAACTCTTTCTCGGCTTCGGGTTGATGATAATCATCCTTGCGATCGTGATTGCGACTGCATATCGGGGAATCGCGATGGTTCAGGCCACACAGCAAAGCCTGTACCAGAAAGAATTCGCCAATACCGTGGATTTGATGACCATGCGATCGGACGAAAACGGAGTTCGTGCTGATTTGCTCGAGATGCTGTCGGCAGCTACACGATCCGACCAGGAGTCCTGGCATAAGGACATCAAGGAACGCAGCAAGGAAATTACCGAGACTACGCAACGCCTTCTGGATCGCAACCGCAATGACCCGGCCCTGCTTGCGCAACTTCAGGAGCTCAACAAAATCCGCGATACATTCGTGCAGACGCGAGATGACCAGCTCATTCCGCTGATTTATGCCGGAAAGAAAACGCAGGCAGAAACAATTGTGCAGGGCGTACAGTTAAAACGCTACAACAAGATGCGCGATATTGCGAATCAACTGTGTGATGCCGCCTCGGAAAAAGCCGGCGCCGCCGTGGCGGCATCCGAGCAGGCGACAGAGCAGACGGTTAATAAATTTGTCATGTTTGGTGTATTCGCAATGTTGCTGGCAGTCGCCATGGCGCTGTTGATCAGCCGGATGATCGCCATACCGCTGCAGATGATTTCTGGCGTCGCGGGGAAAGTCGCTTCCGGTGATCTGACGGTCAACATCCCAGCGGGGCATCGCACCGATGAAGTTGGTGAGTTGCTGCGCGCGTTTGGCATGATGCTGGAAGGCTTGCGGAAATTGATGCGCGAGATCAACGAAGGGGTCGGTGTACTCGCTTCATCCTCTGCCGAAATTCTTGCCACGACGACGCAGGTTGCCTCCGGTGCGGCCGAGACGGCGGCTTCGGTGAGCGAGACCACGGCGACGGTGGAAGAAGTGAAGCAGACCGCGCAGGTGGCGAGCCAGAAGG
>Ga0307377_10004968_pt1 | contig 14366 bp, 27 predicted proteins | sample TR3MG_FD_202535 | JGI IMG/M metagenome (GOLD analysis project Ga0307377, IMG submission 202535) | Soil microbial communities from Risofladan, Vaasa, Finland - TR-3 | ecosystem: Environmental > Terrestrial > Soil > Coastal area > Acid sulfate soil | place: Finland: Risofladan, Vaasa | collected... | reverse complement strand
AGACATTATAATTTAATAAAGGCTCAGCGAACTCTCATTGATTCAGGCTTTGTTGAAAATTGTAGCCATGTTTGGAGTTTTCCTTTTACAACTCCTGGCGGATTAGTGAAAGAATGCATGCTCTGCCACGAAACAAGAGAGGTTCATGTTCAAGAATGAAAACAGGATTAGTTATTGGAACTGCAAAACTTTATGATTCTCCCGGAAGAGAATTTTATATTGTTCACTGCAACGCATGCGATCAATTGTTTCATACATCGAGCATCAAAGATAAGCAGGAATGTATAAATTGTCACGAGGAAATTCAATTAAATAAATTAGAGGTAAAACCATGAACGGACAAAACCCGCAGAAAAAAGAATGGCCTGATGTTGTCGAAGAATTGAAAATAGCAATTCACAACACAGAAGTTTCTCTTGAGCTTATGAAAGCGCAACTGAAAAGAGCTGAAGAACATTCACGAGGGAAATAAATTTAAAGTTTAAATTCATTAATCATAGTCCGGGTGTACATTAAACGGCTTGCTCGGTCGTTAGAATTGATTGCAAGCTCGGATAGGAGTTCACACTCTCCTTTTATATTGCAATCAATTCATGAGCACAAATCATATTCACAGGCAGGTTTTGGATCAACCTCCTTCCCTGCCTGTCGAACCTTAACAGAAAAAATCGCCAGGTAGAGCAAAAGGTTAACTCACTGCTGATCACAGAGATTGCAGGTTCGAATCCTGCCCTGGCTACCCTTAAATAAATTCAGTCGCGAGACAGGAGAGAAAACATGACAACAGAACACGAAGCAAACATTGACAACTGGGAAGATTTCTTAGGCAAATGGATTAAACCAGATATGGTTAAAACCTGGCCTGCTTTGTTTATTCCTATTGGAGTAAAAGGAACATTTGACGACGAGGAAAACGCTCACATTGTTTATACAGGCGAGTTTTTAGGTAAGAAGAAGCAATGGGAACCGAATAAAACAAACATTGAAATCTTAAGAACTTTAGGATTAGCGTCACCAAGAGCTTTGATCGGAAAGAAAGTTTATTTTAAGAAAGTAATGAACTTCAATCCGCAGATCAAGAAGAAAGTTCCGAGCTTAGAAATTGAAAAAGTAGAATAATGAAGCATACAAAAAGATGGCAGTGTTGTAAATGTAATAAAGAATATTGTTTTATTTCAGGAGCAATCAAGCACCGAGATAAAAAACACAATGGCCATGCAAAATTTAGAGACCTTAATGCAATTTGGTGAAAAAAGTAGCTCACAGGAAGCTATATAATCAATTCTTTTTAAGAAGTTGATGTAAACCTCGACGGAATTTAACCTTTTTCCCTCGATGATTCAACTTCTTATTTATTTTATTTATTCCCAACCAACAGGTTTCCAAACTTCATAAATAATATCTTTCTTTGTGCAGATTTGAGCAATTCCTAAATCCAGCATTGCTGAAAGAAGAATCAGTTTTATTGGCCAGTTTTCATAAGCAGAAAATTCAGGAGTAACTTTTAACAATTCTTTATATCCTTCTAATTGTCCAATTGCTCCGAGATCAGGCCTAAGCTTTGCTTCAACAATATACATAATTCCGTTTTCCAAAAAAACAGCGTCAGCCCAGCGAAGCAAAACAGAATATAATTTTGCTTCTTCCGGATTAGCAGGAATTCCAAGCCGCACTCTTTTCCATTGAGGGCTTGTTCTATGAAATTCTTTTAACCAGGAAGTTAATAATATTGATTCTTTCTGTTGCACCATTTTAATTAATATAAGAAACATCCTCGTCTGTATTTAACATTATATCTTCTGAGGCTCCGCAGAGCTCACAAATCCAGCAATGCAATCTGTGATTATAAGACATCATTGCTCCGCAATAAACGCATTGTTTTAGATCTCGATTAATCATTTGCTCAAACCTCTAATAACTTTTTCTTTATACTTTTCATAAATTGGGCCTGCTTTATGTTTTATTTCAAGTCTTGCAAGTTCAACTTTTTCTTTGGCGCAATTTATGCAGTTTCCATGTTGGGAAATAAATTTGGATCTCCTTCCGCAAGTTTTGCATACATCGAGATTCTTCTTTTTAGATATTTCTCTCATACCCTTAGGAAGTAAGGTCTCATTAAATATTTTTCTGTTTTTATATTGATAAACCTTTCAGGCAAATTCTTAATGCCATATCTCTAATTTAAAACAAAACATATATAAGTAATAAAATCTAATAATTTAATCATGGTTAAGATAAAGTCAGCTGGACAAATTGATGCAAACTATAAAGCAGCAATTGGAAGAGTTCCTGGTGCTTACAAGGCCGGAGTTCAGGCAACAACTGATTGGCAGGAAAAAGCGAGTTCTGAGGGTGCAGAAAACCTTTACGCAGAAAAGATTCAGCAAGCTGTAGCTGCAAAAAGCAGACAGAAAGGTGTTAGTGCTGTTTCAAATTCTGAATGGCAAGGTAGAGCTGCAAACATCGGGGCTACAAGAATTGGTGCAGGAATGACTGCAAACGCAGACAAGAGGACAAGAAAGTTTGAACCTTATAGAACTGCGATTGAGAATGTTTCTTTACCTGCAAGATCTGCTGATCCAATGGCGAATGTCGACGCAAGAGTTAAACCAATTGTAAGTGCTTTAGTTGAGACCAAGAAATCAATTAAAGGCTGATAAGGAAATTTAAATTACTATGGCAGAAAAAGAAACTCCTAAAATTAAAGAAAGTTCCAAAACCGGAACACGAAATTGGGATGACCCGATAAAAAAACAATGAAATACAGAATGGTTGAATTACAAAAGAGTACGGCTGAAACAGCGAATACAACTCGAACTATAAATTTAAATTTAGCAACTCCTATTTCAAGAATTGTTATAAGAATGAAGGGAACAAATACAACTTCGGATCCGGTTGGACATCCCGCAAAGATGATTTCTAAGATTGAATTGATCGATGGTTCTGATGTTTTATATTCACTCTCAGGAGTTCAGGCCGGTGCAGTTAATTTTATTGAAAACGGCGAGCTTCCTTTTTATTGTTGTGAATATGAATTGCCTATTGAAATTTGTGCAACAGCACAAATTAATTTTGGAAGGCAATTATGGGATAAAGAATTTGCTCTTGATCCTGGACATTATAGAAATCTACAATTGAAAATTACAAATGCAGTTGCTTCAGGCGGTTCGACTGCCGGAACATGCACGCTTGCAGTTTTTGCTTATGTGTTCGAAGATTCTCCTCCAAGTCCAAGAGGATTCTTAATGACTAAAGAATTGAAAAGTTATACAACTGTTAATGCTCAACATGAATATACTCAGTTGCCTCAAGATTATCCTTTTAGATTTGTTATTTTGCAAAGTTATACAACTGGAATTCCTCCAAACACTGCGTTCGGTAATTTGAAATTTACTATCGACACTGATAGGAGAGTTTTACTTAATGATATTTCTATGACAGAATTTATTAAGGCTCAAATTCCCATGGATTTAGTCGAGGAAAACATTGCAGGTTTAGGAAATGCCGCAGCAAATGAATATTTCATAGCTTCAACTTATAACAATTATGGAATTATGATTGGAAGAAATGCTGCTGATGCAACTATCTTCTGTGACCAGCCTGCTGGGCAAACTGTAGCAATAACTTGCGCTAATGGAAAAAGTTTTGCTTGTCACTTAGAAGGATATTGTGCTTTTGGAGCAATGAATTTATTGATGATGGACAAGATGGATCCTGCTTCTTGGTTGAATCCGTCTGGAACTAAAAGCATTTTATTAGACATAACAGGTGGCGGAGCTTCGACTGCTTACATAATTACTCAGCAAGCAAGAACTTATTAAGAAAAAGCCAACATTTAAATAATTCTTATTATTGTTATAAATTATCATGACAGGAAATACTTCAAAGAATTGGGATTATGGACAGATTGATTTAACAACAGCTGCAACAATTTATGAAGTTTGCAAACTGCATGGCGGCGAAAGTTTAACTATAAAAGCTCTTTCTGCTAATTCAGGAAGTGCCTGGATTGGATCAGATAATTTGCTTTCATCTACAACAGGATTCGAACTCGATTCTTCCGAAACTTTAACTTTGACTCTTCCAATTACATTCGGCAGAGATAATGAAATAACAATTTATGCAACAACTGATAATTCAGGAGACGATCTCTGTTGGGTAAAATTAATAGGAATGTTTCCTGAAACCGAAGGATCAACGGGTCCTGCGGCCAAGCAATAAATTTATATATTTCTTTAGGATAATTTCTTTATGGTAGAAACAAGAGCTGGCGGAAAGCATGAGCTCGATTTGGGAAATATTACAGAAGATATTATTGCAGCCGTTGATGATAAATATGATTTAGGTTCTGAAGATAAAAGATGGGCTGCTATTTGGGTTGCAATTGCTCTTGTGACTTCAATTGTAATTGGCGGATCGATTGCTCTAACAAATATTGACGGCACTTTATACATTAATGCTTCAACAGAAATTAATGGAAGTTTGAATATTTCTGAAGATTTGTTTGTTGATGGAATGTTAACTGCTGGAAGTTTAAATGTCACTAATTTGTCCGTCGAGAATATGAATTTTACTAATCTCACAATCACCGGAGATATTTTCAACATATCTGCAAATCAAACTTATGTTGGCGGAAATTTTTCTCCTGGAGAATATTGCACTTTTGATTTAGGAAGTATTGGTTTAAGATGGAGAAATGTTTATGTTTGTGGAAATGTGACCGCAGGATATTTTTATGGAGATGGATCTCATTTAACAAATCTTCCAGCTGGAAGTGAAGTTGATCCTTTATGGACTGGAAATGTGAGTTTATTTAATTCAAGCTGGCTGAGCACAACGAATTTGTCTTATCTTGAAATTTCAAATTGGAATGCAACTAATTCTTCTTATGCTCTTGAATCAATGTTGAACAATGGAAGTTATTTTAATTATCCCTGGAATTCTACAAATGAGAGCTACATGCTTATTTCAAATTGGAATGCAACCAATTCTTCATATTTAGAAATTTCAAATTGGAATGCAACTAATTCTTCTTATGCCCTGGTCACAGAGCCTCTTTGGACTGGAAACTGGACAAATGTCGCATTTCTTAATCAGTTAAATAACTTTACTGCAAATCAAAATCTAACAGCTGTAAATATATCGACGATAAACTGTATAATCTTTGATTCAGGGGGAAAAATATGCTCAGGAGTTTAGAATGAATAATTATTTAAGGGTTTTTGGATTATTTATTTTAGCAATTACTTTTATTATATTTTTACCCCTGGTTTCATCAACTAATTGGGATATTTCAACAGCAAGCTGGAATCAATCATTAGATATTGGAGCTAAAGAAATACAGCCAGATGATTTATTTTTTAGTGCTGATGGAACCAAAATGTACATTGCAGGTGAACAATCTACAGATATTTTACAGTATAGTTTGTCAGCTAATTGGAATGTTGCGACAGCTACTTACTCTAAATCATTTGATGTTGGAACTAAAGAAATATGGGGTTATGGTTTATTCTTCAAGCCTGATGGAACCAAAATGTACATAACTGGTGTTCAAAATGATATAGTTCAAGAATATAATTTATCAACTGGATGGGATATTGCATCAGCAGTATGGTCACAAGGATTTTATATTGGAGGTGAAGAAGCAATATCTACAGCTGTTTTCTTTAATTCAGATGGAAGCAAAATGTACATTACGGGAGCAACTGGAGATGATGTTAATGAATATAATTTATCTATTGGATGGAATGTTGTGACGGCTACTTATTCTCAAACATTTTATATTGGAGCTAAAGAAACATATCCGCAAGGAATGTTTTTTAAATCAGATGGAACCAAAATGTACATCACAGGCGGACATAGTGACAGCGTTCATGAATATAATTTATCTATTGGATGGAATGTTGTGACGGCAGTATTCAGTCAATCATTAAATATATCAGATAAACAAACAAATCCTCAAGGAATATTTTTTAAATCAGATGGAACCAAAATGTATGTCACAGGATTTAATGAACATAATGTTAGTGAATATGATTTGCCTGGCGTTCCAGAAGATACTTGCTCTTGCCCGTCGATAAATACAAATTGGAATATTTCAATGGCTGATTATTGCAACATAACTGACGCTTGTGATTTAGGAACGGGAAAAATGAGTTTTTATGAAAGCGGATATTGCTCTGTTGATGCAATAATTCACACAACAAACTTAGGAGATCCTGGAGTAAATGGATTATTAAAAATACTTTCAAATGCCCTGATTTGGATAAAAGGATAAATTTAAATAATCTTAATTCCTGATTTTTTTATGGATTTAAAACAATTGACAGGAAAGAAAACTTATATTGTTACAATTGCGATAATTTGTTATGCTCTTGGCGGAATGGTTTCAGGCCTTATGGAAATTGGCGTCGGCATTCCATTAATTCTTGGAGCTCTTGGACTTTCAGGATTGAGAGCTGGAGTTGAAAGCAATAAACCCGTTGTTCCAACAACTCAATAAGATTTATATATTTCTTAATTCTTTTTAGATCATGCTTTATTCAAAACAAATCACTTTAACAGCAGGAAAGACAGAAGCAACTTCTTCCAAATCATATTTCAAAGTTAATAAAGGAGTTATCTCAAATATGTGGATAACTTTTCCTGCCGGATGTGCTGGCCTGGTAAAATTAAGAATTTATCACGAAGGCCATCCATTTCTTCCAGTGAATCAGGATAATTATTTGAGAGGCGATAACTACACTTTCCAATTTCCTATGATGTTTGAAATCACAGAAGAGCCAATGTTATTAACGGTTGAAGGCTGGAATGAGGACGCGACTTACAATCATACAATTGATATTTTATTTCTAATTCTTCCAAAAGCTGTTGTTCTTCCTGTTGGAGCAACAGAAGGAATTCTTGAATCATTAAAATCCCTGGTTATTCATCCTATGGTAATTAAAGAAATTTATGGGGAGTTGGAATAAATGAAATTCTTTGATGAATTAACAGGTGAGTTTTTTGATGGTGGTTTCATTGATTATTGGAATTTTAAACATGAAAAGGAGAGTTTAGATGGCAAGTGGACATCCTGATTGGCAAACTTTCGCTGGAAAATCAATTGGCGGAAGCAGAGTTAATGTTATAACTTTTTCAGGAGCAATTGCAGCAGGAATAATAGGCGGTTTTGATCTTGCAGTAATTCCAGTCGATGAACAACATTCTTATACTAAAATTCATATTGGTTGTGAATATGACGATGCTGTGCATGATATTGAATTAGTTAGAATTGCTGATGATTGGGGTTTTTTTGTTGGTAAATTTATAGGTCGTGGAGAATTTGATTTAATTGTAGATCCTCAGTCAGCGGGAACTCAAGTTAGATTAATAATTAAAAATAACTCGGCAGCAGCAAGAACATTTAAAGGTTCTGTGTCTTGGGTGATTAGGGAATTATAAAATGGTTGAAGAAACAGTTTCAAAGGATATTTTAGACAAGCTGAATGCAGGAATAGAAATCACTGGAACAAATGTTGATATAAGAGATCTAACTCATGCTTCTGACAGCGTCGAGGTTTATCATCATAAAGTTGCAACAATGACTCATGGTGCTGTTTCCGTCACTGGTGCTGTAACTACAATTTTATCAGCACAAGCAACAAGAACTGGATTAATTATTGTGAATAATTCAGATCAAACTGTTTTTTTAGGCGGCGACGCTGTTTCGGTTGTAAACGGACTCCCTTTAGAAGTTGGTGCAAGTTATTCAAACCAGGATTGGGTCGGTGCTATTTATGGAATTGTTGCAGCAGGAACTGCTGATGTAAGAGTGGAGGACTTTTATTAATAAAATGGGAGTTATAATAACACCCGGACCATCGGCAGCTGAAGGAGTTTCACCGCCGATCGGTTCTGTTTTAGCCTGGTTGAAAACTTATGACAATACTCCTGCTTTGCCGGATGAATTTGTAGAATGCAACGGACAGGTTCTTGACGACGCTGATAGTGTTTATGATACTCAAACAATTCCTGATTTAAATGGTGAGACAAGATTTTTAATAGGACAAGCAATTTCCGGTGCAACTGGCGGAGGAACATCAATAAATATTGCTCACACGCATACAGGTCCAAGTCATGGTCATACTTACAGCGATACAACAAACACTAGTGCATATCAAAAAACAGTTCAATCTGGATCAGGAGTTGCTGCTTCGAATGTTGATCATTCTCATAACTATAGCGGAACAACAAATGCAAGTGGAACAGGTGCAACAGGCTCGGCATTAAGCTCAACTCAAAGCATACTTCCAATTTGCTACGGGGTTGTTTGGATAATGAGGATTAAATAAATGATTAATTTTATACTTAGATTATATTGCAAAATGTTTATTGGTCTTTTGAATCATGAAGCTGTGATGGTCCTTTAATTATTTGAGATTTTATATTAACAGGCTTGAAATCTCCTGTTGTTAACGGCTCTTTTATTTCAGGAACAGGTTTTACAACCTCTTTAAATTTAGCCACAATTACTTTTGGCTCATTAACTTTTGTCTCCAACTCCTGGACTTTATCTTTCAGATTTCCGTTTGGATTTTTCTCTTCATAAACACGCTTAGAGAAATAATAAGTTATAATCATTATTGCAATTCCTGAAACGACATGATCAATTCCTAAACCAATAAGGATAAAGCAAGCTATCAAAGCAAACAATGCAATTATATCTCTCGGGTAAATTGTTGTTACTTTCATTTATTTATTCTCTTATTTATTTTAAATTCCTTCACTGCCTTCCTGAAATCAGCAAAGCACTTTTTGCAGATGTCTTTAACATCCAAAATATTTCTCACATTCCAATCTGCCCAATCTTCGGCTTCTTCTTTAACATTTTTCCCGCATAAATCGCATAATTTTCCTTCCATTTAAAATACCTGCCCGCAGACAACGCAAACTTTAGAATCAATAGGATTGTAAGCCAAACAATTGCTACATTGCTTTTGTCCTGGAGCTTGTGAAGTAATTGAAGAACCAGGCGTTGTTTCTGTTGAGGTCATCTCATAAATGCTTGAAATTGGCGCAGAGGACGACTCTGAGCCACAAAAACGGGCTAAGTCGTATAATCCCTTAGTTATTTCCAATTGTCGATCCTGAAAGGCTTTTACATAATCAAAATCTCCTTCAAGGTATTTTTTCAGCATTAACTCCTGTTCTCCATATTTACCTTTGCCGAGTAACATCTTTCCCCAATCATCAAGAGTTCCTGTCTTTGATGGAAAATAAACAAATTGCTCTTGAACTTGATCCATTATTTGTTTTACATCCAACATTTGAATATTTTTGAAGGCTTTATTCTGAATTCTATAAAGCATCATTTTAGCAAAGATAAATCTATGATCGAATGTTAATTTAAATCCAATTAATTTCTTAGGATTGAAATAATTGAAGATCTCTAAGAATTTCTTAATTAATTCTTCCTCATTATTATCTGTTAAAACATTTGGAAGAGATTCAGGATCAGAAAGATCCTGGAATGCTATTGAGTAAATCTTTCCTTCCCAAGGATTTACATCTGTTGTTTCAACATTGATCAACAATTCTTTTTCCTCGCTTGGAGCGGGAGCTTCATATTCAGAAACCGAATAAGGAGCTGGATAAAGATTTTCATAACCAGGTTCATAAACAGGCTGATAAGGAATGTAAGGCTCTTCTGTAATTTCTTCGCTTGGAATTTCCTCAAGCTCAAAAGGAACTTCTGCAGTTTCGCCGGCTTCGATTTCAACATTATAAGTTAAAGGATAATATCCCTCTTTCTGAACCATCATAACATATTCGCCCTCGGCTAAAAGCACAGTGTAAGGAGTTTTTGTAAATGTAAATTCCCCGTCGATATAAACATCGGAATTTGTTGGAATGGAAGTTATTGTAATTGTTGCTTTATTAGGGCCTGCTAATTTTGCGGCCCAATAAGCATCTTCTGCTTCACGCGTTGCAATTTTATCTGCTTCAACTTTCGCCCAATATTCTTCTGCTGAAATTTGTTTTTCTTCCTCAGCAATTCTTGCCTGCTCCTGGACATTAGCCCAATATTCTGCTTCTTCTATTTTTCTCGCAGCTGCTCTTTCTTCAGATTCAATTCTTAATTTCTCATAATAATCAGCTTCTTCAATTCTCGCCGCTGCTTTGCGTTTATCAGCTTCTTCCTGCAATTTAGCATAATATTCTGCTTCTGCAATTCTATCAGTTTTTTCCCGTTCCTCTTGCTCAAGACGAATTCTTTCCCATTTTTCCTCTTCTGTTTCTTCAGTAACTTTAGCAAGTTCCATATCAATTAATTCTTCATAGTAATCATATTCTTTCCAGGCGTTTTCAATTGCTACATCATAAATTTTAGCGACGAAAGGAATTACTTTTGTTAGAGCTCTTGAATAATCATAAGCTTCAATTGCAGTTTTTAATTCAGGCAAGTGATCCTTTGCTGCCTGCCATTCTTTGTTATCAATAAAAAGATATATTCCTGAAAAAGATATCGCTTCTTTGAGTGCTTCTTTTCCAGTCCAGGCGTAAAAAGTTGCAGCTGTGACATAACTTCCAATTAATCCAACGAGAGCAGAGATTGAAATGAATAATTTTGTTCCTGTTGTTTTTCCCGGAAGAACTCCCAAGACTTTTTGGATTGCAGTAACTCCTTCAGATTTTGCAGCTGCTTCAAGAGCTTCGGCTGCTAATCTGTAAGCTGTTGGATCTGCTTGCTTTTTCAAAGCGGCCATAATCATACTTTTTTCTCCCGTCGTCATCAGCTTCATAAGTTCAGCATATTTTGCAGGATCTTCTCTAATCATTAACATTAATTCATCAAACTTCATTCCGTCTTTGAGGGCGCCCATAACTCCTTCAGCTTCGGGTTTTGTAGCTCCTGCTTTTATTAAAGCTTCAACTCCTGTCGCCATTGCGGGAGCGAAGAAAATCCATAATCCCATTTCATAAACCCAGGATGGAGCCTTTTCTTTTTCCCCTTTCCATTTTTCCGGGAGTAGGTTATCAATAACATGAGCAAGAGCGAAAAGATCAGCAACGGGATTAGCCCAAATTGCTTGTTCTATTTGTTCTTTGCTCCAGCCAAACCATTTAGTATACCAGGGTATTTTTATTTCTTCAGAAGTTTCAGCCTCTTCTATTTCTTTTTGTTTTGCTTCTGCAGCTTCAAGTTCTACTTCGGCTTGTTCCTTTTTCTCGTCGATAATTCTTTTAGATTCCGCTAATGCGTCAGCGACTTTCTTAGCTGCTTCGGCTACTTTATTCGCAGCTGCTTTTGCTACTTCTTCAGCCAGTTCAATTGCCTTTTTCTTAGCTTCGGTTTCAGCTGCTTTCTTAGCTTCCAGTGCGTTTGCTGTTGCATCGGCTATTTTCTTCGCTGCGTCTATTACTGCTTTCGCTGCGGCCGCTGCTTTATCTGCCAAAGCCTTTGCTGTAGCTATTGCCAAAGCTTTCGCTTCTTCTAATTTCTTTTTAGCTGCTTCGACTACTTTTGCTGCTGCTTCTTTGATATCACTCCACCATGACATTTAAATTTAAACCTCTGGTTTTGCTATCTCTTCCTTTAACTTGGCAGTTGCAACTTCAAGTTCAGCAGTCGCAGTTGCAAATTCTTTTTCTGCAACTTCTAATTCCATATTTTCCTTTGCCATTATGATTTGTGAAGATTTACTTTCCTTCTTCTTCGAGTTCCTCAGCCTTTTTCTTCAAAGCTTCTTCACCGCTTTCAGGCTTTGCTTCTTCGGGCTTAGGAAGAACTTTTGTTTCTACCATGATAAAAACAAATCTTGCCTGCTTATATAATTTTTCCTTTTTCCTGAAAGGCAAATTCAAATATATTGTTAAGAGGAATTTTTGTTATTGTTAAGAAATTTATGTGGGGAAAATGAAAGTTGGGATATGATATTATTTGTATTGTGTATTTATTAAAAGTTGTTTGGTTGTTTGTTGGAAATGGGTTTTGGCTGTGGAATTAATCTTGCCGTCGCAGTGCAGAAAGGCACATTTTTAGCCCATTCGGTGCCCTAAAGTGCCCCGAAATGCCCTAATCCCCTCGCTGTGCTCGGGTACCTAATGCGCACTGGTTGCGTGCTTGGCAAGTACTCCGTACAGGGCTGTTTAGAACAGCATAAGCGTCTGCAAGACATGTTCTACGAAGTATATATTTGATAATATATGATTAAGTAGTGGCTTAAAATTATCTTAAGATATAAATTATACGAACCTTTTCCGTCGCTGTTTTTAGTCGCGACAGCAAAAAAAAAGAGAGAGAACGAGCTTTTAATGCTCGCTCTTTAATAACAAAACATTCCCTTCTTGATAGAATTCAAATTTATCAAAAGGAAAATCTGTATAGGATCCTTCCTGAATATAAACGCATTCTCCAGGAAGATCTTCCCAAGCAGAAACTTTCCAAGATTTGTTTTCATCAACTTCAATTCTCCAGACAAGAAACGAAGTATTTGCTTTAACTTTTGGCATATGCTGAACTGATTCAACAATATCAATAAGCCAATAACAATTTGCTTCATTCCTTAGAAAATTAATTCCGTCTGTTAAAACTAAAGAACCAAAAGAAGAACGATGGTATTCCATCGTTCCTGTAAATTGGTCGAGTTCAGCTTCCTGAATCATTTTACTTTCCCATCTCAAGAACTTTAGTCTTAAGCTGAAGGAAAGCCTCGTCGACATTTTCATTCTCACCGACTTCGGCAAGAATCTTAATATCTTGAGTTTCATAATTTCCTAAGTTAAACTTCTTAGTAAATTCAATAGTTTTTATTTTCATCTTATTCAATTACTCTAACTTGGACAACTTTATCAGGAAGATTTAATGCACAAGTTTCGCAACACCAGATTTTTCTCTTGATGTCTGAAGCGTCTGCATATCTTTTGATGTTATCTCGAGAATTGCAAAAATTACATTTCTTGTAAGCTTTATGATTTGAGCTTAAAAAATGTCTCCTGAATTTCAAAGCAGACAAAATATAGTTAATTAAAATTGAAGCATCATATCTTGTAACTACTTTAGAATCAGCAAAACTTCTTAACATTTTATATTCCTTATCAGATAACTTTGTGCTCCTCAATATCTTTTCTATAAGAATATTTTGAGCAATTGTTACCTGAGTAAATGTTTTACCATTTTCAGTTTCCATTATATTTGAGTACCTCCTTTCAAGGATAAATCATAAATAATTGAATCTCTTTCAGTAAGAAGTAATTCATATTCTTCTCTGGAATTAACAGCTTCCAAAAGTTGATTATTTAAAACCAATCTTTGTTTGAATAATATTTTGTTTTTCATGCGGTGATATGGAAAATTTAGTGATTATATTTTTGTTCAGAGTCGAGCTAGTGAAAACTCTCGAGGCTGAACTTACCTCGGCTTGCTTGCAAGCAAAAAGCGATGATCCTCAGACCCTCTGAAAATTCTATTAAGAATCTGAAAGACTTGGTTGCGTAGCAACTTGTTAATTGAATTTTCGAGCTGGAATGAGATTAGATCATGGCTTTTTAGAGGGAAAAATTTAACTCTGAATTTTCTTGGGTGCGATGAAAGGCAAAAATTATTCTTCTAAAGAAGATTGCAAGTTAAGGGAAACTTTTGGTAAAGTTATTCGGTGAGAAGGATAATTATTGAAACAACTGATAAGTGATTATAAATCTTTAAATAAAAATCCTTGTTAAGGAAAATATGGATTCCACTCAAGCAACAAAATTTCACGGAAGAAATCTTGAGATCTTGGAAAACTTCCCTCAGCGTGTCTGTGTTTAGGGAATAGGAACCTCATTGCAAGCGGTTATGTCTTGTCCAAAAAGGCGGGTAATTGCAACCAGGATATGATTACATTATTTGCGAGGCTGTTGCATACAACAAAAAACATGCATGCCTTAATCTTGGACTTCAAATTCTTTCCATTTATTTTAATGATTTATACTTTTTTGGTGCACACACACAGAAGAATATATAAAGTCTTTATTCCTCTGTTTTTAATGGCTCAAACTCATAAAGATATTTATCTTCGCCAGCGTATAGAAAGTCTTGCAAAACAAATTAAAGGAACCGATAGAGAAATTATTTATCAAATTTCTGCAATATGTGGGATTAGTTTTGAAACAGCGAAGAGACATTATAATTTAATAAAGGCTCAGCGAACTCTCATTGATTCAGGCTTTGTTGAAAATTGTAGCCATGTTTGGAGTTTTCCTTTTACAACTCCTAGCGGATTAGTGAAAGAATGCATGCTCTGCCACGAAACAAGAGAGGTTCATGTTCAAGAATGAAAACAGGATTAGTTATTGGAACTGCAAAACTTTATGATTCTCCCGGAAGAGAATTTTATATTGTT
>Ga0307377_10004967_pt1 | contig 14367 bp, 13 predicted proteins | sample TR3MG_FD_202535 | JGI IMG/M metagenome (GOLD analysis project Ga0307377, IMG submission 202535) | Soil microbial communities from Risofladan, Vaasa, Finland - TR-3 | ecosystem: Environmental > Terrestrial > Soil > Coastal area > Acid sulfate soil | place: Finland: Risofladan, Vaasa | collected... | reverse complement strand
CAGATACCTCTACATTAAGAACGTTGGTAGATTTAAGCTTTTCCTCTCCAGAGAAGTTGAAGGGAACATTAAAACTGTAACCATTTGTAGAACATCCACTGGTAAATGGTTTGTAGCCTTTTCCTGTGATAATGTTCCTGCTAAAGAATACCCTGAAACTTCTGCTGAAGTTGGTATTGATATGGGTATTAACTCCTTTTGTGTCGACTCTTCTGGTAACAAAATAGAAAATCCTAAATACCTTCATAAATCTGAGAAACTTCTGGGAAGAAGACAAAGAAGTCTTTCTCGCAAAACAAAAGGTTCTAATCGCAGAAATAAAGCCCGTATCCTTGTAGCCAAAGCCCATGAAAAAATAGTTAATCAGAGAAAAGACTTTTTGCACAAACTGGCTAACTACTATATAGAAGCTTTTAAGACAATATACATAGAAGACCTGAATATAAGAGGCATGGTAAAAAACAGATATCTTGCCAAAAGCATCTCTGATGCTGGATGGGGAATGTTTGCTAATTTCTTGATGTATAAAGCGGCAGAAGCTAATCGTCAAGTAATTAGCATACCAGCCCATAACACAACTCAGATCTGCTCTGGCTGTGGTAAGAAAGTCCCTAAAACTCTGTCTGTTCGTATCCATAAATGCCCTCATTGCAATTTAGTTTTAGATAGAGACCTAAATGCCTCTATCGTAATAAAACAGCGTGGGCAACGCTATCAGACGCTAACACCTGCATTGGCTGGTGTTGTCTGAGAATCCCCTGCCTTCAGGCATGGGGAGTGTCAAGGATGGCCATTCATAATTCCTTTAAACAGAATCGTAACAGAAAGTTTGGGTCTTTCCTTAAGCCATTTTTTCTAATCTCTCAATTCTTTTCTGGGTAGGAGGGTGCGTGGAGAAGAGAACTGCAAGCCCTCTGCCTCTCAAAGGATTGACAGTAAACATGTGCGCGGTAGCCTGGTGGGCGGGTAATCTCCTCTGGCTTGCACTGGCTTCCAGCTTCCTGAGTGCTCTAGCCAGACCAAGAGGATTACCTGTTACCAGAGCACTTCCCCTGTCAGCCAGGTATTCCCGCGAGCGAGAAATCGCCATCTGAATTATCATCGCAGCAAACGGTGCTACAATTGCAGCAACCAGAAGCCCCAGCGCACCTCCTCTTCTACCTCCCCTGGAACCGTACCCTCTAAAGATCGCTGCCCAGCGGGCAAAGGATGCCAGAATCATTACTGCTCCAGCAATAGTGGCTGCCACAGTTTGAATCAGGATGTCCCTATTTCTTACATGAGCCAGCTCATGTCCGATTACTCCTGCCAGTTCTTCCTCATCCAGAACCCGCAATATACCTTCAGTTACTGCCACTGCAGCGTGCTGGGGATTTCTCCCGGTGGCAAAGGCATTGGGAGCGGAATGGGGAATAAGGTAGAGTTTGGGCATGGGCAATCCAGATTTCTGGGTAAGAGCCCTTACATTGCCATAAAGTTGAGGCATATCCTCCTCCCTTAAAGGCTGGGCTTTATACATTGCCAAAACTATCTTATCAGAATACCAGTAGCTTATGAAGTTGATCCCTGCTGCAATTATGAAAGCAAAAATCATACCCTGCCTTCCACCGATAAGGTTTCCCACCCAGATCAAAACTAAAGTCAGGGCTAACATTAGAATAAAGGTCTTCATCTGATTCAACATATTTACCATCCCCTGCACAATTTGAAATTGTGCCTACAAAACAATGGTTGTAGGCACAGATTCAATCTGTGCAAACTGGTTTCATTATATTAAATATTCTCTCTCTTCTGCAAGCCATTTTTAGAGGGCTCTGATTTCCGCAGGCTGAAGCCTGCGACTACCATTCTATCGTTCGGTAGCCGCAACCTTTAGGTTGCGCATTCAAACACTCCGATGAATCAAAGCTACTCTATCAGGAGGAAACTTCCATCTTATCTGTATCGAAGACCATCCCGTCCTTTGCTACTACTACCTTAACTCCTGTAGAATCCTCGATGCTCTTAGCCTGCTTCCAGGGATTGGCTCTCAGGAGAGTCATTCCAAAATGGGTGAGGATAGACACCTTGGGTTTACATTCCATAACAATCCTTTTAACATCTTCTATACAGAGATGGTCCAGATCGCTAGGTTGAAGCCTTACTACATTGACAATTAGAAGGTCGCTCCTATAGTGAGCGGTTAGCTGGGGAAAGAAGCGAGTATCGGAGAGATAGGAGATTTCACATTTAGAAGTATGAAAATTGAACCCGTAAGTTTCTGCATTGCCATGAATATGCTTTACCGGAGGTTCAAAGGATATATTACCTACCCTGTATTTTTTCCCAACTTTAAGTATCTCTACTTTCTCCAGATAATTTCTAACATATCTGAGTATAACAGGGTCCTCTTGGAAAGCGTCTCCCGGAGCAAATACAACTCCCTTTTTGGCAAAACCTCCTTCTGTCATTGCCTCTACCATAACATTTATGTCTGCTGAATGGTCGAGATGTCTGTGAGAAAGGATAATCCCTTCCAGACTCTTTGGCTTAAGACCTTTCTCTAAAGACCTGATGAGAGCACCCGGGCCAGGGTCTAAGAGAAACTCCGTTCCATCAATAGAGAACCATATCCCGCCAGAAGCTCTAATCTGTTTAAACACTACAACCCTTGCCCCGCCTGTTCCCAAGAATATTATCCGATTAGGCTTGCCTTTTTTTTTCTTCAAATCTTCCCCTAAAAATATCTGACCGAGAAAGTGTCAAATTCTCCGCTATATTCTTCCCATTCAACCTGAACGTCTTTAACTTCTGCCTCATCAGGACCGCGATGGCACCACTGGATAATTCTTTCCACAGCCTGTTTATCCCCTTCAAAAACAGCTTCCACCCGACCATCCGGGCAATTCCTCACCCAACCCTTCACTCCCCAACCCATAGCTCTGTCACGAGTATAACTACGGAAGAAGACTCCCTGAACAAACCCCTCTATCCACACATGAGCTCTAACTTTGGACAAAAGTATTCGCCTCTCCAATCATGCGTACCAGGTCAAACTCTTATTTGACACTCCAGAAATTTAAGTACATATTCGCTACATTTAGATTATATCAACTACTTTCCAGCCGAGCTTCTTCAGGCTCTGGCTAATATATTTCCTGTGGCATCCAGCGGGCAACCTCTCACAGCACATTATTACAGCAGGATTTTTATTTGCTAGTTTCTGGAGGGACTTAAGAGCCTGTTTATACTCTTTCGTCTTAACATAAGCTTCATAGCCACTCTTACGAAACCCACCCAGGTCCTTTCCCATATAGACATATTCAATTTCCGAGGAGAAAAGAATCATATCCAGGTTTTCCCTTTTGAAACGTTCATATTTACTGGTGGGGAACCTCCTCACATCAACTAAAGTCTTTACTCCCCAGTCCTTTAAAGTCTTAAGGAAATCATCCTGAGATCTGGCGGCTGAGCCTATAGTATAGATATTTTTTTTCTTTATCTTTTTCACCATATCAAGCAGTAATACCTCATAAAGTCAACACTCCTTAAGGTGAGCCAAACATAAAAAACGTTTGAAGAGAATAGTTTGTGAGGCGAAGATTTATTTCGTCTCCTCTGCTTTTTTCTTCTGAAGTAGCTCTTCTCTCCTCTGGAGAAGATGTTGAGCATACTTTGAAGAAGTCCCTCCCATAATAGCCTCAACGGATTTCAGTTTCTCTTCTACCTCATCCAAGGTAAGCTTCTTTATCTTCTTACTCTTCTTAGCCTCAGGAGGGGTCTCTTCCTTCTTCTCCTCAGCTGCTTTAGCTTTTTCTGGCGGGACTTCTTTCTTTTCCTCGGCTGCTTTTTTAGTCTCTTCTGGTGGTGCTTTCTTCTTTTCCTCAGCTGCTTTAGCTTTTTCTGGCGGGGCTTCCTTCTTTTCCTCGGCTGCTTTTTTAGCCTCCTCTGGCGGCGCTTCCTTCTTTTCCTCGGCTGCTTCTTTAGCTTTTTCTGGCGGGATTTCTTTCTTTTCCTCGGCTGCTTTAGTCTCTTCTGGTGGGGCTTCCTTCTTTTCCTCAGTTGCTTCTTTAGCCTCCTCTGGAGGCGTTTCTTTCTTTTCCTCGGCTGCTTCTTTAGCCTCCTCTGGCGGAGCCTCTTTCTTTTCCTCGGCTGCTTCTTTAGCTTCCTCTGCCGGGACTTCCTTCTTCTCCTCCGTTTCTTTCTTAGCCTCCTCTGGCGGCGTTTCTTTCTTCTCCTCAGCCATTTTGCTAAACCTCCTTTCTTAATTTAAATTGACGAAATTAAACCTGCTCTTGAGGATACCAAATAATTACCAAAATTTCAAGAACCATAACCCAATGCCGGCATACTTTCTTACAAAGTTGACAAAAAGAGGGAAAATTTGGTATAAGTAAAATAGAAAAAACAAAGGTAACCTATGACAAAAAAATTTAAAATAATAAGGGTAAACCAAAAACAATCCACAAAATTTTTTGAAGAAAAATGGGCTAGGATTAATAAAACGGTTATTTGGTGTATAGGAATATTTCTATTTGTTTTTCTATTTCGTTTATTTTACTTTGTTGAACTTAGAAAGTTTCCTCTGTCCCAATACCCTGTTCTTGATTCAAAAGTTTATGATACTTGGGCACAAGAAATCACAACAGGAGACTGGCTGAGCAAAAAGAGAGGAGTATTTTACTCCAATCCAGGGTATGCATATTTTTTAGCTGGAGTTTACTCAGTTTTTGGCCGAAATTTGAACATAGTAATTATAATTCAATTTCTTTTTGGTGCTTTAAGCTGTGTCCTTATTTATTTGATCGGTAAACGAGTGTTCAATAGCACCGTTGGGATAATTGCTGGTTTTATTGCTGGAGTTTATGGCTTTTCAATTTATATTGAAGGACTGCTATTGACTGCTACATTGATTAACTTCTGTAATCTATTTGTATTGCTTTGTCTCCTAATGGCTGTCGAGAAAAAACGTTTTAGATATTGGTTTGGAGCTGGTATATTTTTAGGTGTTTCTACTTTGCTAAGACCAAACAATTTATTGTTTGCTCCATTTGTTTTAATATGGATTTTGTGGTTAGATACTCCAAAAAAAAGTTTATTTTACTCATTTCTAAGTTTCTTCCTTGGAATTCTTCTTATGGTTTTTCCAATCATAATAAGACATTACATTGTAGCTGGTGAATTTTCTCTATTTCCTACGGCCCACGGTGGATTAAACTTTTATATAGGAAATAACCCCAAATCAACAGGGTCATACGTAGATTTGACTTTCGATCAAGCAGATCCAGAAAGTCAAGGAGAAAATTATCGAAGGAAAGCCAGTGAAATGATGGATAGGGAATTATCGCGTAGCGAAGCTTCAAGATTTTGGTTTCTTCAAGGTTTTAAATTTATTCGTCAGCATCCTCTTCAATGGTTAAAATTATTGAGAAAGAAATTCCTCTATTTTTGGTACTACTTTGAGCAACCTATGACTTATAACTATTATTTTTTCAAAGAGCACATCTCTTTTTTAAAACTACCTTTCTTATCGTTTAGTTTCATAGCGCCTTTAGGGTTACTAGGATTTATTTTAAGTATTCTCCATAGAAAAGTTTTGCTGTTACATCTCTATTTATTAAGCCATATGATAGCAGTTATCCTCTTCTTTGTTGTTTCTGAATATCGTTATCCTATAGTTGGTCCACTAATTATTTTTGCTAGTTATTCATTTTATTGGTATAAAGAAAATATCAAATGTAAAAAATATAAGTCGCTTGTCCTTGTTTTAATTCTCTTTGCTGGAATGTTATATTTGACTAATCATCATCGCACTCAAAAAACCAAATACAATTTTGGACGGGATTATATAAAATTAGGTTATGCTTGTATTCAAGGAGGGTTGATAGATCAGGGAATTGAATTTATGAAAAAATCTGGAGAATTTATTAGCCATTCAGCAGTGCATTATAATCTTGCTGAAGCTTATGCTTATCAGAAGGGGCAATATGACAAGGCAATAGAAGAATATAAAAAGGCAATTGAAACGGAAAAAAATAAGACAGATTTAGAGCATACTTATATTAGGCTCGCTTTTATTTATATTAAGAAGAAGATGTATAACGAAGCGATAAAAGTATACAAAAAAGCGGTAGAATTAAATCCTCAAAATGCCGGTACCCATCAATTTTTAGGGAATGTTTACTATCTACAAAATAAAAAAAGCGAAGCAATAAAAGAATGGAAAACATCATTACAGATTTATCCTGATAATCCTCCTTTGCTCAAGAATCTGAAGGTGTTAAAGGAAGAAATACAAACTGAAATTTTGCCATAAGCCTTCCTGATTACTAGGATAGACGATAAAATCTTTCACGTTGACAAATGCCAGTTTTTGTGATATAATTATTATCGAAATAAAGGGTATTCGATAAAGGCAAACTCCGAGAAATCGGAGGATGCAAAGCCACGGAGCTAAAGACCGAATGAGGTCTATGCTAGCTGGTTGCCGAAAATACCGATCTATGCGAGCCGGGTTGCCGAAGATTCAAACTTCTTAAATCTTCTGTAACCTGGCTTTTTTATTGGATAGATAAATGCAAAAAAGGAGGTGAATTTTTTACCCAGAATTTTGCAATAAAACAAAATTTGTTAAAAAATACAAAATAATAGTCTTAACAAAAACTCCAACTAATAGGAGGCTGGTTATGAAGAATTGGAAAATTATTCTAATGGTTTTAGTAATTGGATTTACCTCTCTGATGTCAAGGGAAATAGTGTTGGCACAAAATTCGGTAAGTGAAGTAGGTACCTATTTCGAGATAACCGATAGTTCCTACTTGAATGTAACTTTAACAAGTAGCGAGGAAGTGGATATAGTATTGGAATCAATTCCTAAAATAGTTACCTTGGTTATAAAAAATAGCAGCGTGGCCCCTTCAACTGCTTTAACTTTTACTGGGTTTGAACCAAATGTTACTTACTATCGGTATCAGGACGGTAGTTTAATGGAAAGGTTTGTTACTGATTCGAATGGAGAATATTCGTTTTTGCAGGAGATATCTCAGGGACACATCGTTTTCATTTTAGAGGAAAAAATAAATACTTATATTAAACCTGATGGAACTGTTTCTCCTCCTTCTGCACCAATTAGTGTAGATGGTAATGTTTACACTTTTACCAATGATCTTGAAGGTTCACTATGTGTACAGAAAGATGGCATAACAATAAATGGAAATGGCTATAAACAAATTCCCCAGTCTGGTAGCTTTGGAATTTATCTATATTGGAAGTGGGGGGTCACTATTAAAAATGTAACTCTGGAAGGGTTTACATACGGTATCTACTTATGGGACTCGGGAAACAATATAATAAAAGATTGTACCATTCGAAACAATTGGACAGGAATTCAATTAAGTAGAGGGTCTAAACAGAATACAATAATTCAAAATACAATCTCTAACAACAGTGTGGGTATCCATGTCGGATTTACTTGGGATGGTGGGTGGGCTGCCCACAAGAATAGTATAATTGAAAACAATGTATCAAATAACGATGTATGTGGAATTTGGGTCGAATATGCTAATTGGACCTTAATAAGAGGAAATACAATATCACAGAATAACTTGGGGCTTCGTTTAAGGTGCATTGATATCCTTGATAAACCCATTTATCACAATAATTTTGTCGACAATGTTAATCAGGTAGAAATTGGGGAAAGGTGGTGTCCGTCATTTAAATGGGACGATGGCTACCCATCTGGGGGAAATTATTGGAGTGACTATACAGGTATAGATGAAAAAAGCGGTCCAAATCAAGATCAACTCGGCAAAGATGGAATCGGCGACGCAGCATATGTAATTGACGTTAATAATCAGGACGGATATCCATTTATGTATCAAGGGGCACATACTCCTGTTGATTCTCCAACAGTTACTCCTACTGAGGGCGTGACTATTACTTTTGAAGGTGGAGTAACTTCTTCTGGGTTTACAACGGTCAATATAACTGATGAAGCCCCAGAACCAATTATGTATAGGTTAGAAATTGAAGGATACGAACCGATTAAATTTTATGAGATCAGAACTACTGCCGATTATTTAGAAGGAGTAAAAATATGCATAACTTATAAGGACGAGTGGATTCCTCCAGAATACGATGAAAAGGATTTGACGCTAGTTCGTTTTTGGTACGAAGATGAAATACTTATGGAGGAAGATATCAAGCTTAAAGGGTATCCGGATACCGTTGCTAATCTTATTATAGGAAGAGCCGAATTCCTTTCCTGGTATGCACTAGTTTTACCTCCGCGTATAATTTCAGCAGATATAGATTTAGACCCAAACACTCTAAACCTAAAAAGTGCCGGCAAATGGGTAACCTGTTATATCGAATTTCCAGAAGGCTTTGATGTAGAAGATATTGATATTTCCACGGTGAAAATCTCTAAAATAAATGATGAGGAAATTACTCCTCTTATTGCTGAAGCAAAACCTACTGGAATTGGCGACCACGATTCTAATGGAATTCCTGATTTGATGGTGAAATTTAATCGCTCAACTTTAGAATCTATCCTTTCTCCTGCTGATAGCGTGAAAATAGCTGTAAGTGGCAAGACAATAGGAGAACTTGATTTTGAAGGTGATGATACGATAAGAGCAATTTTACCAGGAAGGATTCCAGATGTGGCAAGCACCAAAAGTGACAGAGGAAGTTGGTGGAGCAGTCCATTCTCAGAAAATGGAGATGACTTCTCATCCCCAAACAGCTGGAAGAAAGTAAAAAAGATTCCTCCTCCATTTCTTGAAAATGGCTGGGCAAATGGCAAGGCAAAAGGACTTGAAAAGGGGAAAGGACTAGAGAAAAAACAAATTAACTATACTTACACAACAGTAACCGACGCTGAAACAGGGGAAGTCCTCTGGCAATCAAATCTTACCTTTAAATATGGAAAGCCAGAAATTCCTCCGGGACAAGCCAAAGACAAAGGGAAACCAGAAATTCCTCCGGGACAAGCCAAAGACAAAGGGAAACCAGAAATTCCTCCGGGACAAGCCAAAGACAAAGGGAAACCAGAAATTCCTCCGGGACAAGCCAAAGACAAAGGGAAACCAGAAATTCCTCCGGGACAAGAAAAGAAAATTCAATCCTTCTCTATTAAGTTTTTAGATAGTCCTTTTTAAGATTATTTCTTCTCTTGCGGGATTTCTTTGGCAGGAACTTCTTCGGGTTTAAATATTTTTGGAGTTATTGCCATTTTTACCTCAGTAATTATTTTCTCATATTTTGTCACACCAAAAAGATAACCGAGTATGGGAATATGCATTAAAAGAGGAATTCCAGTTCTGGTTTTCCTCTTTTCTTCTTTTATCAGACCGCCAATAATCGCTGTGTATCCATCCTTTAGTCTTATTATTGTCATAGCATTCCTTGTTCCAATCTGGGGATAGCCTTCCTGAGTATATGCTCCAATTGATGAAACTTCACTTGCAAGGTCAATTTCTATCTCATCATTATTATATATTGTTGGCGTAACAAGGAGTTTTATTCCTACTTCCTCAAACTGGATTGCTGTTGATGATACAACCTGACCACCGCTTGTTATTGATGAGGTAGTTATTGGTATTGGGATTCTATCACCAATTATTATCTGTGCCTTTTCCTTGTTTCCTACCATAATCTTTGGAGTTGCAAGTATTTTTATATCTGCTTTCTCATCTTTAAATTTTGCAAGTCCAGGGAAATACTCTCCAAGATGGCGGGAACTCACTGTTTCTGGAGGAAGAACAGCCTCAAGGGCAATTGACCAATTTGTAAGTTCCAATCCAATCTCCTTTGATTTTTTATGACTTATCTCTAAAACTTTTAGTTCAATTATCACCTGTCTTTTTGGTAAATCTGCCTTTTCAATAAGTTCTTTTGCCTCTTTAATTCTATCTGGAAAATCATAAATTTCTATGGCCCCAAGTTCTTCATTTGGATAGATTTTCATATCTGGAAGCATAATTTTTAACATTTCTGCCATTGTTTTTACTTTAGCGTATCTTAAATGAATTAACTCCTTCTCTTTTACCTTAGGAAGCGGTTGAGGAAATGAGTAAGTTACAATAAAGGTTATCAAAATAAATATTGAAAGAGTTATTCTAAATAATTTTTTCATTCTTGCTCCTTGTTGCAAGAGTTTAACATTTTATAATAAATATGTCAAATAATTTCCCAAACTATACCAAATTTCCCCTTTTTTTGTCAACCTCTTAAGACCTTGCATCTTGACTTGGGAGAGGTACTCATATATAATGGAAAACTAAAAGGAGAAAACGAATGGCAATCAAGACATTTATTGGCACAAGCGGATATAACTATTCCCACTGGTCAGACGGTGTTTTTTATCCCAAAGGTCTTCCAGAAAGGAAATGGCTGGAACACTACATGAGTTTCTTCAATACAGTAGAGCTAAATGTTTCCTTCTACAGGCTACCCAAGAAGTCCATTTTTGAAGGATGGCGAAAGAGAACTCCCCAGAACTTCACATTTGTAGTTAAAGGGAGCCGTTTCATCACTCATGTCAAGAAGTTAAAGGACTGCGAAGAACCTCTGAAGTTATTTTTCAATAATGCTGAAGGCTTAAAGGAAAAACTGGGGGCAGTATTGTGGCAATTACCCCCCAACCTGCATGCCAATAGGGAAAAACTGGAGGCATTCTGTAAAATTATCCACCGCCTCAGGGTTTCCAGGTCGACCCGCCACTGTTTCGAGTTTCGACACGCAAGCTGGTTCTGTGAAGAAATATATGATATATTAAGAAAGTATAGCTTCTCATTATGTATCGCCCATTCTAAGAGCTGGCCTTGTGAAGAACTTGCTACTTCTGATTTTATCTATCTCCGGTTTCATGGGGGAGAGATTCTTTATGGTTCCAACTATTCGGAGAAAGAACTTAAGAATTGGGCTTCCAAGGCTAAATATTGGATGGAAAAAAGAAAGGATATATATGCTTACTTTAATAATGATGCTCGTGGATTTGCTATAAAGAACGCTTTAAGATTTAAGGAATTGCTGGAAAAGTAAACAGACCTTTTCTAACATTCGAGGGACAAAGTCAAAAATTTAAAAAAATTTAACTATTTTATTGACAAATTTTTATTAAGATGTTAAAATAACACGAAATTAAAACCTGGGAGTAGATCCGACCTCGTTAGAAATATTTCCTCCACAAAGGGGGAGAGGAAAATTTCTAACGGGGTTTACTAACTAGATTAGAAGAACTCCTTAGTAAGTTATTACCGACTTAAAAGGGAGAGGATGAAGAAGAAAGCGAGGCGATATTATAGTAAGTGTGAGCAATTTGACTACGCAGGAACTCACCTTCTCTTAGAACTGTGGGGAGCTACGAATATTACCTCCTTAAAGAAAGTTAAGAAGGCTTTGATTGATTCGGTTGCTGCCTGCGGAGCTACCATCCTAGAAATAAAACTGCACCATTTTTCTCCTAACCAAGGAATATCGGGCGTAGCAATTATTAAAGAATCCCACCTCTCCATACACACCTGGCCTGAGTTTGGATATGCGGCAATAGATATTTTTGTCTGCGGAGAAGTTAATCCATACAAAGCTATTCCTGTATTAAAAAAGGCATTCAAGCCTAAAAAGACGCAGTTACTCGAACTTAAAAGAGGGATTCTGGAATGAAAGAAACGTGGTTTTATGAATCTCTTTTCCCTTCGGTGAGATTGGGGCTTAAAGTTAAGGGAACCCTCGTTTCCAATAAGAGTCCATATCAGAAAATTAATATTTTAGATACTTATGAGTTCGGGAAGGTATTAGTTTTAGACGGGGTTGTCCAGACCACGGAGCGAGATGAATTTATCTACCACGAGATGCTCACTCACTTACCTATGCTCTCCCATCCTCATCCGGAAAGAGTTTTGATCATTGGAGGCGGGGACGGAGGAATCTTAAGAGAAGTGCTCAAATATCCGGTTAAGGAAGTATCTTTAGTCGAAATAGACAAGAAAGTAATTGAATTTTCCAAAAGCTATCTTTCAGCTATTTGTAAAAATTCTTTTAACGACAGGCGGGCAAACATAATAATTGACGACGGAGTAAACTTTGTCAAGGAAAGAAAAAGAAAATTCGATGTAATAATAGTCGATTCTTCAGACCCTATTGGTCCAGCAAAAGTACTTTTCTCATCGAAATTCTATAGGGATACGTTTAATACGCTTTCCCATAATAACGGAACATTTGCTCAGCAGACAGGCTCGCCCTTTCTTCAAAGAGAAGAACTTCCTTATGTATATAGGAGACTAAAGAAGATATTTCCTTTTGTAAGCACCTTTTCCACCGCTGTTCCCACTTACATAGGAGGACTTTTTAGTTTTGTCTTCGCTTCCAAGGGGATTGATCCCTTGAAAATTCGCCTCTGGGAAATAGAAAAAAGATATAGAAAATTAAGGTTGAAAACCAGATACTATAATCCAGAAATTCATCATTCTTCGTTTACTCTGCCTACTTATATAAAAGAGGCTGTGGAGGCTAAAAGAAATGGATAAAAGAAAAATTTATGGCACAGAACTTACACTCGACCTCTACGGTTGTAACCAGAAAACAATTCGTTCCCGTAAGAAACTGAATGAATTCGTCAATAATCTGTGCGCTTTAATAAAGATGAAAAAATATGGCAAACCTTCCATACCCTACTTTGGACTGAAGAATCCTCACACTGCAGGCTATTCTCTGGTGCAATTAATTGAGACCAGTTCAATTACCGGCCACTTCTCGGAGCTCTGGAATTCTGCTTACATCAACATCTTCTCCTGCAAACAATTCGATACAGAGAAGGCGGCAAATTTCACCAAAAAATTCTTCGGCGCAAAGAGAATGAAAAAAAGAGTTATTTTGAGAAAGTGACAACTAAACAAGGTCGAATATCTTTCCCGGATTCAAAATATTTCCCGGATCGAAAATTTTCTTTATTTCCTTCATAATGTCAATATGAGCCTTACTCAAGGCCATAGATAGATACTCCTTCTTCACTATACCTATCCCATGTTCTCCGGAAATGGTCCCTCCTCTATTTATACCATCTAAATGGATTTCTTTTCGTATCTGGCGATACTTCTCCTCCCATTCTTCTTTTACCTCTTCTATTTTCCCTTCCTTAAACTTAACTTTCATAAGATGAGTATGCACGTTTCCGTCTCCCGCATGACCGTATGTGGGTAACCAGACACCATATTTATCGGCAATCTCATGTACCCTCTCCACGTGACTGGCAATCTCTGCCCGCGGAACAGTAATGTCCAGTATCTCGATTGTGTAAGGTTTTATAGCTTCATAGATTTGGCTTCTTATATTCAATATATTATCCTGTCTCTCTTTAGTATCGGCGACAAAGACATCCAACGCATTATTAGCAAAACATAGCTCTCCCACAGATTCACAAAGTCCCATTACCTCCTCTTCGCTGGAGCCGTCTATTATTATCATAAGATATGCTCCTCCTTCTCGAGAAGGCCATTTCTTCTGGAGATACTCCTCAGTAACAAGGATGGGTTCTTTCTCTATAAATTCTATGGCCATAGGAATTGTCTTACTCTTTATTATCATAGGAACTGTGTTTATGGCATCACGAACACTATTGAAAGGAACAACCAGTGTATACATAGCTTTTGGTGGGGGGAGGAGAGAAATTGTGGCTTGGGTAACAATTCCCAGAGTGCCTTCAGAGCCTATCAAAAGATTCAGGAGACTATAGCCAGTGCTATCTTTCATAATTTTTCCACCAATCTCTATTATCTCTCCTGCAGGAAGAACTACTTCCAGCCCTTTCACAAAGTTCCTTATTACTCCATATTTAACTGCTCTGGAACCACCTGCGTTAGTGGCTATAACTCCTCCTATATTGGCACTCTCTTCACCCGGATGGGGAGGGAAAAAGAGTCCTGCCTCTTCTACCTTTTTATAGAACTCCATTAAGGGGACGCCTGCCTCGACCACTGCCATAAGATTTTCCGTATCTACTTCTAAAACCTTATTCATATTTTCCAGAGAGAGAACCAGACCGCCATACAGGGGAACGCAGCTACCCACAAGCCCGGTCGCACCTCCCCGGGGAGTAACCGGAAACTTCTCCTTATTGGCAAGTTTAAGAATTTCGGAAATCTCCTCCCTGTTTTTCGGTTTCGCCACCACCTCAGGAAGTTTTCTTATCGACTCCAGGGAAAACTCGTCATGGCTGTAGTCCACCATTTTCTCCTGTTCACAAATTAAGTTCTCTCCACCAACGATATCTCTGAGCTTCTGTAGAGTACTCTCTTCTATCTGTTTATATGCCATTCTTTTCTTTCCTTCCTTTGGAGTTTATAAGACCACCCTTTCGGGCGGACTCCAATAATTGGAATAGCACCG
>Ga0307377_10004964_pt1 | contig 14372 bp, 13 predicted proteins | sample TR3MG_FD_202535 | JGI IMG/M metagenome (GOLD analysis project Ga0307377, IMG submission 202535) | Soil microbial communities from Risofladan, Vaasa, Finland - TR-3 | ecosystem: Environmental > Terrestrial > Soil > Coastal area > Acid sulfate soil | place: Finland: Risofladan, Vaasa | collected... | reverse complement strand
TAAATACCGGAAACCGGGGAACTTGCCAGTAATCTCAATCTGGAAAACGGGATAGCTTGGGTGTACTGGCGAGTAAGAATGATTCTGAATCGAGTTCGATGTGAAGGATTCTGTGCCAGAACCATCACCCCAGTCAACGGTGTAATCCCAGTAGTTCGTGTCGTTCGGGTATGACCCCGTTTGCGGCCTGATTTCAAAATCATCATCGCCCGTAATCGACACGTCGATGGTCATTATGAACGGATAGGTGATAACGGCATAAGTCGCTGTTATCTCAGAATCATCTGCACCCATAGTCAGCATGGTGTTAGACGCACCCGTATCGTCAATCGAGGCACTACCGGAATCGACTACCCAAATATCAAACTCGTCACCTACTGGAGCCGTATCAGCGATAATAGGAACACGCTCGCCATCAGCATAACTACTGCCATCGCCACTACCGCTATTGACTATCAGAGAATACAGTATCGGACTAAGCCAATGGAAATTAGTAGAAGACTCTATACGTTGCACAGCCGCCCAACGATTCGATGCTGTGACCCATTCGAGAGACAGCGTATTGGCAGGAGTCTGAATCACCGTAAAGGCATCCGCTGTAACGCCGTCAAAGGCCCACAGGGTCCCAGCCGCCATCACCGGGCTGTCGTTCGTGGTCAATCCCGTGTCAGAAGGAATATCCCATGTGCCGTCAGCCATCAGAAACTTCCCTGCATCCCCGACAACAGAAGTGACCGACCCCGTGGTTCCTGGACCCGCAAAGAGTCCAACAGCAGGCGAAAGTGTGGCAATGGCGTTCGTGAGTGCTCTCCAGTTCACCACCTGAGTTCCATTGGAGGCATCCGTTGCCACCGTCATATTCTGTGCCGCAACCAGATTCAGGTTGGTGAAGCTGAAAGTGTTACCATTGGCGTTCGAGTCCAGACGAAGGTTCTTGATTGGAGTATCCCCAGCCCCGTAGGAGGTGAAACACAGGACAAGGAAAACAATCAAGATATGAGATATCTTCATAAAGCGACTCATGTTATTCACCTCCTACAGGATGACAAAATAACTCAGTTTGTATCCGGCACCCGGAACATCCGAGGAGAGGTCCACCGTGAACCCGTCAGCCGTCAATGTGCCGTCCCTCAGCGTCAAAAACAGGTTATCATCCAAAGCCCCAGGCTTCACAACGACAGCGACCATTGCTGTAGGAACGAAACCCCAGGCGGCTCCTGCCAGAGTGAAGAAGTCCTGACCAGCAGTCAAAGCAACCATCCCGTGTTCCTCGGTGATTGCTCCGGATGGGTCAGGGTCAGGTACGGTTCCCACGAAGGTCAGGAAGTCCGGGCAGTCATTGATACAAATCCAATTGTAGAGAGCCGAACAGTCGTACTCTGTTCCGTTGATGAGAGTACTGACCCTGGATGCCAACTTACCCACGGAGTCGCCGACATACAGATGTTGGCTTATCTGCGGTGCAGAAAACTCTTTGATAACGGTATAGACATCCATGGTTACGCTCCCTTGATATTGTCGTTACCAGCAAGACGTTCCCTGTCAGCCAGGTTAGGCGGCTGAACTGTGTCAGTGGTGGTGTTTTCCCCGCTCACTCCGGTTTCACACACGGTCTCCACACGGGTTCCTGTCACGACTGGAGCCAGAACGGTCTGGTCGGACACGGTATTCCGTCCCAACTTAACCACCCTCGTCCGATTCATCTCAACCGGACCTGCCGCCTCGCCGTCGAATGCCGGAGTACCCTGCGGGATTCGGAAGTCCTTCGGCCAATTGGCATCGTTTACCCTGCCAGCCCCGCTGGTTCCGGGTACGAAGTTGGTTCGATTCGCCTGCGACGGAGCCTGCTGCCCCGCAGACAGGTCGTTACTGATATATTCAACTCTTTCATTGTCAGCCATGATAATCCTCCTTTACTCCCCGAAAACCTGCAATGCCTTGACGATGTCGGCCGTGTACGGCTTCACCGCTGTGTCCAACAGGTCCTTTATGGCATCCACGGCAGCCTTCTGCGGGACCGTATTTGCCTGAACCTTCGGCAATTCCTCGTCCAGGACTCCGAATGCGGCGATTATCGAATCTACCGCCTGGTCTACATTCGCCAGGGCTTCGTCGTCCACTTCTTTTGCAAGTTTGTCAGCCATTTTTGCTATCCTCGCTTTGTCCATTATGCAAACTCCTTCAGCAATAGCTCCTCAGCGTCGTGCTTCGACATTTCACGACCAAGAGCCGCATATTCGTCCATTTTGTCCACCAGGAACTTTCCAGCCTCTCCGACCACCTTGCCCGGACCCACGCCCAGCAACTTCATTATCTCACGACCATCCAGAGGTGGCTTCGCTGATACCGACGGCTGAGTCCGCTTCACCTCGTCAATCATTTCCCTCAACTTAGGAATCTGGTTGTCCGGCGGCAGGTTCCCCAAAGAGTCTGCCTCTGCCAGGTCAAGAACGGCATCCACCAGTTCCTCGCCAACCTGCCTTATGAACCTTCTCAAAGCCTTTGGACCGACATCTGCTCTCGTGAGATGATGCGGTCTCATGTGCATCTCAACCAGCCGACGGACAGCCTGAACATCCTTCCTCTCGAACTTCAGGCGCCGCATAATGGCTTCAGCCATCTCCCCGGACACCTTCTCGTGACCAATAAACCTCACCAGACCATCAATAATCTCCCTGGACTGAGGCTTACCCACATCGTGAAGCAGAGCCGCCAACTGGTTCATTACACCGGGCTTGGCGCCCTGAAGCACTCCGATTGTGTGCCGATATACATCACCCTCCTGGTGAGAACCCTTGTCGTACTCGTGTTCGACACCCTTGAGAGCCTCAATCTCCGGGAACACATAGCCCAGCAAACCCAGCGCCTTCATGAACTTGACAGCCTTCGCCAACTTGCCAAGGTTCATCACCTTGACCAGTTCATCCCGGATACGTTCCCCTGACACAATGGCTATTCGTCCAGCGTTCCTCTTGACCGCCCGCATCACCCACAAAGGGACATTCCAGCCATATTTGGCCTGAAACCGGACAAGCCGTAGCATCCTGAGAGGGTCATCCCTGATAATCTTGTCAAAATCCACCCCCGGATGACCCCGGAGCAACCCTTTCTTGATGTCATTGACGCTCGTTCCGGTGAGGTCCTTAATCTCGCCGGTCGTCATGTCCTTCAAAAGCATATTGACGGTGAAATCCCGTCGTTCCACATCCTCTGCCAAGGTTCCTGGCTCGGTGACCCTCTGTCTGGAGTCCTCTGTCGGGAATGACTCCTTCTGCGTGTCGGCCACCTCGATGTCGGCTCCCTTGGTCTTGTAAACCTCTCCCTCGAACTCGACGTCATCCTTAAAGGCTATTACCCATATCGGATAGTTCTTCATCTGGAGCGGTCGGCTCACACGCCCCGGAAATTGACCATAAATGAACTTCGTCAGTTTCTCGGCACCACCATTCATCTCGACCACCATGTCGAGGTCTTTCGCCGATATGCCCATCACCTCATCACGTACATAGCCGCCCGTTGCGAAGGTTCTGCCGGCAAATGGAGTCCCTTTCAGTAGGGCCTTCATCAGGCGCTCAACCTCCTTCTCTGCACGGCCTCCAAGAACACTCTTGGCGACCCGCAGCAACTCTGTGACAATTTCGTTCATTTTCTGCTGATTTTGTCATAAACACACTCAGCACAATACTGTGGTCTACACCCTTGGTCAGAAAATCTAAAAATTATGCCATTTATCGCTGGGTCCCTGATGATACCCTCACACATCGCCTTGATGTTGTCCTGTCCGGAGAAGTCCTTCTCTGAGATGCCCTTCTCGTTCTCCAGGATGCCCCACAGCGCCCTATACACCTGTCGGTGGTAGTTCTGCTCAGGAACCTCCATTCCAGCGAAGCCACCCTGTTCTGTGCGGTCCAGAGGGTGTATGGACGATTTCCTTCGATTGGTCTTGGTCACCTCCCGGTCATCTTTCTCACGCTCCTTCTTACTGTCAGGCGTCAGGCGTTTCTCCTTGTACCGGTCCTTCTTTTCATCCCTCGGAGGCTTGGCCTGGGGCTCACGGTCACGACCTTTGGACACACCACCCGTGTCCTGCATCAGGTCTTTGTCCTTGCGTCGTACCTGCTGGCCCCTGGCAGCCCAAATGGCTACCCTGTGTGCTATTGCTTCAAGCCTCATAGTTCCTCCTGAACAATCCTGCTGGCAATGACCTCCTCACGGACGAGACTTGCCACAAATGATTTCCTTGCCCGTCCAGGCTTGGCTGTGAGAAGGGAACTCACCATCTTGACGATGTTGTCCACCAAACCCAATACCTCTGATGGGGTAATGACATTATCGCTCTTGATGGCTTCAATCTCCTTCACCAGGTCATTGACAATACCTCCAAGGTCTGGCTCCTCGTCGGCAGGTTCCTCGGCAGGCTGCTCCTCGGTGTCAGTTTCCTCTGGAGCGGGTTCCTCGGCAGGCTCCTCAGCCGTATCCTCTGGCTTATCCTCCGGCTTTGGCTCATCCGCAGGAGCATCCACTTCGGCATCTTGCTCTCCATCGCCCTTACCCTTGACCTTCTCTTTGACCTTTTCGGTCACTTTCGCCTTGTCCTCATCGGATAACTGAGCGAAACGATTGAACACCTCTCGGCTCACAACGGCCGCTATCATCGCTTTCTGTAGACTCATGGCTTTCCTCCTCATTGAAGCTGTAGTTTTTCCCATATACGACCGCTCAGATTCCAGTAAGGGCCATCTGGAGAGTTTCTCCACCGCCTTTGCGGGGTCTCCCGACGCCAATGTTTCCTCAACGATTTTCCACTCATCACTCGTAAACTTGTTCTTCGCCGCCTCCAAAGCCTTCCTGGCATTCTCGAATGACGCCTTCTCCGGAGTCGGTGGGGCAATCAGGCTGGAACGTGCCTGGTTGAGTTCCGTTCTCGCCGTATTCTTCACGAAATCCTTCATAGATTCTGTCGTAGCCGTATCTATCGGGTTCTCATCAAAGCCCTTCATATTGAGCTTGAATGTCGGATTCCCACCAGGACAACCGACGCCCTTCTCGGCTTTCTCTGACGAACCACATCCCATATCCCCCATGAACTTCTTGAACTGCCTTGTGGCTATCTTGTCTCCAAAGAGCATATCCACCGTCTGCCCCTCAGGTGAGTATGCCATATCGACATTCATCGAACCGGAGTCCTTGTCATACGAGAACCCCTCCACCTTGCCACTGAATCGACTCAAAATATCCATCGTGGTGAAGTCCGCACTCATCTCATGAATCTGAGCGTGCAACAGTTCCTTGTCTGTGTCGTCGAAATCACCCTTATCAATCGTTTCGTGCATCTGCTTCTTGATGCTGTCCTGGAGTTCCTTATTGTCCGGCTCCGACTCGACAGCCAGCCTCAATTTACACGCCTGGTTCATCGCTTCTGGCGACCGAATGAACAGGTCCTGTACCTTCTCTTTACCGAACAGGGCCGTATTGTCAGCCAGCCTTACGGCAGAAGCCAATGGCTCTTTCTTCCAGTCCATTTCAGGATTATCGTGCGTACCGATGATTTCAGCCATCTTCTTCGTATCATCTGCCCCGAAGATGGTTTCGTACCTTGCCGCTTCCTTCTCTGCGAGTATCTTGGAGTTTTCCTGATGACCGCCATGCTCCTTACTGAAGCTGGTGGCCTGTTCTCCAACGGTAAATCCCTGGTCATGGTTCGCCTGAATAGACATACCCATGAGCTTCTGCTTGCCGGTAATCGGCTCACCCGCCTTAGCAAGCTCATCCAGCATATTCAATGTGTTATGAGCATTCTCAGCAGCGTGCCTAATGCCGTGGTCACCCAATGACCGCCTGCGGGTTTCCACCTCCTGATGGACCATCCGCTTCATTTCCTCACGAATGAACTCGTCGAGGTCTGCTTGACTCACGTTTTCCATCGAGCCGTCTTCGACCGCCTCCTTGACGGTGTCAGAAATCTCATCCACGAACCGTTCTGCCATCGGCTTCGATACGCTGGACATCGCCTTGGAGTACTTCTCAATGACGCTCCGTCCGTTCTTCTTTGCACTCTCGACGAAGGAACCCACATTGTCCTTGGTGACGGACTCCGTGCTGGTGTTCTTGGTTTCATCCTTGCCGGAGTCATATCTCGCCAGATTGTTCGCCATATTCTTCTTGAGAGTGCCCGCCGGGTCTTTATCGAAACTCTCCCGTGAGTAGTCATTGAAGCCCTTACTGCCAACCTGCCCGTTCTTGATGGCGACGTTGACCCGTTGCTTCTCAAGCTCCGACAGGTCGCCATACTTCTTTTGAGAGCCATCAGCATACTGAACCAGGCTATTTGGCGTGAGTTGCGACTCATGGACCTTGTGAGTTGACCAAGTCTTAGCCTCTCTGTCTCCGAGCTTCTCGATGAGCATCTTGCTTACGGAAAACTCACCAGAAGGCTCCCCAGGCTTCTTGGAGCTACCGCCACCACCGCTATCTGGGGATGGAGCCTTATCCGTGACCTTCCTTTTGAAGGAATGCTTTGTCGGGTCAGCACCGGGTGTTTTCTGAAGATACCTCTCCATATCACGGTCGGTCTCGAAGACGGTTCCTACGAGCAGACGAGATGCTATGCGAGCCGTCCGCTCGCTGGCCGGTTCGTCAAGCATCATAATGATTCCATCGGGTGCATTCTCCTCGGCAGCATCAGGTGCGGGCTTTTCAACCCGCTTCCTGACCCGCTCGACGATAGCGTCGATTTCCTCATCAGATAGGTCTGCTCGTCTGAATCTCACAGTTTCTCCGTAATCTTCTCTATGTCAGCATCTGTGGCACCATCAGGTAGCTCATTAGCCACCGCCTCTGACAGAGCCTCAGCATCCTCGTCACTCAGACCCGGAGCCGACTCAGCAGGGGCTTCACCCTCAGGAGGGGTTTCACCCTCGGCAGGTATCGCCGCAGAGTCCTCTCCACCAAAGTCACCGAAGTCGCCGGCAAACCCTTCGCCATCGCCGCCTTCAGCACCAGGAGCCTGTTCCTTCATCTTCAGGTCAAGGTACTTCGCCACCTTCTCGGAAACATCCGTAGTTTCAACGAGCTTACGGCCGACCTCGGACGAAATCTCCTCGACCGTCCGGTTGAAGTTGGCGTCCTTCACCGTGAACAACTGCTCCTTGAGCTTCTCGTGCATATCCTCGGCGTTCAGGTTGAACAGCTCGTAGATAACGTCGATAGGCAGAGAACCCTTCTGGTAGAGCTGGAACAGCGAGTCAAATACCTCGGCATTGTCCCTGATGGTCAGCCTGTTGAAGCTCACCGACGGGTGCCAATAGGTCTTGATACCGTTGTCATCCTCGTCATACCATCCATGTGCCTCACAGACGGGTACGAACAGCTTCTTCTCGATGTACGACCTCAGAACCTCACGAGTCAGCAGGAACATCGTGTTGAGAATCTCAACCGTTATCTTGTTCCCGGAGAACTGACCTTCACCCGTCAGGAGTTCCCTGGTGACGCCCAATGCGGCAAACACCTGGTTCTCGATGACCTCATACTCCCTCTGGAGGTCAAGAAGCCTGTTGTCGGCGCCAATCTGTTCCCAATTCACCTCGTAGTTAGTCACGATGGTGTATTCCGGGTCCAGATAGGACAGGTCAATCTGAGTCCTGAGTTGGTCCACATCATCCGGCATCAAGCCCGGAGCCGTCACCAGGTTCTTCGGAGTCATATTCCTGCTTGCCAGCGAGAGCTGGGTGTACCGGAAATGCTCCTTCTGAAGCATCGGAACAAGAACACGCTCCAGCACCGACGCACCAAGGTCTTCATAGGGAGACCGGCGGCGAGAGAGCTGGTGAACAAAGGAGCCAGTCATCGGGTCAGAGTCCATAACTATGCACCCCTGGTCCCGAACCATCTTCACAAGTTCGTCCGGGATGTTCTCGACGATGTCCTCGCCCATACTGCCACGGTCACATTGACCCAAGGTACCTGGAGTCATTGATGCTGTCGTCGCTCCGAAGTTCCCACTCTTGATGAGTTCAATGAGCCTCTGTGGCTTGTATTCCACCCGCTTGTTGTCACTGAAGGGAAACTGGAAGACGAAGACTTCCTCCGGCGGCAACATGACCGCTCGGCTCCACATCTTCTTCGTATCATCCCACTCATGGAACATATAGACGTTTCCAATCATGTTCCAATCCCAGAGGATACTCTGGCAGAGTGCGAACATATCCAGCACTTCCATCTGGTATTTGAAGAACCGCAGGATTTCCTGCCGTTTATCCTTGGTCAGTTTACCCTCGGCCTTGGGCATATTCAGGCTGAGCTTGGACATCGGCAGGTCACTCAACAGTTCCAGCGAGCGTCCGATGTAGGCATCTGTCCTTGCCCAGTAGCGGTACCACGAGTACTTCTCCCTGAGCGTGACCGGCCAGTACAACAGACCGCCGTTCTGCTCATTCATCTGGACAAAGTAGGTCGGGACATCGTAAGTACCGGACCTGTCACTCAGACCGTAGGCATAGGAGGTTCGATAGCTGTCCAGCCAGTAACCGGAGGTATAGGGTGTGGCTGTCTGGACGGTATCCAGAAGCATACCTGCCTCACGACCCTTGCCAGTTATACCCATCCCGCCAGCCGTAGTTGCCACTTTCCGGGCAACCTTCTTTGCAATCTTTGCTCTCACAGGGTCAGCCGGTCCAGTAGTCACAGAGGGACGTTTCACACCACCCTGATATTCGCCTGGTGTACTCGGCGTCTTTTTCATATTGTCATTAGGTGGCATAGTTATATCCTCGTCATTCTGCAATCATAAAGACCACGTTCGACCGCATACAGCAAGCGTTTGAGCTTCATCGCCTTCATCTTGCAGTATTGGTCAGTTTCCAAAGCCTTCTCTCCGGTAGCGAGTACCTTGTAGACGCCCTGAAGGGAGCTCATCACATCTGCTATCGCCGAGTTTACGGCTCCTGCGACCATGTGACGCTCCTCCTGAGCCTCTACTTCACGAGCTATCCGCTCCTGCCGTACCTTCTGCTGGTCGAGCTTTTTAGCCCGACGGAGTTTTCTGGCCTTCTCCTCAACATCCTCGGCGTCCTGCTCAGTCGGCTCAGAGGCTTCGACAGTATCGCCGTCATCCCCTCCGACATCATCCTCATCTTCAGGTGCCGGTGCCGCAGACCCTGTATCGGCTGCCGTTTCCTCGTAGCGGAGCCGAGCTTCTTCCATCGCCCGCCTCATCGGGTGACCTGGAGGAAGGTCTTCCAAATCCTCAGCACGCCGTCTTTCTGATTCCTGGCGCAACGGATGTCCTTCAGGGAGCGATTCCTCAAGCTCCCTAGACTCCCGACGAGCCAGTTGCTCCTCAAGAGCCTTCGCCCCTGAGAGCATCATTCCACTCACTTTCTTCTTCTTTTCACCTTCTGTTGTCATATTGTCCTCCTTGGAGGTTAAATCACAGCCGCCACGGCTATGATATAGTCACCTTCGTTGTCACTTCCGAACTTCACGCACACATATTGCGTCCAGACATGAGCAATAGTCTCCTTCTCGCTTGTCAGCCTTCCACGGTTACTCACATACAGTTTATCACCAGACACATACACCAAATCAGCTCCAGCCGCCGGGTTCGTCCGCTTGGCTAAGTTTTCTGTCTCGAACACATAGAACTTGTGAAAGCCCGTCGGGACTATCACCATCGTCACAATCCGGGAACCCATCCTCTGCAACTGGAGGTTCTCATCCAGCTCAAATCTCGCAGACGCATCGAATGCTGACCAATCTGCCTTCGTGGAGCCGCCGTCCCGCTGCCTGGTGTCGGTCGTCCACATATCACTCAGCTCGATGACGGGCTGATTGTGCTGCGGTCCTGTTGCCAGGAACCCAGCAAGAGTTCCCGTTCCATCAGACCGGTCAACCGTGCAGATAGCCCCTGAGAAGCTGACTGCGTTCGTAGAGTACCATACCCAGGTACCCGGAAGCCAGCCCTCGGCCGCCAGCGTTCCCACCGGCTCGACCGGAAGCTCCTCTCCTGGCTTCAATGGATAGTACAGGTCGCCCATTAGTCTCTGTAGTCCACCGGGATGCCCAACTCCTCGGCCATCCTCTGGAACTCCTCCTCGTGTTCAAACCCAACGTCGTTCCCTAGCACATGGTGAACCAGCTCGTGAATCACCACCCACCAGTACGGCGCACCCTCATCGTCATAAGCCCGTGGGCTTATCGTCATCAAATCCGTTCCATCATCCCTGAACTTGAGCGAGCCAATCTTCCCGTCTGGCAGGTCCCAGTCGTTTACAGCCACGGTCAACGGCCTCAGCTCTGCCGGCATCCCTCCGGTCACCCTCTCATACGCCGCCAGAACCGACGGCAACATCTCATGAGCGGTGCTTCTTGCCTTTTCTGCCTTTTGAGCGTTTTCCTCTACAAGTCTTTCTGCCACGACCGCAAGGGCAATCTTCCGGGAGAAAAAACCCGATACCGACGCCTCCTTGACCGTCGGTATGCGTCCATCTACTACATAATCCCGTTCTATGCCTGGTAGCAAATAGTGCTTCTTCAGCGTTGCAAGCTGGTGTCCGACCTTCTCAGCCACGGACTTCATCACCTCTTTGAACCGTTTCTTCCGCTCCTTCTCGTCCGGCGAGAGTTTCGAGCCCTTGAGCATATTGACAGCCAGCGAGTTTGCCGCATATCCCCGGATGTCTTTCGCCGTCACACCGAAGTCACTCAAGTACCGATTGATTTTGTCTGCCTTTATCCGGAACCCATCCCCTCCTACCAGGATGCAGTCTTCCTTCCCCTTGCATCTCTCCTTGCACTCCTTCATAATGCCAGCCAAAGTCTTATCCGTGAATGACTTGTCGTGGTCAACCCCGGACTTGCCCATATACTTCAGGGTGACTTTGTCGCCGTCAATGGTGACATGCTTGGACCGCCATCCTGTCACACCGAAGTGTCCGTTCTCCGCAGACTCATCATTTCCTACCCTCTCTGCCGTCTTGTCCATGAGAGCCACGGCAAAAGCGGTCAGTTTGGTTCTCTCGTCATCCGACTTGAGGTCCCTGGTCACTCGGTTCCGAAGACTGCTAATCTGTTCAGCCAGTTTTCGGACAGAGCGGGTCTTCTTCTGTCGCCTCGCCTGCTCCTCCTCTGTCATCGGCTTTGCCACATTACCCCCATGAAATGCTCTTGTATCCCAATTTCTTCGCCACGAGAGCCATCTTCAGCACGACATCTATCATCCTCGAAACCTTCGGGTCGGATGTCCTCGCCGAACTCATTGCCTTGAGGATGTATCCCGCTGGGGCATCTCCAGCCTGGTCAGCCCTGAACTCATCTGCCAACCCTGCGGCTTCGAGGACTTCTCCCCATGTCGTATATGTTATGTGCAACTCTGTCTGACCAAGTTTCTCGTACTTGGCTTCGGGGTTCGACCTGACATCAAACCGGACAACGCTCATCTCCCGCAGTCTGGAATAGTCCATCTTGAACTGCGTCTTGATGTTCTTTCCTGCCAATTCGCTCAGGACATCCCTGAGAGCCTTCAACGCCGCCGCTTCCTGCTGCTCGTCTTTGGCGTACACATTGATGGTTCCGACGAACCCGGAGTAATTGGAACTCCCGTCCACGGAAACCATATCCGGGTTCCAGCCTCTCCCGTATGCCTTTGCTATCGCCGGCATCACATACTTGTACTCTATCTCGCCCAGGTTCAGAGGGTTGAACCCCTGAATGGAGATGGTTGTACCGGCAATCATCTCTCTCGCCAGCCTCAAAATCTCTTTTGCTTCTCTCATGTTATCTCCCCATAGTCTGACCAGTTCTCTGCTTGATGCCGTCAAGTCCTCTTGGATGCGCTCCGTGCATCTTCAGCTTCTTCAGCATAAAGGACGACTGTGTTTCCTTCTTCACCTTCTGGACACCAGGGATGGTCTTTGAGCGAGATGCACCTACCCCGGTTGCACCACCTGCTCCAGTCGCTACCCTGACCGGTTTGTCCTTGTGACTCGTGTAGCAAAGCCACACTGCACGAGCGAAGGCATCCGAGATGTCGTCATGGGCACCACGACGATTCGGCGCCCTTACCAGAATCTTGTTCCTGGCTCTCTTTTCAGCCTCAAGTGAAATCATCTCTGGAATCAGCACGGGATGGTCGAACAGCTCAATGAGCTTCTCCGCATACAGCCGCTTGGTGAGCTGATAGACGTTATGGTTGAGCTTGTCAGTAAACTGCTGCATATTGAACTGCTTGAGACCGCCCGACTTCAGAAGCTCTGCCAAGGCATATCCGTTACTCTGGTCAAACAGCCCTGCTTGTGTGGGGAACCACCTTACCAGCTCCTTTATCTCAGCCACGATGTCAGACATCTTCAGCAGGTCATGTCCTGCGTACTTCCGGCAATTCTGGTAGATGCTGTCGTGGACTTCCCATATGTCCGACTGCCCGGAGAACCACACATTGGCATAGTCAAGAATGATTTTATGAGTCATTCTGTCCCTATGAACAACGGCAATGCCAGTTCCGTCATTCTTGAATCCTAAGTCTACGCCCATAAAGTACTTCGTGTCCCTGTCACCACGGGTCGGCACAGGTTTTTTGACGATACACCGTCTGAACTCGTGTTCATCCTCAATCCAGGCTGTCACAGCGTCAGAGAACTCGCCGCCATACTCGCACATGAACCCTACCCGGTCCCTGCGACGGGCTGCCTGGAGAATCTCGGTAGGGATACCGGGGTTGACCATCGCCGAGTACATTTTGAACATCAACGTGATGTCCTGTTCCTCGCTGGAGAGGGAAAATCGGTCGTAGAATGCCCCGTACTTGGCGTAAGGACTTGATATGCAGATGACCTTGCCGTCACGCCCGAAGTCAGCAATAGAGGGCGTCAGAGCCTTGTAAACCTCTGTTCCTGAGAACCTGCCGGAGTTGTCGATGAAGTGAGCCATCTCGTCCATTATCACCACGATAGCGTTACGCCCACGAAGGGCATTAGACGAACAGCCGCCTGTCAGGGACAGCAGGCTCGCCTTGGGCTTACCCGGCATCTTATGGTCGGCTTCAGACTGAAGGTCAAAATAGGTCATGGTCTGGTGCAGGCTCCGGTCCTTCATATACGGACATTGCATAGCCATCCGCTGAATCATCTCGAAGACGATGCTGGATTGGTCATCGGTCGGCGCCACGGTCAGAATGGCTATCTGGGTGCCGTTAGGGAACCCATAGAACTTCGCCGGGTCTCCCCTTTTGACGAGCTTGTAGAGTTCGTAGTTGGAAATGAAGGATGCCATAGACGACTTCGTACCACGGCGCCCGATGGCAAGAACAAGCTCTTGAAATATCCGGCCGTCGGTGAAGTCCACGTTGCATCGACCCTCGGCATGGAGCCATCGGAGGAATGCCCGTTCGGTGAAGGTGTAGAGAACCTTCTCGTTTACCGGGTCAGGAACGTCGATGTTTACCGTCTTATCGTCCAGCGGCAAACCGTAGAAACACTTCAGTATGAACTTTTGGACAGGCAGAAGGTCAATGTTCAGACCCCAGGGGGATTCCACGAAGGTGATGATGTCCACCACCTCGTCGGTGTTCCCCGACTGGAACTCTCTGGCGACTTCCGCAAAAAGGTTTGTGCCTCCTGCCATTTCATCTCCCCTATGTCCTCAGTCCATCAAATCTCTCTCGGAGTTCCTTCTTCCAGTTCTCCATGACTTCTCCGATGGTTCTGTAGAACAGGTCACTCACTTCATCACCCATGTGCATCAGGCCGAAGGCTTCCTTACACTTCTCCATCATGAACCGAATTATCACCACCATCGAGGGAGAGTCGATGTCGATGCCGCTGTCTCGCTCAAACTCCTGCTTCGCCTGGACTGCCTTGATAGCCTTTTCCAGCACCTCAGCACGCTTCGTCGATATAACGGAAGCATCCCGCAGGTTACCTTCTTCTGTGGCGACCAGTTCATTACCCAGCAGGTGGTCCGTTTCCTTGATGACTTCGTCGATGAGGGCAACGATGAGACCTTCGACATCCTCTCGACCAGCCAGCTTCAGCTTCTCGACGAGGCTTGGGGCACCCTTGTGGTAATCTTCGACCAGACCTTGACGGTACTGAACGATGCTGGAACCATTCCTCTTGGCAACAGTTCCAGCTTGTCCCTTGCTGATGGGAGGAGCTACAGCGACTCCGACTCCTGAGTCCTCGAAATCATCACTCATATTGCAATTCTCCACTCAGGGAAATGTCGAGTTCCCTGGATGGAGTCTTTTTGTCGTCCAGGTCCACTATGTCGGTGTCCTCGAACTCCTCCTCCTGGAACTGAGTCATTTCCACATCAATCGGACCAGCGGAAGGACCTTCTACTTCCAACTCAGCCGGGTGTTCGTCAACCACAAGCTG
>Ga0307377_10004963_pt1 | contig 14373 bp, 18 predicted proteins | sample TR3MG_FD_202535 | JGI IMG/M metagenome (GOLD analysis project Ga0307377, IMG submission 202535) | Soil microbial communities from Risofladan, Vaasa, Finland - TR-3 | ecosystem: Environmental > Terrestrial > Soil > Coastal area > Acid sulfate soil | place: Finland: Risofladan, Vaasa | collected... | reverse complement strand
TGCGAAGAGCCTAAATTACTTAATTTAATTTTATATTTCTCAATTAATCTGAATAGCTCTTTGTTAATTATATTTATGCCTTTCAGATCCATTTTACCATAATCCACCAGGCCATACTCTTTAACTAATTCTTTATGGGCAAACGAATAAGCTTCATTTTTAGTTTTCGCTGGGCTCCAACGCGGGAGTCCTACTTCAGGCTTTTTGGGGACTCTCGGTTTCTTTACTCCGGAAATTACTACAATCCAATGGCAGCGGCATGCTGGATGAACTGGCAAGTGCCCACTGGCTTCAGACCTCTTAAATTTCTGCCCTGCTAAATCCAGACACAGAGGGCAGGCATCAGCAGCTGAAGAAAGCTCTACCTCTTCATACCTCGTTCCTTCTAATGAATCAAGATACCCCTCATTTACACTTCTGTTAACTTCAGTCCTGGCTATTAATTCGCTTCGGTCTTTTTGCAGTCTACTGTAATATTTGTCATATTTCGCTAGATATGCTTTTCCCTTCAAACCTTGGTCGTATAAGAAATCCCCATATTTTATTAAAGCCCTAGTTTGTGGTCCATTAAGTCCAATTCCGGTGGCTTCGATATCTCTCGCTATCTGGATAAGAGTCTTTCCCTTGTCTACCCCATGAGCTACTATTGCTCGCAAACCCTTTTTTGTTTCTTCGCCTACCAGAGTGACTAATTCAGAAGAATATTTCTCGGCCCACTTTACTGATAAGGGATTTATCACATCAAAAGAGGCCTCAATCCTGGCCTGTGCGCGAGATAAGTTACCGGATCTCTCCATTATATTAAGATAGGCCGGTTTGATTATGCTCTTTCCTTCTTGTTCTATCATCTCCCAGTCTACATAATCTACTACTATTTCAGGTTTAGACTGCTTTTCGACTGGCCCAAAAGAGACAACAGATTTCCCGGTCGCTCTGTCTATAGGCCCAAAAATCAAACGAGATTTAATTAAGGGAGTTGGCTCGCCCTGTTTCAGAATTTTATTTTTAATATCTCTGATAATCTGTTTCCGAGATAGTTGCATCCAATCCCGGATCTTAGGATATAGATAGGCCTCGCACTCATCCATCAATTTAAGTATTTGCTTCCTTAGCCTTTCTTTGCGGCCCACCTTTTCAAAGAATACATCTATGAGTCTATTTAATTCTTCTACGGTATCACTGGTTAATGGCATAATTATTTAGCTCCTCTTTCTTCATAGCCATTTACTCTTTCCTCCGCGGAGTCCGGCCATCTGCTATTCCCAATTCTATTCTGATAGCTATCTTAACTCCCGGCATATCCTCTTTAAACTTCCCATCCACTATTTGCACTATCTCCGCCAGTGTCTCTTTAACATAACCTTCTAATTCTATCTCTTTAATAAATTTCTCTATATCCACCATTGTTTTAATCCTCTAACTCTTCCTTATCTTTTCCTACTACCTTAAGAAAATCAGAGTCAGCCAATTTATTAATCCCTTCTTGAAGATCCTCCATTGCCTTGATAAATTTATCTTCTCTCTTCTCCAATTCTTCTTCTCCTACTTCTTCCATACCGCTCTTCATGTAGTACTTATCCCCACCTATATACGTCTTCCCTAAACCTAATTTATTTCTAGCCTGGTTAGGAGTCATACAGGCATGTTCAATATACTTAATATATCTATTCCCTTCCGCATCTATATTTCGAATATCCAGAGTATTAAGCTTAAATACATACTTGTGGCAATTCAAGCCTTCTTCTATAATCTTAGAGTTAACAATATTTTCCATATCTGTCTGGTAGGGTTCCACTACTGACTCCACGTATATCTTGGTCCCTTCTTCTGTTTCTTTACCTCCGCCTAGTTTCCCCACCCTGGATCTAATTCCAATCCGTTCCCCGGGCATATGATAGGCAATAAGTATATCCTCTACTAATGATTCTCGATAAAGCCTGAAACTACCTTCCTTGACATCCACAGATAATTGTTGCCATTGAAATTTAGCATTCTCATCGGGAAGTTGAAACACCATAGTCCTATGGGCATTTTCGGAGCCTCTAATTTCAGTATCCAAAAAATTTTTAATCTTTTTTGCTGAACCGTCCTTCCAGTCTCCGGCCAGGGTAATTAAGGCTGCAGGAACCCCGTAATTCTCAAAGAAAGATATGTTATAATCCCTAATTCCAATAAGTCCTATCAAGGAGCCTACTGCTGATAATATCGGGGGTGCTCCATAATAATCCGACCTCGGATAATATCTCTTGTAGTAGATCAGCTCATTTGCCTTACTCTTCTCATCAAATTTTCCCTGTTTACCGGTTTCGGCAGAAATATCTTTCTCTTCCCCGTACCTATTAAACCAGACCTTATCATTATTTCTCTGTTGACAGAATTTCTTCTTCTTTTTATGAATCCTAAAGGTATGCCCGGCGATGTGCCATATCTCCGCTACTTCTCTGATGCCATTTTTGACTATTTCCCAACCGCCCCAGCCTATTATTCCTACATCGATGAGCATCTCCTTCATTATTTGCCTTAGAGATTCTTCCGGATTTGGCTTTTCTAATAGTTCATTAACCTTTTTCTTTTCGTTATCATCCTCTTCTTCTCCCTCCTTTAGTTCTAGTCTCCAGCCCAGACCAGCTACATCTTCTGCTATCTGATCTACACAAGCACTAAAAGTTGAATTCATATCGTATAATTGAAGCAGACTATTAGGGGAATTGGGGGGAGCAACTAATTCATTAATTCCAAATTGTTCTTCTTCCTTAATCTGCTTAGAAGTCTTTTTGATTTCATGCTTCTTAAGAATTGATATAGGATAGACCCCTTTACTCGTCTGTATAAATTGCTGCCCTTTGGTAAGGGTAACGTGCACCTCAGCCTGCTTTTTTTTCTTTATTTCTTCGGTCATATCGTTCACCTCATTTAATCAAATATTAAGCGACAACCTCTGCTTGTTTATGTTTCCTTTTTCCAGAATAGGTATTAGCTACCGCATCTCCGTAATCCGGGGACCGCCCCAATCTCTTTTTTATCCTATCTTTCTCTTCGATTATAATGTCCCCATTACTCCTGGTGCTCCAATGTACCTCGGTTAAATCCTGAGTTAGCTCATCTACGGGAGGCAAGGCCAACTCTCCGCCGAGTGCTGGATCCAAAGCATCTCTTAGAGCCCAGTATAAATAGGCCCTCATATTGGCAAAGGTCCTCTGTTCGGTCAGGTCAGTTAGATCCTTCGCTGATTCTGAAGCCTTAACCCCCACCGCATTAACCTTCAGTTCTATCAATCTCGAAAAGACTCCGGCCCCTTCTCCTGATGAGTCTACATAGGTGATATCTTCTTTTTTTATTAATTCATTCTTTGCTCTCCCTACAGTTACCATATGATCCTGTTTGCTATAGGCTTTAAGTCTTTCAATAACGTCTCCTCTCCTGAAAGCGAATACGGTAAGGTCCCTTCCCATGCCGGCTACATCGACTCCTAACTTTAGCGTACCTTTCCCTTTTCCTTGCAAATCATGCCATCTATCATTAGCTAATTCTACCCAGTTGAGGGGTATTAAAGTATCTTCGGTCGCTCGAGGGAATTCGCCCATAATTTTAACTAAGAATAAATCGTTGGGCCGGTACCACTTTCCGTCCCATTTAAAATCGCAGGCATCTCTATTCGCTTCTCCCTCGCTAATTTCTACTACCCATCCCGGCTTCCTGATCTTCTCATCGATCCACTCAAAATCTACCTGTCCCGGGATTAATATCTTTTTGGCCCTAACATTTACTGCATTCAAACAGTTCATTTTGAACTTCTTATAAAGGGGACTCCTACTACTCTGATAGGCCTCTCCCGAGGTCCTGTTTGGATTGAATATCAAAACTAATCGGCTATTACCGGTAAGCAATCCCTCTATGGCATCAAAGGTTACCTGGTCTATCCCGCTCGCTTCAGTGACTACTACCATAAGATTCGGAGAATGAAACCCGGTCCAGTCTTCCGGCTTTTTATCTTTTGTTTTAAAGCCTAATAAAAACCAGTCTGAATCCTCAGAGAAAGTTATTTTATGAGTCCACAAGTCTCCTCCTAAATCTATCTTCGCATTTCTATATATTCTGCCTATCTCGGACATCATAATACTAATAACTTGCCTATCTGTAGGTGCCGTATTGATAACCTTTGAAGGAATATTCAGATACAAAAAACATAAAGAACCTACAGCAGCTACGTAGTCCTTCCCTGCTGCATGCCCTGATCTAACCGACGTCCTCCTATTTATTTGCATTGATCCTAAAATTCTTCTTTGCTTCCGGTCAAGTCTTACTCCCAAACCTTCTCTAGCGAACTTATTCCAGTCACCTTCATAACTGCTTAGAATATCTATTTCCTTCTGGCTTAATCTCAATTTAGCTACCTCATCCAGATAAGACTCTGTTAGTCTTTTGTTTCTTTTTTCTCCTGCTTTTTCTTCATTTTCATTAGATTAGCAAAAGTAAGTTCCAATGCTACTACCTCGTGAGTAGTTCTATCTGACCATCTATCTTTGGCTCTATTCTTTAGCCAGAATATTTGGGCTATTACATTCCCTTTCAAGGCACTCGCATATAAAGCATCTTCTACAGTCTGGGTCCGACTATCTATAATCGATAATATTTTATTATCGAAGCCTATGTATTTTTTTCGCCATCTCCAAATAGTATCCCGGCTTAAATTTACTGCTTTACAAGCATCGCTTATTGATACCCCGCCGGTAAGTGATTCTAAAAAATCCTCTTTTTGTCGATTTCTTGTCAGATTTGTCAGATTTTTTGCCGTTTCTTTTTTATTCATTATTTATCTTCACTGCCTTCTTGCCAGTAAATTTCTCCCATCTCAATAAAATAATTTCCCCATAGATTGGTTCTATCTCTATTGCTCTGCATTTCCTATGCATAATCTCGCTTGCTATAAGTGTTGATCCTGACCCAGCGAATGGTTCGGCTATTATCCCATTTCGAGGGGATAATATTTTTATGTAGGGAACTAATATCTGGATTGGTTTTGTACCAAAAATTATATTCTGTCCACCTGATTTTCCTGTCTCTGCAGCATGAGTAATATGGTCTGCTACTTTCGCCCATAGAGTGCCTTTCCTTCTATCCCAATAGCTTTTACCTTTTCGGCCGTATATAATAACCTCATAAGTATCCAAAAGCTTTTGTCCTTTTTCTCTAAGATACTTATCCAATTCTTCTTCATATCCCTCATTTCTCACTCCTTCTCCAGCTAATGGAGCGATATCATATTTGTTAAAAAAGTATCCCGGTCTTGAAAATCCTTGACATCGATTGGGCAGCCACCAGATCACCATATTCTTTATTTTCCAATATTTCGCTATGGCTTGCCATATCTCTATGGTATTCCTCCAGTTTTCAAAGACCATAACATTGGCTCCCTTGGGATTTTGAAAGTCATTAGCTATGGAGAGCCATTCGTCATATTCGGGTACTCCACCTCTTTTATCCATACCTAAATAACTTCTATTTTGTTTTGCTCCAAATCCATTTTTTGCTGGTTTACCATTACCTGCTGTTTGACCTACAGATAAATAAACTTTTTGTCGTTTTAATATAAATCCATTTTTTATTTTTTGTTTATGAACTCTCTGTTTTGAATATGCTAATTTATATGGCGGGTCTGTGAAGAGATAGTCAAATTTTTCTTCTCCAAATAATCTGTTCCAATTATCTCTATTAGTGCAATCTCCGATAACTAATTTATGTTCACCCAATTGCCATAAGTCACCATCGCTAACTCTCTTAATCCCTCCCTTAAGTAATTTCTCTAGTTCTTTATCAACATCAAATTCTTCATCAATATTTAGTCCAAAAACATCATCCAGTTCTTCCCGGCTAAATCCTACGTCTACCAGTAAATCTTCATCAAAATTAGCCAGCATATCGTAATCCCAGGAGCCCAAGTTTTTGTTTTCTCTTAGGTTTGCCTCTTTTAATTCTTCCAGAGTCAGTCCTCTATTGGGAATCCTTACATCGATTTCTTCCTCTCCTCTACCTAACAATTGAAGTATCTTTAATCTTTGATGTCCTGAAACTATAATATTATCAGTATTCACTACTGGAATAGACATTAAGTTAAATCGTTTTAAGCTTTCCTCTAAATCCTCTTTCTGCTTTTGGGTCATCTGGCGGGGATTGCCTTCATAGGGAATTAGGTTATTTATCTTTCTTTTCTCAGTATGCCAAACTAATTTTTTTTCTTCCATTTTTAATCCTTTCGCTTATGGATATTCTAAAAATAATCTACTCTTCTTTTTTCTTTCTATGTATTCTATTCTCTTCCGAGCCATCTCATAATATTCAATGCCCAATTCAATGCCAACAGAATTTCTATTGGTATTTATACAAGCTACACAAGTTGTCCCCGTCCCCATGAAGGGATCTAAAACCATTTGTCCTTCTCTGGTTATAAGTTGTACGAGGTATTTGCAAAGTTTTTCTGATTTTTGCGTGGGATGTAAGACAATATGCTTTTGTTCACTATCGGGTTTACCGTGTTTATGGTCTTCTCTTTCCTTTGTTGGAAAAGCATCTTGGCATATTTGACAATAAAACCACCTTTCACTTCTTGATGCCTTTGCACAATAAAAAAAGCGGGAAGCACCGCCTATATCACCTCTAAAATATTGATACGCATTATCGTCTACTTTATTAGTACCACTTCCAAAAAAACTACTTTTACTTTTACCTAAAGACTTGCCAGGTCTTGAAGATTGTACCCCGCTCATCCTATCCAGCATCTCCCCTGCTTCTTCATCCAAGATTACATTGGCAGGGAAGCGACCTTTGTTATTCGGGTATAAATGGATATCAGCATTTTTCTTTGTAAAATAGGTTGTATCATTATCAGACTTTCTACCCCTTGCTAAATCTTCTTTTTCTAAATCACATCCTATCCTCCCCCCATCAACATCAATCCCCCCTGTTCCCCACTTCAAAATGTTTTCAGCAACTGTTTTCTCTGATAAGGGTTTCCTCACAAGCCACCAGCATTCTACGGCTGGTTTCAAACCTGTTCCCCAGCCCTCCCATCCTTTGGCTTCGGTGGTTATGGGGGCGGTGATTGGACGTGTTCCCCCTTCATCTACTTTACCAACATTAAATATGGATTTATCATTTCCAATTCCGTTTTTATTGGGTATTCCCCAACAATCACTATCGGGATAAGCAATTGGTTTATGTCCTACCACCTCTCTAAATCCTTTCCACACTTTCTTAAACTCTTCTTTTGTCGGTTTCCTGCCCAGTTCTTTTTCTAATTGCCCCCGGCATGCTCTGCGGTCTATGTCCTTACTAATATCCAAACTTTTCGAAAATCCTTGCCCAAAAATATGATACACACAATCCCGAATTTCAAAACCTGCTTCCTCTAAAGCAAAAGCAGTCCAGTGTGAAGTTCTTGGCAAGGCCCATACAAGAGCATGTCCGCCTGGTTTCAATATTCTTTTCGCCTCAGTCATTAAACCCGAGAGCCAACTGATAAATTGATTTCTCGCCTTTAAACTCTTGTCCCAATGAACATCACAAGCAAATCCTGGTGAACTGCAATCATTGCCAGATCCTGTCTTCCTACAAGAGTTCCCTCTGCCGCCTTTCGGAAATGTATCCCATTCCTTGCCCATAAAGCTTATCCCTGCGGGTGGGTCAGTTAACATTCCGTCAAAAGAATTATCCTCAAAAGTCCTTAATATTTCTTTGGAATCACCCTGTATTATTTTATTCATGGACATCGACCTAATCTCTCCTTTGAACAATGCCCAAACATTTCTCGAATCTTTGCCCAAAATTGTATTTTTATTCAAAAATAAAAAATGGCCTAAACCCTTTCAAATTATTTTTAAATAATCCTCGAAAGAGCTTAGGCCATTAACCTAACTTTTTAAGGCATTACCTTATTCAATTTTCTTATTAAATTTTATCAAATTAAGTGATTTCTGTCAAAATTAGCTCAGCTTTTGTCATTCTTTAATTGCTCTTTTTCTCCTTCTAATATCTTCTCTGTTGAAACCGAATAGTAATAACCTCGAATCCGCTTAACTTCTTCATCGGTCATTCCTGCGTCTTTTAAACTTATTACATACCAGTCTAGGTGTTCATCGCACTTTCTATACATCCATATTTGTTTGCTTGCATCCTTTCTTGTATTAATTCCTCGTCTAATAATTCATTCTCACTTAACCGAGATTCTGTCCTCGAATATGTTTTACCAATCCAGAATCCAAGTAAAGTTGCAATCGTAATAAAAATAAAAATCATTTATTTTTCTCCTAAAAGTTCTATTATCGTACTTCGTTCTAATGCCTCAGGAGATAGGTCAATATCACTTTCATCTTTACTATCAACAAACTTAACCCCTGCTTTTAACAAAATATCTTTGAGCTCTATACTGTTCTGATAGAAACTTATAAGATATTTTCTGCTATTTTCGGCAACTTTTGAAATAGACGATGCAATTGACTTTCCAATTGATGTTTCGGCAAAATAAAATTTGCTTCCATTTGTTGTAGTATTCAATAATCCCAGCATTTTTTGCTTTTGGCTGATTTCAGATTGGGCAACTGAAACAATGTTATTGGGATTGACCATGTAATTAGCTCTGAAGTTTTTAGCTTTTTCTTTAGCAACAATTATTTTAAAGGGAACTTTTATTTCGCTATTATAGTTATAATAATTCAAGAATAGAATAAAATTATCTTTTAATTGTCTTTGTACGTAAAATAATTCAGTTGCTCCTATAGGTTTCTGTGCATCAGTAATATCGCCTGAAAATAAAATATTTCCTTCATTCGTTCTATAACCAGCATCCCAACCAATTTTTCCAACAGATAGGGAGATTAAGGAAAGATCTAAATCTATTCTATAAGATTTGACATTTTCCCAATGGACTCCAAAAATCATATCCTGGGGAATAGAAATGTAGGTTCCCGATGGGAAATTTCCGGTGAATTGTCTTTCTGTTGCTGGTAAGCTGTAATTTATATATTCAGGGATATAAATCTTCTTGCCTTCTACATTTCTTCTAACATCTTTTATAATAGAATCTAAAACAATGTCTAAAATTCTTTTTGCTACTTTTTTATTCTCAAAATAGAAATCTGTAGCAAAGGATTTTCCATTCCGAATTCTGTATAAAATTGCATCTATGCTCTTAGTCCTGAACTGCAAGGCATATAACAACCTAATCTTCCTAAATATATTTACTCTTTCTAATTCACTTTCTAATTTATCTCCATCTACTGTTTCGCCTTTTTTAATTTTAGCAGTTATGGAATTGAGATAGTCTTCTGGCATTGGTTTATGATAACGGACGGCCAATTTTCGCATCTTATTGATGATAGTTTTTAGCTCTCGGTTAGTTCGAAAAGCAAGCCAAATTGGCTTGAATCGAAAGAATATCTCCGCCAGTCTTTTTAACCCAAATTTTTTATCGTAGTCATTGAAAAATTTAGCAATTTTAATATTTTTCTTTTCCTTTATTTCGCTTATCAATTCTTTAGATTTTATTAGAAGCGTTTCATCTGTCGCGACATAAACAATATATCTCAAGAATTCGACTGGACTTTCGGGAATCACATTCAAATATTCATATAAAATTACCCGGACTTCCTTATTTTTTATATCCTCAATTTCTTTTTCGTTTATACCAACAAACAAAGCTACATCTACAACATCATTTATAGTATCTTCCTTCAAGGCAATCCCCGAATTAAGTAATTTCAATAATTTATCCTTAAGTTCCTGTTTGGTATATCCTTTTATCACTATCAGTTTTATTTCATCTATGTCTATTTCAGGGATTTTCAACATTTCTTTTGGGAAATAGATATAATCTTTATCATAAAGTTTTCCTTTATCAAAATCTTCCAAACTTAATACTTTTTCGGACAAATTATCTACTTTCCAATTCTCTAAATGTTCCTTTTGAAATAGATATCCTACAGGGTCTCCCTTGCCATAAGTTGTGAGATAATGAGCAACTTGTTCTACAACCAACTGTTCTACATCTGCTTCTTTTACCTTCTTCCAGGATTTATGAAAAGAAGCATTCACTTTTTCGCTGGTTATCCCAAAAACTTCTTCAACTAATTTTATTAACTCATCATAATTTGAATAATTGTAAATTATTTCTGGAGAAAATACAAATCCTCTCTTTATTGTTTTTTCTAATAATTCTTTAGTTGATGATTTTTTTTGCCTTACTTTTATTGGTAAAGACTTGAATAATTTGATAGTTGCTTTACTCATATTTTTACTCCTTTTTTTTATTAAGGCGAATGGTAATATAGCAGGCCGGTAGGCCTGTTGAATAATAGGAACCATCTATGCCTTATTTTAAAGGCGAGCAGTAAAACGCAAGTTTTATTAGGAACTGCCTATGCCTTATAATTTTTTTATAATTGTGGCGAGTGGTAATTACGCCAAATGTATATATAGGAACCACTTATGCCACAATCTTTTTTTATTAGGAGGCGGGTAGTAATTTACATTCAGGGTATGTCGTTAGGAACTACCTTTTTGCCTCATATTGGTATCTTATTCATATTATATCATTTATATAATTCGCAATTTAATCCTTTAAATTATCATCACTATTATTTGATAAGTTATCCTTAACGGAAGCATAGCAATAATAATCCCGAAGCGCACACTTTTGAAACATCGGTAAACTATTCCACCAAATATTTAATTTCTCTTCTAGATCTTTAATCTCTTTCTCTTTTTCTTCATATTCTTCTAATTCAGCTCTTGTTACCATATCAATTTTTTTATCTCCTTTTTTATTACCTTCTCTTGCCTTTCCAAGATGTGCTCCCTTCTCCATATGATCCATTCTTTCTGGATTTATTAATCCGCCTTCCTTTCTTCTAAGTATATTATATTTTACAGTAAGAATTCTATTTCCCGTATCTACTGGTGCGCCTGGAGATTCTATTCTCTTATCGAAATTCGGTTCGATCGAAATTTTAGTAATATCATATTGACCACTATAAAGCGCCATGAGAACCTGTCTAAATTGTCTAACTACACTGCGGGTATTTTGTGCTATTCTATCCAATTTTTCTATCTCCTTTTTTTATATCTTAAGATTTTTTTTATAATTTTTCATCCCTTTTTCCGTCATTCTTATACTTCCTTTTTTTCTATTAACCCACTCAATTAAACCTTCGTTAACTAATTTATCCGCTTCCTGTAAAATTCTTTTCCTGTATTGCCAATCCTCATATTTTTCTCTTAAAATCTTATAAAGTTCTCTAAAGAAACCATGTAGAAACCATATTGCACACCATATAAGCAAAGCGATTGATAAATTTCTAAGTATTATCACCATTTTCTCGAGTGTTATTATTATTTTTAGATCCTCCTTTTTATTCCCACCCGGAAATCAGCTTACTATATTCCTCTATCTCTTTATAGCTCATTATTTTTTCAAAATCTATTCCCAAATCATCACATAAAAATTTAATCATTTCCCCATTGGCCTTTGATTTCGAATATTTATCCGGTATTACAAACTCCAATTTGGCGAATTCTTCCAGATAATATTTTTTGAAGCGTCGAATTTTAGTTTTATCGCTGGCAGTAAAAAATCCTTTAATTTCTATTAACTTGTCTTGCTCGGGTAAATAAAAATCAGGTTTATAAAATCGGCTTCCTCTTTTGATTTTATAAAACTCAAATTCTTTTGGTTCATAAATCCATTTTATACCCAAAAAATTATAATATCTGGCCATATTGTTTTCCCATTTTGACCTGAAATATTGTTTTAAATCTTTCCGATAACCGCCTTTGGCTATGTGCATTCTATAAATCTCCTGCTATAATCTTTCCACTCACAAACTTTATAAATTCTTTTATTGACCCATCTGGCGAAATCTCTCAAATTTCTGTCGCCATTTTCATAGATCATTACAAATGGATCTACTTCCAAATTAACTAATTCCTCGAATCTATACATATCTTCTTCAAAGGAAGTATTAAAATTACATAGAGTATATACCATTATTCTATATGGTTTAATTCCTATTTTAAGAAGAATCTTTATTCCCTCTTTTACTTCCTTTTCATAATTCATTAGGTCCCAGGAGAAACGTATTTGTTTTAGATGCTTTACATTTCTCAATAGTTTAGCACTCTCTTTATTAATCAATCTAATATCTAACCCCTGGTTAAAGTCCATTATCCAGCCTCTATCTATATATTTCTGTAATTTTTTAATATGGCTCAATAAGGCTAAGAAGTTATTATCCATTAAAATTATGATCTTACTTTTAGGATTTAGAAATTCTTCAACTTCTGCATGTTCTTTAATATAACCTTCCTTTTGCCTTACAATACAAAATCCACAACTCCTAATACAGCCCCGCGTAGTAAACCCTAAGGAGTAATTAAGATTATAAAGAGAATAATCGGGCCTGATATGCTCTATCTCTTTGGGTAATTTTTTCTTTATATCAATTCCCGATCCACCACTAATCATGTCATCAGTCCTATAATCACCATTTTTATTCGCCTTTGTAAAAATCTTTGAGCAATATATCTTGTCATAGGTTGAATGCCATAATGGATTATAGAATTCTACTTCATCGCCTTTTTGCTTATGATAAGTAGATAATTTCATTAAGGCCAAATTATGGTATTTTGAATCGATATCAAATAAGCCGATCTTCATTCTATATATTTCCCCCTGCATTTCTCTTTATATTTTTGATATTCTGTTCTCCATTCCCATAAACGATCCGTAAGAATTTTTTTAAAATGAGATCTTATCTTATCTTCCGAAATCTTTTCCAAAACTACCTCGACTAATCCATACTTTGAATAACCACTAAGGCCTTTATATAATTTTTCTCCTCTTAATATCTGTGCAATTTCTATTCTCCAGAGCAAATTCACAAGTCCCTGTAAATTTATGTTTTTGTTTAATTCTGCTCTTCTGCATTTTTTTAAAAGTAGCTTTCCATCCTTCTTGAAGGCTATGATCGTGCCCCAAAAATCTGGGATAATTTTCTTTGCCTCGCTGATTTTATTTCTGCCTAGGACTATTGTTATCCTGTCAAAAATATTGTTATAACTGTATATCTGCATGTCTAATCTTTTTAAGGTATCCCTGTCGCTTTTGATCTCATATCCACAGAATTCCTGGTTAATCACTGCAATATCAATCCTCGAGTTATAATAGCCCAATCCTAATTCTTGTATAATTTTTATATTGTTTTTATTCGATTCTAAATCCTTAATCAGCACGTCCCTTATTTCTCCATCACAAGTAGTATTCTTCATTAGATCTTCCCTAATATTTTTAATATCGCCGAAACTCCCATAATCACTACTGTCACAAAAATCGCCCACCTAGTCCAATTATTAGTTTCTTCTGCTTTCTTTACTGGGCTGCTAAATCCTTTAATATTTTCATATCCTACTTTAAACTTCATCTAATCATCTCCTTTTGTCTAGCCAATTTTGAATTTCTTCCGAAGTAATCTCCCATTCGTCTTTCCAGCCCGATACAAAGCGAAATTTAAAGTCCTGATATAAACCGGGAGTTGGTTCTGTCCCAATAAAATCCCACAAAATGCTTCTTGCCAAGTCGGCAGGTCCTGAGCCCCCATACCCCCAATTAAAACCATCGGGACTATGATAAATATGGTGTGTTAATGGCTCGCTATTGACAGTGATTACAACATTAGAAATAGTCCCTTCTTCTGGATTTAATCTTTTTCCCTTATAAATTTTCATTTAATCATCTCCTTTGCTTAATATTTCTTGGAATTTATTTTTATCTTTTCTCCATATCGCTTCAAGTCTTTTTGTATCTTTTTGACGAATCTTTAAATTATCAATAGATAGTTTCCCGTATTTTTTCTCGTGATGATTCCATATTTGTTTTCTCATTTCCGACCAATCATTCAAACATCTATAACAAAAATTCATATTCCCAACAGTATCTTTGCCACAAGTTTTACATTTCATTTAATATCTCCCTCTTTGTCTTTTGTTCAATCATCTTTTCCTTCTCTGCTTGTATAGATTGATCTTCCAAATTCTGTTGAAGATAGAAAGCAGCAGTACCTTTATGCGTTTTATATACATAATTGTGCTGCTTTTTTATTTTTTTGGCTCTTTGCCTATCTTTGAGCCATTTTTTCTTTTTTAGAGAGCTTAATTTGTTCATTTAATCACTTTCCCTTCCTATCTTCATTTTCTTGTAGGCCTTTTTTGTATCTATAAACTTCAAAGAAATCTTCAGATGTTAAATCTTCAAATGATAAATAGGGTCCTTTTTTTCCACTTGAAAAACCTGTATCTCTTGACTCAATAATAACTAAGCGTTTATCG
>Ga0307377_10004962_pt1 | contig 14374 bp, 11 predicted proteins | sample TR3MG_FD_202535 | JGI IMG/M metagenome (GOLD analysis project Ga0307377, IMG submission 202535) | Soil microbial communities from Risofladan, Vaasa, Finland - TR-3 | ecosystem: Environmental > Terrestrial > Soil > Coastal area > Acid sulfate soil | place: Finland: Risofladan, Vaasa | collected... | reverse complement strand
ATTCGGTCCGATCGGGGTTCGTCGATCGACAAGATTCCGAGTGGTTCGCCCTTTGAATCGCGGAGTTGGACGAGAAGAGCGTCCTCTGGATTCCATCCACCCGGAATTGCGGGCCGCTTCGGAGATGGGGTCACGTAGTCATCAAAATTTGCCCACACCTCGGCTGACCCCGGGACTAGGTACGTCCCCGAATGTATTTCATACTCGCTAGTCAAGAGTTGCTCTTCAAACTCCTCGCGACCTTTTCTGGTGTGCATCAGCGCTTACGCATCTGAGGGTCCAATCACCAACACGACTTCATAGTCGTCCCACGCAGGTTGGTACCTGTTGAATACGACAATTTCAAAGCCTGCAGTCGAGTGGACTGTTTCGACGACCGTGCGAAGAACATCGTCGACATCGTCCTCGCGAGCACTGCGAGCTAACGAAACCAGAGCATCGACCCACCTGATAGCGTCGTCTTCCGCCTGACGCTCCACCGACGTCATCTGCGGGTGAGCACCGGGTCAAGGCGTATGTAATGGCACTCGAACTGTCGCTCTCCGCCAGGGTTTGTAATCATGGGGTCATTATTGCGTCTCCAATGGACACTTGGCTCGGCGCGGACTGCCACTTTCCCCCAAATACCGGGAGATCCCGGTGAGGACGTGAAATCTATACCGCTACCACGCCCGATCCTTGAGCAGCAGAGCCGGTGCTTTCGCACCGGCCCTGACCTGCAATCATCTTGGTGGCGGGGGAACTGTGCTGAACAGGTAACTCTTTGCGAGGTGGCGCACATCTGCCCTGATGAGAGGTCATGCACACCCCTGGTGCACACCCGACTGCACACCCCACTGATTGGTGTGATGGTACTGAGTTGGTGGACTGAGGTTGGTGGCGTCATGATGCCACCGTAGCGAACTCGTGCGGCACATCGAGACTACGCGAAGCCGTCGAATCCTAAACTCAAGCACGAGCCCACCTTTCGATGACCCTGCGTGGCACTGTCCCGATCGGCCGCAGTCGACCATCTGGAAGGGGTGACTCCGCGACGCGATGGAGGCGACCACCCCATTTGGTTCGCGACGGATTATCGAGGTGTGGTCCATCGTGTACTCGTCAGCTGACCTACCTTCGAGGTTGCGCGCCGCACCCGCGAAAAAAGCAAGGTTACCCACCGTTCCGAGCACATCGAATTTCGTCGTCAACTCGCTCGACCTAAAGACGCCGCACGACTCAGCCGTGGCGATCTCAACTAGGCGTGAGTATCCAGGAGCGTTCCCCCCTTGGTCGTCGCGGACCATTCGGGAAACACTGCCTTGGCGGCGCCGGTGGCCACATCAACCTGGTTAACTCCAGCCGGGTCCGCGATTCCGGTGACCCGTTCGGTAGACAGGTCGGCGATGGGGCACAGGTCTCGCCCAAGGCAGAACCTGAGAACCTCCCCGTGATGAAGGCCCTGACCTGAGACCCGCCATTGATAGTCATGTCAACTCTTTGCCTCGCACCCGGTCGGCGACTCCGCGTCGTGCGAAGGTGACAGGACGTGGAGAGAAGCGCCCTAACTGCCGACGTAGTAGCGGTCGGTGACGTCCAGCGCCTGATCGAGAATCTCCAAGCCCTCTCGTACTTCCTCAGCCGACGTCGTGCAAGGCGGCACCACGTGGGTCCGGTTGAAATGCACGAACGGCCAGAGACCGAGTGCCTTGCACGCCGACGCGAACTCCCCCATCGGGGCGGCGTCCGCGCTGGCGGCGTTGTACGGCACGAGCGGCTCTCGGGTCTCGCGGTCGCGCACCAACTCGATCGCCCAGAAGACACCCAGCCCGCGCACCTCTCCGATCGAGGGGTGCTTCAGCGCGAGCTTCTCGAGGCCGGGTCCGATGACGTCCTCGCCCAGGGAGCGGGCGTGCTCGACGATGCCCTCCTCCTTGAAGATGTTGATCGACGCCACCGCCGAAGCGCACGCGAGCGGGTGGCCCGAGTAGGTGAGACCGCCGGGATAGACCCGCGTCGAGAACGTGTCCGCGATCTCGTCCGAGATGATGACGCCGCCGAGCGGCACGTACCCCGAGTTCACCCCCTTGGCGAAGGTGATGAGGTCCGGCCGCACGCCCCAGCGGTCGATGGCGAACCACTCGCCGCATCGGGCGAATCCCGACATCACCTCATCGGCGATCATCACGATGCCGAACTCGTCACAGATCGCCCTCACGCCCGCCAGGTACCCGGCGGGCGGCACAAGGATGCCGTTGGTGCCCACGACCGTCTCGAGGAGGATGGCGGCCACCGTCTTGGGTCCTTCGTACATGATCAGGTCGCGCAGGTGTTGGAGCGACCTGGCGCACTCCTGGGCCTCGTCCTCTGAGTAGAAGGCCGAGCGGTACAGGTACGGTCCCTCGAAGTGGATGACGCCGGGCTGGCCCGGTTCGGCGGGCCACCGTCGGGGATCGCCAGTCAGGGAGATCGCCCCGGCGGTCGCGCCGTGGTAACTCCGGTAGGTGGCGAAGACCTTGTTGCGACCCGTGTGCAGTCGGGCCATGCGCACGGCGTTCTCGACGGCCTCGGCACCGCCATTGGTGAAGAAGACCTTCTCCAGTCCCGCAGGCGCGACCTCGGCGATGAGGCGGGCCGCCTCGCTGCGGGCGTCGTTGGCGAAGGACGGTTGAATCGTGCAGAGACGACTGGCCTGCTCGGCGATCGCGGCCACGAGCTTGGGGTGCTGGTAACCGATGTTCACGTTCACCAGTTGCGAAGAGAAATCGAGGTATCTCTTGCCGGAGTAGTCAGTGAAGTACGAACCGCTCGCCTCGGCGATGGGCAACGGATCGATCAGGCTCTGGGCCGACCACGAATGAAACACGTGGTCGCGGTCGTCTCGCCTCACCGTCTCTTCGTCGTGCGACGCGAAACCTGGAACGGGTGTGGTCATGTCAATTCTCCAATCGGGTGATGGCTAGTTAACGAGTGCGGGGAAAGCCGAGGTCGATCGTGGACGTGGCGGGGTCGGGCCACCGTGAGGTCACGACCTTGCCGCGGCTGAAGAACGCCACGCCTTCGGGTCCGTACATGTGGTTGTCGCCGAAGAGCGACGCCTTCCAGCCGCCGAACGAGTAGTAGGCGACCGGGACGGGGATCGCCACGTTGATTCCGACCATGCCGACGTCGACGGACTGCTCGAACTTGCGAGCCGCTCCACCATCCCGGGTGAAAATCGCCGTGCCGTTGGCGAAGGGATTCGAATTGATGAGCTCGATCGCCTCGTCGAAAGTCTCGCGTCGCACCACCGAGAGCACCGGACCGAAGATTTCGTCACGGTAGACCGACATCCCGGGCTCCACCTGGTCGAGCAAGGTCGCGCCCAGGAAGAAACCTTCCTGGGGGACGTCCGCCTCTCGCCCGTCCACGACGACGACGGCGCCCTCGCTGGACCCGGCATCGATGTACCCGGCGACGCGGTCGCGGTGCTGCCCGGTGATGAGCGGGCCCATCTCGCTCGCGGGATCCGTTCCCGCCCCGGTCTTCAGATTCGGAAGACGCTGGGCGATCGCGTCGACGAGCCGGTCGCCCACGTCGCCCACCGCGACGACCACCGAGACGGCCATGCAACGTTCGCCGGCGGCGCCGTAACCGGCCGAGACCGCGGCGTCCGCCGCTAAGTCCACGTCGGCGTCGGGTAGGACCAGCATGTGGTTCTTGGCCCCGCCCAGAGCCTGGACCCTTTTGCCACGCGCGGTGCCCGACTCGTAGATGTACTTGGCTACCGGGGTGGAACCGACGAAACTCAACGCCGCCACGTCCGGGTGGTCGATGAGGGCGTCGACGGCGGTCTTGTCGCCGTGAATCACCGAGAAGACGCCGTCGGGGAGACCGGCCTCCTGCCACAACTGGGCGAGGAAGAGCGACGCCGAGGGGTCCTTCTCACTGGGCTTCAGCACGAACGCGTTGCCACAGGCGATTGCGGTGCCGCACATCCACAGCGGCACCATGACCGGGAAGTTGAAGGGGGTGACGCCCGCGACTACCCCGAGGGAGTGGCGAATCGAGTACACGTCGACGCCTCGCGACGCTTGGGCGGAGTGGCCACCCATCAAGAGCTGGGGCACCGAGGTCGCGAACTCTATGTTCTCGAGTCCTCGCGCAATCTCGCCGGCCGCGTCGCTCAGTACCTTGCCGTGCTCTCTCGTCACGATCTGGGCGAGTTCGCCACTGCGCCGGTGCAGGATCTCTCGAAAGGCGAACAGCACATTGGCCCGTTGGGACATGGAGCTCACCTTCCACGACTCGGCGGCGGTCCGGGCGTTCGCGACGGCCGAGGCGACCTCGGCTTCGCTCGCGAGGTCGACGTCGGCGATGTGCTCGCCCGTCGCCGGGTTGAATACTGGTGAGGTCCGGCCAGAACTTCCCTCGACGAGTCGTCCGTCTATCCAATGTGAGATTCGAGTGGTCATGGAGCCACATTACGTACCAACTCTTGACCAGTCAAGTCAATGATTGTATGGTTACAAAATGATCAATGTTGTCGATGTTATCGGACCTCGGCTGAAAGCGCATACCAGTCGTGACCTCGCCGAAGCGGTGAGTAGCGCAATCGGTAGCGGACTGCTCGAGCCCGACACCAAACTGCCACCCATCAGAACGCTCGCCACCGCGCTTTCAATGTCGCCGAGCACGGTGAGCACGGCGTGGAACCTGTTGCTTCGCGCGGGCGTCATCCGAACCGACGGACGGAGGGGAACGAGGGTCGCCACCCTCGCCAGTCCCGGTCCGACACGGTATCGACGAGCGCTGCACCACGAGGCGACGACCGTGCTCGACCTGTCGACGGGCATTCCTGACGCGACACTGTTGCCGGACCTGAGTGAGGCGCTGCGCAACCTACGTCCGTCATGGCAACAGAACTACCTCGACGATCCGATGCTCGCCGAGCTGAAGGACGTCCTGCTTTCGGACTGGCCCTACCAGCCCGACCGGCTCACGATCGTCGACGGCGCGATGGACGCCATCGATCAGGTGGCGAGTCACATGATCCGCATCGGTGACGTCGTCATCGTCGAACACCCGACCTTCCCGCCGTTTCTCGACCTGCTCGACGCCCTGGGTGCGCGCATCATCGGAGTCGAGGTCGATGACGAGGGCATGCTCCCCCAGCAGCTCGAAGCCGCCTTAACGTCGGGGGCGAAAGTCTTGCTGCTGCAACCCCGCAGCCACAATCCGACAGGCGTGTCGATGAGTGCACGGCGCGCGAAAGAGTTGTCGGCCCACCTCGCGGCTTGGCCGGGCTGGATCGTGGAAGACGACTCGGCGGGGTCGATCTCCCTTCGCGCGCCGATCAGCCTCGGTCGATGGCATCCCGAACGCACCGTCCACGTTCGCAGTTTCTCCAAATCCCACGGCCCCGATCTGCGGCTGGCGGCGGTGAGCGGGCCCTCGGAGCTCATGGACGCGATCATCGAGCGACGAATGCTCGGCCAAGGATGGACAAGCCGCTTGCTTCAGTCACTTCTGCTCGATCTGCTCACCCGACCCGCAACCATCGCCCAGGTCGAGCACGCCAAGAACGTCTACGCGCAACGCCGGGCCAGCGTCGTTGGTGAACTCGAACGATTGGACGTCATCACCATCGGCGCCGACGGACTGAATATCTGGTTGCCAGTAGGACACGAGACGGCCGCCATGTTGTCGCTGGCGAGCCGGGGTGTAGCGGTGGCGGCCGGGAGTCCGTTCACTACGCGATCCGATGGCATCGACCACTTGCGGGTCACGCTCTCTTCAGTCGGCGAGGGATTCGAGCGCTTGGCGTCAGACCTTCGCGATGCCTCATTGGCGGCGCCGACGTGGGGACCCCGATAGGACGTCGCCGACGGATGATTCGCCTTCGTTGATCAAGTTCCAGCCCGTCGGACGGCCAGAGCAGTTGCGCTGGCCTGACTTGATTTCTCCAAGCGGGATTCGGCGGTCGTGGTTCGCCCGACCGTGACCGAACCCGCGGCATTCAGTTGCGACAGGTGGGCGCTGCCTGATGTGACTAGCACAGCCCTCGTATTGACCTACCCTAGAAAGCAGCAACCATTGTGAGTACCCACGATTGCAGGGCACGGTGCCTCTCAAATGCACTCAACTATCACGAGCTTCAGAAGTCTTGCCAACCCGTTCCACGCATAATCTCGTAGTGTTTTGTCCGCTACCAATTATGGTTTGAATTGTCATGATTCTGGAGCTAGTACCCAATTCGGATCCTTCAGTCTCCAAGGCCTCACCTCACCAGCAACTGTGGCAGTCGCTCGACGGGGAAGCCAGGACTACGGTGTCCGTCGCGGCCGATCATTGTTCGTCCAGCGACGAGCACGTTCGCCACTGTCTCCTCGACGCATTGCACCACTGCCTCGTACAGGCTGTCCATTAGCCCCCATGGAACGAACTCAATACTTGGCAGTTGAGTATTATCAACCGACTGGTCAATGCTGCTGTCGAGCATGCCAATGTTCGTAGCGGAGAACGCGAGAAAGAGATCTCCAGAGAAGTGGCTACCGGTAGTACCGGTGCGGGCCAGGCCAAGCGGTACTCGACGGGCCAAGGCCTTGCATTGGCCCGGCAGCAGCGGCGCGTCGGTGGCCACGATTGCAATGCACGACCCCGCCCCGGGGGGAGCAAACCAGTCATTGTCCTCCATCGGATTATCCTCTCGGAGTCGCTCACCCAGCCGATGGCCGGTGATCATCAACTCCTTGCGGCTGCCGAAATTGGCCTGTAGCAGCGTGCCAACGGTGTAGGTGCGAGCTCCAACCCGCACACGGCGAGAGGCAGTACCCGTGCCACCTTTGAACGCATAGCAGTTCATGCCAGTTCCTCCGCCAACTGATCCCTCCGTGATGGGACCACTGGTCGCCGCGTCAAGCGCGCGCGAAGTAACTTCGGACGTTACGTGAGGGCCGTTGATGTCATTGAGGTAGCCGTCCCAAGTCTCAGCAACCACCGGCAAGTGCCACCGTGGTGCTAGCTCTGGTTTCGTACGAATCGACCAATCGATAATGCCGCGGTGCACGGCGCCAACGGCGTGCGTGTTCGTGATTCCGATAGGCAGCGACAGGGCGCCCGCTTCATCCAGCCACGCCGTACCGGTCATCTCTCCATTGCCGTTGAGTGAGAACCACCCAGCTGGGCACGACCGGCCGACACCATCCCTACCGAGCGGCAGAATCACGGTGACACCGGTTCTCACCGGCCCGGTACCGACGACCAGGTCGCCTTCGCCCTCAATCAGCGTCGAATATCCGACCTCAACACCCGACACATCCGTGATCGCATTCCACTCCCCCGGCGTTCCGTCAAACTCAAAACCAAGGTCTCGTGCTCGTGCACCATTTGTCGAGGACGTCATTCCGCCACCGTGTCATGCGCTCCCGGCGGATCGATCTCCAGGGCCGGACCCATTAGCAGACCACCCGGCTCATTAGTGGCGTGCGCGTCGCGCGGCGCCAACGGCATGGTCCAACGAGTGGACCGCCGCGAATAGAGATAGGCGTAGTAGTACACGTAACCGATACCCAGTGCGATGGCGGCAATGGCCACCTGCCAGGGGTTCGACTGCCACAGTTCATAGGTGACATACACCAACGTAGCAATGACGAGCACTGGCGCCAGTGGCCACAAGGGCATCTTGTAGTGAGTGTGCGCCGTTGTACCGTTTCGACGACCAACGATCGCCGACAGTGCGACGAACAGATATACGGCGACAACCGTAGCCCCAGTAGCAACGATTAACGCGCTAAGTGGAACAACGGCGGCAACAACCGCTGCCACGCCTCCGGCAAACAGAGTCGCCGGAACCGGAGTTTGCAGTTTCGGGTGCACGTAACTAAAAAGGTTGCTGACGGGGTCGGGAAACGCCCGATCGCGCGCCGCGCCAAACAGCGTTCGCCCCGCCTGTAGCGTGATCGCGATGACAGCGTTGATGATTGCAATCGCAATCGCGAGGCTGACGACGGTGTTCAGTCCACTTCCGCCGCGAGCGGTTACGAAGTATTGCATCGGCGTGGAACTGGATAGCAAGTCCTTCATGCTGGGCGTGCCGAGAATGACCGCTGTCATCGGCACCAGTTCGGCAATAACGGTGATCGCGAGCGACCACAAAACAACCCGTGCGATTCCTCGAGAAGCGTCACGTGTCTCCTCTGCGAAGTACACCGCTGCACCGTAGCCGTTGTATGCGAAAACTGCGGTGGCCATCTGAGCCGACATGAGTCCGAATGCCACTCCCTTCAGAACACCGTTACCGCCCACAGTCTGGGCGTGAAACAGTGTGGACAGTGGCTGCGTAACGTGGAACAGTCCAAGTGCGGTCAGTACGACGAGTGCGGCCATCTCCAGCATGAGAAAGGTACCGGTAACCCAAGCATTAGTACGAATATTGAGCACTGCGATAAGGGTGCAGACCACAATGACCACGACTCCGACCCACTTGGTGTTCGCGCCCGAAAATGCTGCCGACAGATATTGTCCGGTGCCCAAAGCAATGACCCCAATGATGAGAATGAGGCTAAGCGCATTCATCAGGAACAAAGCGAAGCCTGTGGCCTTGCCCAGAACGCGCGCGGTAAAGGCGTACTCGCCACCGGCAATCGGGAATGCCGATGAGAGTTCGGCGTAGCAGTACGCCATGAAGATGCCGACGACAGCCGAGGCCGCGAACGCGATGAACGATGCCCCACCGATTGCGGCCAGGACGAATGGAATAATGATGAAGACGCTGGAGGCTGGCGTGACCGACGACAGCGTAATCATTACGTTTCCCCGCAGCGACAGCGAGCGAGACAGTTCTTGTTTGTAGTGGCTGCCTTCCATTGACTTGGTCGTATCCGCTGGCCTTCTAGTAACTTCGTCGTTCATTGGTTCCCCCCCTTTGTTGTTCTCGATATTGAGATTTGTTTTGCACTTCTTGCTTCACTTGTAGCTCTTACCGATCGCTGCATCAATCACCTTCTAGGTCGCAGCCCCGCCCGGATCTATAAGCGAGGCATGATGCTGGCCGGTGTTCTGCAACCGACGCCTCACCGCTCAACTTCGAGCCTCGAACTTCGCACCAGCAGCTGGCCCGACAATCACCTTCAGCCCGTTGCCCGCGAGCATGGCAACTTCATAGCGGACCAACCTGACTTTGCGTGCGTCGTCCTTGATGTCGGCGAGCACTTCGAAGTTGTCACCAATCTTCTCCCTATAGCAGTCGGACGAAGTTCGCCCACCTTGAGGCGAAAGTGTAAGTGATGTCACTCCAATCGGCAATGTACAATCTGTCTTGATTTTCCCAACTTTTCCTCTCTGACTTTTACATTATGTATAGGCTGATTCGTTATGGACAATGGGTCGACGGTCAATGAGACTGAGTTCGACGCAGTTGACTTCCACCAACCGACGGTCGCTGAGATTCTGAAATTGCCAGAGGTACGAAGAGGGCGTCCGACAATTGAAGCGGCGAGAGACTTCATTGACCAACCTGTGCGATGGGTTCATGTGAGTGAACTCGCCGATATCGCCCACTTGCTACAAGGAGGGGAACTCGTCTTGACGACCGGCGTTGCACTTCCCAATGGCGATGAAGGGCTTGTTCGGTACATCAACGATCTTGCAGCCGCGCGGTCAACTGGAGTTGTCGTCGAGTTGGGTCGCCGTTACACCACCCTTCCCCTCGCATTGATCCAGAGTGCAGAAGCTCAGAATCTGCCACTAATTGCGCTACACGTCGAAGTTCCATTCGTAGCCATCACCGAAGCGATTCATTCGATGATTGTGAATGCCCAAGTCCGGCAACTCCAACTCGGTGATGCGGTTCATCGAGTTTTCCGCTCCCTCGCCATCGAAGCGTCGTCACCGCAAGATATTGTTCACCAAATTGCCCAACTTGCGGGCTGCCCCGCTATCTTCGAGAACAGCGCTCATCACGCCCTAGTGTTTGATGGATCAACGACCGACGGTACAGATTTCCTCGACAATTGGGAGCAGCGATCGCGCGAGGCGTCTTCGACGGGAGAGACCGTTCTCATTGATGGAGAGCTCTGGTATGCAACGCCGGTAGGCGCCCGCGGACAGACGTGGGGAAGACTCGTACTACTTCCCAAGTTTCCAACGAAACCCCTCCAGAAGACCATTCTCGAATTGGGAGCAACTAATCTCGCTGTCCACCTTCTACTTGAACGTGACGAACGGCTCCTTGAGTACCAAACTCACCGAACCCTGATCGCCGATATCATCGAGCACAATTACACGTCGCCCGATCAAATTCACACAAGAGCTGAGTCGCTTGGCATGTCGACACGGCGACAGACTCTTGTTGCGATGATTGTACGCAGCGAACGTGATGCACCTCTCTCGGACATCGCGCTTCACGCAAGTGCGAGAGATGAGGTGGCGGCCGTATCAAGAGCACTTACTGATAGTTCGGTCAGCGGCATAGTAGGCCTACTGGAGCCCGGACGACTCGGCGTCGTAATCTCAACATCCACGCCAACTCAGATGAAGAACGTCCTGGATGTGATCGCTCGAGCTATCCACGATCGGACCAGCTTGTTAAGTCCCTCACGTCTCACCGTGGTCGGCGTCGGTTCGTCAGTGAACTCCATCGACGAACTTCGCCAATCATTCGCTGAAGCAGACGAAGCTGCGAGTGCAGCAGGAAGTTTGCCCGGGAATCACCTGTTCCTCACCACCGCCGATATACGACTACGGGGCCTAATTCATCTCTTGCGCGACGACCCCAGACTGCAAAGTTACGCCGAGCGTGAACTTGGACCACTCATCATGTACGACGAACGTCACCACACTGATTTGCTTGCGACCCTCGCGGCCTACCTTGAAGCCGGTGGAAACAAGTCTGCTGCTGCTGAGGCGTTGTTTACGAATCGTGCAACCTTCTACCACCGACTCTCACGAATAGAAGAGGTCTTGAATTGCGACCTTGAGTTTCCGGAATCTCGATACTCGCTGTTCGTCGCTCTAGTTGTACACCATTCCCTCGAGAAACGCAGAACTAGTAATCGACCATTTCCATCACGCTGATGCTAGAAACAACACCCCCTCCCTTTCGGGAGGGGGTGTTCTTCCTGATGGTGAGGGCGCCGAGACGTACGACCATCTCCTTTCACCATTGTCTTCATTCTCGCTGATGAGAGGTCATGCACGCCCCTCGTGCACATCCGACTGCACACCCGATCAATCGTGTTGATATTACGGAGTCTGTTGACTGGGGTTGGGCGGACTATGACAAATATCGCAACGTCCGATTCGTACACCACCCAGAGGTTTCAAATTAAGTCTCGACCAGCAAAGATTCGCGGTGGGTCACTCAAAGACGCGGTTTTCTATGTCAGAGGTTCTTGGACACCAGTCTGGCGTTCACTCTGGACGCATAAAGGCACGTGACCTAGGCCATAACGGAAGATTCCACCCGAAAGGTTGGAGATGCCATTCTCGGTGATAAATCTTGGTCTCCACTTGTCTCATGATTGAACGAAATGGGACGCTACGGGACTTCACGCATTGAGTTCGTTGGGAGTCCGTTCGATTGATATTGGCGAGTCCGGCGAACGTTCCCGATCTGGACGAATCTGTTCAAGTCATGTCAAGGACTCCACCACGTTTGGCCCTTTCGGTGACCGGCCCGTGACCACGCTATTCAAAGCCAGCCGTCGAGCGAGATAGGGCGCGGTGGCGCTGCCATCGGCCTTCGCGACGATGGCGGGAGGACCAGTGGCAACCACCCTGCCACCCATATCCCCGCCGCCCGGACCGAGGTCGATTATCCAGTCGGCGGTGGCGATCGCGTCCAGGTCGTGCTCGACCAGAACGACTGTGTTGCCAGCGGCAACGAGTCGGTGTAGCTGTCGTAACAGCAGCGCGATGTCCTCGGGGTGCAGTCCCGCCGTCGGCTCATCCAACAGATAGAGAGCGTGACCGCGGCGGGCTCGCTGCAGTTCGGTCGCCAACTTAATGCGCTGGGCTTCACCGCCGCTGAGTTCGGTAGCGGGTTGACCCAATCGCAGGTACCCGAGCCCCACGTCTCGCAGCATTCCCAAACTCCGTAAGACAGCCGGCACATCGGCGAAGAATTTCGCTGCGTCCTCAACGGTCATGGCCAACACGTCCGCGATGTTCTTCGCGCGGTAAGTCACTTCAAGTGTTTCCGCGTTGTACCGCGCGCCCTGACACGTAGGACACGGACTGTACGTTCCAGGCAGAAACAGAAGTTCGACTTCGACGAACCCTTCGCCTTGGCAGGTATCGCACCTCCCTTCAGGGACATTGAACGAGAAACGTCCGGTCGTGAATCCGCGTGCCTTCGCATCGTCAGTTGAGGCGAAGAGTTTGCGCACCCCGTCGAAGAGCCCCGTGTAGGTCGCGAGGTTGGACCTCGGAGTGCGGCCGATGGGCTGTTGGTCGACTTTCACAAGCCGCTCGAACGACTCGAGTCCAGACACGTCCGCCACGTCGACCACGAGCTGCGCTTCGCCGGGACCTTCGAGTTCCGTTCCGAGGTGGCCACGCACGACTTCGGCAAGCACTTGGGCAACGAGCGTGGACTTCCCCGATCCGGACACTCCGGTGACCACCGTCAGCACGCACAGCGGTATCTCGACCGACACGTCGTGCAGATTGTGGCGAGAGACGCCACCCAGATGGAGCCATCCCTTCGGCGCCCGGGGTGCGTGGTCGAGCCGCTGGGCGCGCCCGAACAGATGACGGCTCGTCGGCGAATCCTTCACCTTCTCGAGTCCACGGACGGGGCCGGAGTAGAGCACACGACCGCCGCCCTCCCCCGCGCCGGGACCGATGTCAACCACCCAGTCCGCTCGTCGTACGACGTCCATGTCGTGCTCCACCACAAAGAGCGAGTTGCCCGATGCCTTCAGACGTTCGAGGACGTCCAGCAGTGGTTCTGCGTCAGCCGGGTGCAGTCCCGCTGAGGGTTCATCCAACACGTACACGACGCCAAACAGCCCCGAGCGAAGCTCCGTCGCAATGCGCAATCGCTGCGTCTCGCCCGGTGACAGCGTTGTCGAACGGCGTCCGAGGCTCAAGTAGCCAAGTCCGAGATCCAGTAGCACCTGGATCCGGACGACCAGGTCGGCGCAGACGCGCACCGCGACCTCAGTGGCTTCGCCAGATTGGGAGGTGGGAGTGGCGGCTCCCGCGTCGGACAGCTCCGCCGTCGGGCGAAGCATCGCGACGACTTCGGTGAGGGACATCGCGTTCGTCTCGGCAATGGAGCGACCAGCGAATGTCACCGCGAGCGCCCCTAACTGCAAACCTGTGCCGTGGCACTCGGGACACGGAACGCTGCGGACAAAACGCATCGCCCGATCGCGCATCTGCTGACTCTTGGAGTCAGCGAGAACGTGCATGACGTGCTTGCGCGCACTCCAGAACTTTCCGTTGTAGCCATAGTCGATACGGCCTGGCTCCGGCTGGACCAAGATGGACGGCTGCTCGTCCGTGTAGAGCAACCAATCCCGGTCCTTTTTCTTGAGTTTGTGCCACGGCGTGTCGATGTCGATGTCGAGACCACTCACGATGCTTCGAAGGTTGGCCCCCTGCCACGCCCCGGGCCAGGCCGCGATCGCTCCGTCACGAATGCTCAGCGAGGCATCCGGAACGAGAAGGTCCTCGGTGACGTCGTGCACCACACCAAGCCCGTGGCACTTCGAGCAGGCGCCGGCCGCGGTGTTGGGAGAGAACGATTCGGCCCCCAAAAGTGGAGCCCCTAGGGGATAGGTCCCTGCTCGCGAGTAGAGCATCCGCAACAAGTTGGACAGGGTGGTGATGGTGCCAACTGATGAGCGCGAGCTGGGGGCGCCGTGACGCTGCTGTAGTGCGACGGCCGGTGGCAATCCGGTGATCTCGCGCACGTGTGGCGCACCGACCTGACGCAGCAATCGACGAGCGTACGGCGCTACTGATTCAAAGTATCGACGCTGTGCTTCTGCATATAGCGTGCCGAAAGCTAGCGAGGACTTCCCGGACCCGGAGACTCCGGTGAAGACGACCATCGCGTCGCGCGGAATGTCGACATCCACATCTTTCAGATTGTGCTCGCTTGCGCCACGGACATGTACGAAGTGGTCCGACACGTCGACGTTCACCCACCTGAAATTGTGAGTGGAGTCTCGCCGTACATAGACGAACCTTATATCTCGAGCAGTTTTACCCCCACGTCAGCCGTGAACACATTGTGGGCGCGGCCCCCGTTACGGTAAAAGGGCCGGTGCTTTTGCACCGACCCTCACCTGCACTTCTATTCGTGGCGGGGGCAAGATTTGAACTTGCGACCTTCGGGTTATGAGCCCGACGAGCTACCAGACTGCTCCACCCCGCGATGCAGATTCCATTGTAGTGGCTCCCA
>Ga0307377_10004959_pt1 | contig 14377 bp, 31 predicted proteins | sample TR3MG_FD_202535 | JGI IMG/M metagenome (GOLD analysis project Ga0307377, IMG submission 202535) | Soil microbial communities from Risofladan, Vaasa, Finland - TR-3 | ecosystem: Environmental > Terrestrial > Soil > Coastal area > Acid sulfate soil | place: Finland: Risofladan, Vaasa | collected... | reverse complement strand
TGGAAGATTTTATCCAAAGCTTACAAACTTGGAAAGGAAATATGGGGGTCTAGATTCACAAGAGAAAGATTAGCAATTGACATGGAGATGGCAAACACCACAGTTCTCAGATGCTTATCCCTAGACCGAGCAAATAAAAGAACTTGGCGCCTAATAAAAGAAAAGAAGATATCTGTTTTCAAAGTTGCTCAGATATGTATGAGTAAGAACATTACTTACCAGGATGAAGTTGTTGATATGACTATTGAAGATAACCTTTCCACATATCAAATCGCTTCAATCAAACTAAAAGACTTTAATGACATAGCAAAAGAAAAGCATAGGCTTGCATGCGAGAAAGGATATTCAAGAAAGAGTTCGGCCTATACTAACTTACAATCTTGGATAGACCGAGGAAAAATATTTATGATGATGGATAAGAAACATTTGCCAAAGGATAAACTCCCAGAAATCAAAACAAATTTAAAGGAACTAAACATCAAGATAAAAGAATATGTCAAATAAAACAAAGATGTATGCTACCAATTCTAAGGTGAAAAAGTGGTTAGGTGATAATGGCTATGCTGATATTCACTTGTTCCCCCATACAAGATTCATAAAAGACCTTGCCTTCCAGGGCCAGAGCTTTGATGGTATTGCTTCTAAAGGATTATGCATCGTTCTTTTCCAATGCAAGACTAACTGCCGAGCCACACTAGACACTCTTGAGCAATACAAAATACTTGAGGAGAAGTTTGGAATCATTTGTCTTTGGTTCAACAACATAAGTAGAGTAGGTTTGGAGGTGAATAACAATGAAGTTAGGTCCTAGAGGTCCAAGATTATGCCGACCTTGTATTCGTTGCGGCAATTCCTTTCAACCAAGTGGAAAGTTCCAAAGGGTATGTGATAGATGTGCGGCAAGAGGATACTATGTTCCAACTGCAAAGAAGCTAAGATTAATGAGACCTTGCTGTAAATGTAATAATCCTTTCCGTCCAACAGGTTCTCACTCAAAAATCTGTGAAGCTTGTCTTGAGATAAGCAAGCGAACACAAATACAAAAGATTAATGAAGCCATTAAAAATAAGCGGGAGTTAAAAAATGGTATATGATTCTGTAGTAGTTACCTGTCCATATAGAACTGATAATGGTGATTGCGTTCACAAAGGTTGTGACAAGCGTTGTAGGTATAAAAATAAGGAAGAAATGTGCCAAGCCTATAATGAATGGCTAAAAGAAAGAATCGTTGATTCTAGCTTAGTAGAAACGGCTAAGAAGGCTATCTGAGGATTAAGATGAGTATTAAAAAATGCAAAGTATGTAATAAATTGTTAAGAGAAAAGAACAAATCGAATCTTTGTTCCTATCATTACTGCATAAGATATTCAAAAACTAAAGTAAAATGTTCACTTTGTGGTGAGAACTGTAATGGCAATAGAAGGATTAGGATAAGAAAGAATAAAGATTATGTTGTTTGCTCAAGATGCTTTGTCCGATATGAATTTACTCCTGTAAAGCAGTTACGGGAATTGATTAAAGAATCGAAGGTATATTTGAAATGATACAAACATTTATAAATAGAATAGTGGTAGTATTATTATGAGGAATGAAAAGATAAAGGTGAAATGTTCTAACTGTGGTCACGAATGGGAATCAGCGTCGGTAGCTATCATGGTTACTTGTCCTTCTTGCATTAGAAAAACTGTTCGAGTTGTTGAGGTGAAAAAGAAATGAAAAAGAAAAAAGAGAATAAATTTATGTTCTATTTAATTATCTACATCGCAATAACTCTAGCAATCTTCACAGCATTCTTTGCTTCAACATTTGTATTCTATTCTCAACCATCAAATTGTGATTCTGAAATCAATGAATCATTTTTTAATGGAACACAAGCCGGTTATCAACTGGGGGTGATGGATGCTGGTAATTATGTTCTACAGACTGGACAGTTGCCAGTATTCATTAATGAATCCGTTGGATTTCAATATTTAAATTTGAGTAAGGTGTTTGGATGAGTAGCCTACTAAATGAAACTACTGGCGCATGCATCTCCGGACCTTGTAAGTCAGAAGATTTACTTCGTGTCGCTATTGAAAGTATTACTTGGTTTCACGTCTTATTAATAATTGGAAGTATGATAGTTCTAATGGCTATCTTTCATCATCTAAATAAATGGAGGTTAAATGAACATGGCAAAAATAAGTGATTATGCAAAGGACTACGAGCCTACAGCAACAACAAAAAACATCGCGGAGCTACAATCAGTTTCGACAGACCTAGAATTGATTGACGATGAATTTGATTTCACAAAGAACGGTGAAACAAAGACAGTCAAGCAGAAAGTAATTGTTGTTGATGGAGCACAGTATCGAGTTCCAGTAACAGTAATCCAACAGTTGAAAGTTATCATAGAAGATAATCCAGCATTGAAGAAATTCAAAGTTAAGAAGACTGGAACAACTAAGGACGATACTCGTTACACAGTTATCCCGTTAATGAACTAGATTAATAAATAAATCATAAAAATAGTTAATTTTCCCGAATGTTTGTCGGGATTCATAATCATCGAGGAGCGGTTCACGTATCCTCATTGATAAATGTGGGCCAACTCATTGCGAAGCTAACAATGGAGCAACCCACATTTTTTCACTCGTTGGGGTTATCTTTTATCCCCTATTCACAACCAAGTCCCCCGTGACGAGCGGGGGCAATCATACTAGCTTATTGCAAAATCGGCTAACCATCGAGGTCGGTAACTCAGCCTCGATGGTTTTATAATCATGGAAAATCAGCAGACTAAAAAGGATGAAGACGACGGCTCGAATGTTTCTTCATCTGGAGCCACGAAGCGGAGACATGGGAAGACCAATAAAGAAGAGCAAATGCATGTCGATGCTATGCATCTATCAAATCCCGTGGATAATCAGTCTGCTGATTTTCATAGTAATACGTCGTCAAGTAAACAAGAGGAGTCTCAATGAAAAAGAAAATAGGCTGTCCTAAATGTGGTTGTATTGAATCAAATCAATATATTAAAGAAAATAAACTTGAATGTAGAAAATGTGGATTCAAATGGAATTTAAAAATAATGAAAGAAGTATCTGAAATAATGTCAGACTGGGCAGACAATTATGATAAGATAGAATTATTAGAAGTAGTCTGGGAAGATGCAAGAACATTATCTGGAACTTCAGGTTATCAAGAAATAAAAGAAAACGGATTATTAACAGCAAGGACAATAGGATATTTAGTTTATGAAGATGAAAAAAGAATTGCTATTTGTGGATTCTTATTTCCTGATGAAAATTGTTCATTAGGAGACCCAAAACAAAATACTGCTTTTAGAGAAGTTCATAATATTCCTAAAGGATGGATTAAAGTTGTTAAGGTTTTAAATACTGATTGGACAGAAACAAATAAATTTAAGGATTCACATAAGGATTGGTTTGGATTAAAATGAATAATAAATTAAAATATAAATGTTGTTTATGCAAAAAAGGTATTTGCAAATACAAAGCAGACTTAACAGGTCAAGCAATATGGGTAGATTCTCTATGTACTATTGATGACGATGATGAAAGAATAATTTGTATTGAATGTGCAAAAGCAATAACGGAGGAACTTTTAGACCTCGTCTAAGATAGTGAAAAATGAAAAAATATAAATTATTAGCATATTCAAATCCTATCATAACAATAGATGAATGTGTAAAAGAAGAAATTATGAAACTTATGAATTGGTCTGAAGAAGATTTTGCAAAGCATACTAAAGAAGTAAATGACGACTTGTTATTGGGAGAAAACGATGGATAATTATTTATATATAAATTTCTTGTTATTTTGTGGAATTTGTTGTATGGCAGGATATTTAACTTCATGGTATATTTCCTATAGGGAAAGACGAAACGCAAACTGCACCACAAACGAAAGATGATAAAACAAATCTACAACTCAATAAAAGATTATCTCACTAGAGATAAAATTGAATATGAAGAAGAACCAATGCTTGGAATCGGAGCAATGACTCACGAAGATATTGGAAGACTTGAAAGGGAGGTGAATGGAAATGAAAGCTAAAGGAATAATTTTATTATCTGTAGCAATCGCGATTGTTATAATCGGATCCTATTCTCTAGGATATTCTGTAGGAGTTGTAACAACGCCAGAAAAAATAATAACTGTAGAAGTAGAGAAGCAACAGCCAATGTTATTAGTAGAGTTTTTAGATTGGGGAGAGAATGAAGATAACAGTCAAGAAGTTATATTTTCCTATTGGATAAATAACTTTGGAAATGTTGAAGCAAAGAATGTAAGTGTTACTTGTAAGATTCAAGATTCAAATGAGAATATAATCAAACAACAAACTTATAACAAAGGAAACGTAGCTTCTAACTCTTACGAATATCAAGATGCTAATATGAAATATCATATAAGCGATTATGATAATGTATTTGGAACTTGTGTATTAGAATCTGCTGATGGAGATTATATTAATTTGTATGATCGGTTGGAGGAACTAAAGTAGAAAGATAGTTTAAAAGCAAAAATATTTAAACTATCCTTTCATTACCTCATAGTAAAAAGTGGATGACTTCCAAATGAAATGTAATATCCTAATCTCCTTAATGCTATTTCTATCAATTGGAAATGTTATGGCCTTAGATACTCTTGGAACTTTCCAAGTAGATAATACTGTTAATTTAATCCAGGGTTGTGATAATTCTACTTATTCAAACATAACAAGAATACTTTATCCGGATTCAACATTTGCATTAAACACCGAGGTAGCCATGGATGGATCGGGAGATAATTATAATTATACTTTTTCTAATACAGATATGATTGGAGACTATCTTGTCTTTGGACATTGTGATGAAGATGGTGTTGATACAGATTGGGTTTATGATTTTGCAATTACACATACGGGAGATAAGGTTTCTTTATCCAATACAATTATAGTTGTTGTTTTTCTTCTTCTTTCCGGATTATTCCTAGTATTATCATTTAGCTTTTCTAAAGAACATTGGATACTAAAAACATTCTTTAACTTCTGTGCTGTTGGTATGGGAATCCTCGCGGTTAATTCTGCTAAGATAATCGCAAGCGAGTCTGCTAACTTAGGGAAGATGGGAACTGTTGGACTAACTGTAATGGTTATCGCATTCGCATTATTCTTTGTCTACATGTTTGTCTACGCATTCATTGAAACTATAAACGCAATGAAAGAAAAGAGGGGGGTGAGATGGAACTTCGATTAAAGAAATCCTTTACTGACTTCGTAAGTTTATTTTTTGTAATTGCTTTTATCTTTGGGATAGCAATCTTCTTCTTAATCCTTAGCAATGCTTATGATGATCATATCAAAGATAAGTTTAACGACGCTATAACTTCCGGAACTCCAGTAGATGCTAGTGCCAATGTAACAAAGATGCTAGACCAAACGTCCACAGGTATAGGAAGGTTTAATCTTTTGTTTCCATTGCTGATAGTTGGTGTCTTTGGATTTGTTTTAGTGATGGCCCTCATGTCTAGATCGCATCCTGCGTTCTTATTCATTGGACTAATAGTTCTAGGTGTTGCTTTAATTCTCGCAGCAGTATTCTCTAATGTCTATGAAACTATTGGTGATACTGCAGAGTTTGCCAATCAAGATGCTGACTTTAATATCATGGGAATCTTTATGAATAACTTGCCAATCATAATCATAATTTTATTTGTAGCTATAGGAATAATTCTATATGCGTTACCGGGGAAGGCGGCCCCGGGAGGTTACTGACATGAAGAAAGTATTCGTTAGTTTATTATTATGTATAATGATGGTGGGATTAGTTAGTGCCCTTACTAACGTTACCAACGAAACTTGGGTGGAGAATTTAACAGATGGAGAAACAATTAATGTTGAAGAGAATGCAAACTTAACTTTCACATCAACGGAGGATAGTGGAAATTGGTTTGATTGGATTGTTAGTGGAGTTAGTAGATTGGCAGGGTTTGGAGAGAATATTTTTAATTGGGTTTTTAATTTGAAATCTGACAATCCAAATGCAGATGTTAATTTATTAGTTGGAGGGAATTATCAAATTGATAGTTTTAATGATAGCACAACAGAGAAGAATTTAACTTTTACAGGGAATGAAAATCAAACTGCCTATGTTTCTATAGATAGATATTCAAATGTTACAAGTGGTACATTTAATTTAACTGGTTTTAATTCAACAACATACCCAACAAACCCCTACCTAGAAATTGGAACTCCTGATGGAAGTTATGAATGGAAACCAGACACACCTTGTTATCAAGAAACTGCTAATGTGTCAACTTCTTGTGGTGGATTAAGCACTGGTTCATACTATGTCGATTGGGGAGAGTGTGTATATACAGGAGCACATACAGGAGAGCATTTTAAAGTAAATTATACAATCCCAGTAGGGGTTACAAGTGCAATATGGGAAGCAAAATATGGAGATATTCACGAGAATATTACAGTTCCAAGTGGTTGTTTAGATAATGGAAAAGTTCAATTTTATTTTGATAGTTATACTGGTGGTATAACTGACGGTTGGAACCAGCCGAAATGTTTTAATTACAGTTCAACTTCTTGGATTTCCATAGGGACACTTTCTAATACATCTAATACTGGAAATGGAGACTTTAACTCTGCTTGTTTCCCAGCAGAATATAGAATTGATGGCGACTGGGATACTTATAATGGAATGGCTGGGGCTTCAGGCGGTGGACGTTGGACACACATAATTATTGGTTCATATTCAGCTGCAAGAATATATGAAGAAGCAATAATCTGGGGTATGCCTACAACATTCAACGCATCAGAAACAACTTCTGACCTATCATCATCTCTTAACACAGCCCTAGATGGTGGTTCTTGCACAGGTGGAACATTGAACGGAGATGATTGTGTAATTCCTTTCTTGTTCCACTCAGACACAGCAGGAATTATAGGTTTAGATGCTTTGAGTATTTTATATGATGGAGATTATATCATAAATGAAACTTATGAAATAGAAACTTCTTCGGCTAATCCTTTAATCCAAATAATTTACCCAGCTAATGGTTCAACAATAACACAAGATAATATTACACAAATGAATTATACTTTCTATGATGAAACAGATTCGACTTGTTGGTATAATATTAATAGTGGAACTAATAATACAATAACTTGTGGAACAAATGTTACTAATATAAATATCAATACAACTGGAACATACACAATAAAACTTTATGCAAATGATAGTCTTGGTAATATGAATAGTTCTACTTCCACATTTTATTTTAATGGTAATCCTAAAATTGTCGTAAATTACCCTACTGAAACAGTAGATTATGGGACAACTGGATTAATACAGTTAAACATAACTGTAACTGACTCAAACTTAGATAAAGTTTGGTATAATTACAATGGAACTAATGTGACTATTGAAGGTTGTGTTTCGGGAGTTAAGAACTCGACAACATTTACTTTAGAGAATGATAAGAACATAACTATTTGGGCGAATGATACTGTGGGGAACATTGTCGGAACATTTTATTCTTGGGCCTACAGAGTATTTGCTACCTCAGAAACCTATTCCGAGACAGCCGTAGAGACTTCACTACAAAACTTCGTGATTAACATCTCTTACAACAGTTCTAATTGGAACTCAATAACAGCGAAGCTGAATTATGCAGGAACAAATTATACGGGAATCCAAACTGGAACTGGAGATACAATTAGCTTTAGTAAAGAAATCGCTATTGGAACTATTTCTGCAGAGATAAATAATTCTTTCTATTGGATATTTAGTTTGACTAATGCTACAGCGAGTTATCCAGTGTTATCAAATTCACATAATCAAACAGCAAGTGTAATCTCTTTTGGACTTTGTGCCCCCACAGACCATCCATATATTAATTTCACAACTTATGATGCAACGAATCCTTTCCCATTAGTTAATGCTACTTTCAAATCTTCATGGGATATTACTGATGTTTCCGGGGGATCGGTTATCCTTAATCGTTCATTTGAAGATACTACTGGAACAAATAGTTCTTGGGCTTTTTGTATCTCACCTAATAGCACTAACTATACAATCTCCGTAGATATAGAAACTGATGGGGCAACTCTCGCAAAGAATTATTATTATCTTACTAATGCTACAGTAACAAATGTATCAACGACAAATGTAACTATATATTTAATAAATGATAGTGAAGCAACACTAACAGAATTATCAGTTGTGGATTCTAATTCATATCCTATAGAAGATGTTATCATAACAATTCAATCATACGATGTTGGAACAGATACTTTCTATACCGTTGCGATGGCAAAGACTTCTTCTAATGGAAAAGATTTAGTCTATCTTAATTGGTATGATACTTTCTATAAATTTATCTTTGTTAAGGATGGAGAAACACTTTATTCAACAAGCCCATATAAGATAAGTGAGACTCCACAGATATTTAAAGTAGTTTCAGAAACAGCTTTTGTCTTTGAGAAGTTTAGAGATTTTCAATATTCATTAACATATAATAATGAAACACAGAACTTTGTATTAACATTTGTTAAACCTTCTGGAGATGTTGATGCTGGTTGTCTAAGAGTTTATAAAAGAAACATAACAAATGATTATACTATCTGTGAAACTTGTGAAGTATCTTCTTCAGCGACGATATATTGTAACATTGCTGATTGGGGTAATGGAACTTTTATAGCAGATTTCTATGCTACTGGAAGTTTCAAATGGATAGCAAATTTATTTGAAACTATTGGAGATATTAATTCTGCTGTCTATGATGGTCTTGGAAATGTTGGAGCTACAGGAATAGCAATTATCTTCGCGGGAGTTGTAACTTCATTCTTTTTAATCTCTCCAGTCCTTGGGGTTGTTGGAGTATTGCTTGGTTCCTTTGGTGCAATGTTCTTAGGTTTCCAACAAATAGATTATACAATCTTTTGGTCGTTAGCAATTTTAGGAGGTCTAGTAATATGGAAATTACAAAAATAAGATTAAAGAATAATGCGGCTTCATTGATGGGTGTAGTTACTATACTATTAATTGTAATGGTAGCTTTCTTTGCGGGCTTTGCTTGGATACAAGGGAATGCTTCTCAAGCCGGATTAACTGTTGATTCAAAGTATAATGATTCTTATGAAGGGCTTGTAGATTCTCAAACTGATTTAGATACGAAGGTTACACAAATACAAACTAATTTTGGAGATATTGCAGAAGCTGATGATATCTGGCAGGTTGCTTGGAATGGACTTAAAGGATTAGGGAATGTTTTAACTTTGCCTATTCAATTTGTAGGAACAGCTTTATCAGTATGGGAAGTATTAATTCCAGGATTAGGTTTCCTACCTGATTGGGTTGAAACACTTATATTTATTGGAATAACGGCCTTCATAGTATTATTAGTATTATCAATATTAAAGGGGGACCCTAAATTAATAGAATAATGGCATACGATTATCCAACCAACTTTAGCAATGGAACTAATTCCGTAACAGACTTAGGAAGCCTTATGCAGTATGGAGATTATGTCGTGGGAGGAGTTTTAGGAATAGCATTCTTAGCAGTTATTTTTCTGGCAGCATTCTTAGTTAGCATGGCTGTTGGAACAAAGAAAGCACTTTTATCGTCGTCGTTTATAACATTAGTATTCTCTGTTTATTTTTATAGGATTGAAATGGTTTCACCATTAGTTCCATTTGCATTACTTACAGTAGTTATATTTGCATTGATTGCTGGGAAAGATTCGGGAGGACAGCCGTATTAATGGGAAAAACAATTCAAGTAAGAGTAGATGAAAGTTTGATGACTATATTTGGGACTATAGGAAAGAAGTTTGCAGATAAGATAAAGAAAGAATATTCCCTCGATGAATTATTTGTTCCATACAGTTTATCAAGTCAGATTCTTGCTGCGAAATATAAGGGTCAAGAGTTTTTAGAGTTTAAGATTAAGAAATCTGGTCCTAAAACCGGAACATTAATTCTTGAATAAAAACCCAGGTTGTTACATTCTTTTATTAAGCATTTCTTAGTAGATATTTCAAGAGGCGTGCAGAAGCTGGCAATGCACGTCGTCGGCTTCTGTAAACTTCTTTGATAATTAAATCATATAGGAGTAAAAAAATATGGAAATGAAACACAAGATGTCTGCAGTTGATTTGACTGACTTGGCTATTGGTATCGTTGTTCTTGGTATCGTTGTTTCTATCGGTTCTACAATTTTATTGAACGTTAGAGATACAAATACTGTTGGAGACACTGCTTATAACTTAGCTGGAAGCGCTGCAACTGGTTTGGCTGAATATGGAAACTGGTTTGACATAATCGTTATCGTCGGTGTTGCTGCAGTAATCTTATCGCTTATCTTTATGGCGTTCGGACGAAGAGGCGGACAAGGCGGAGGCGTAAGCTACTAAACCCAAATTTATTTTTTATCTTTTTGATTTCGAGTAGTCCCAACTTTATTTAAAAGTTTGAGGGACAAAAACTAACTAAATTAGAGAAAACAAAGTATGAAAACAAAACAAAACGCAGTCGATTTGACAGACTTAGCGATAGGTATTTTAGTTCTAGGAATTGTTGTTACTATTGGTTCTAGTATTCTGGTAAGTGTTAGAGATAGCACATTAACAGATTTAGATACTGTTTCTACAGTTAATGAAGCAACAACGTTTGAACAAGCTGGTGATCAATTAGCAGTAACTTGGGGAAAGAGTGTTGACGCTTGTATGAACACAACAAGTGGACAAACAATTCTTGCAGGAAACTATACCGCTACACTTGACGACTTTGGTGTTTTTACAGTTCAGAACGCAACCACAACAGAGTGGGAAGCAGTATCTTGTAACTATACCACATACGATACTACTCGAGCAGATTGGGCTTTGCCTAACGACGCTGCAACTGGTATCGCTGAATACGGAAACTGGTTTGACATAATCGTTATTGTGGGTATTGCTGGTTTAATCCTATCATTGATCTTCCTAGCATTTGGAAATCGTGGTGGCGGACAAGCTAACCAAGCATATTAAATTGCGATAATACTTTGTTAGGAAACTAACTTAAATGGGATTTCGAGCAGGACTAATAAAGGGATTAAACCCTCCTAAACCTAGAAAGAAAAAGAAAGCAGAGCTTACAGCAGCCGAGAAGGCTAAACTAAAAGCGTTTGTGAGGAGCTTATAATGTTTGGATTTGGTGGTAATGAAAAGTCTCAAGAAGAGATGGCTCGAGCTCACGAGAAACAAGTTATTCTAGATGAAAATATTAGACGATTAAAGGCAGGGATGCCAACAATAAATGTTAAAGGATTCAATAAGGGTGCAGAAAGAGTAGGAACTTCTTTCGGACAATTTGGTGCTGTTGCTATGCGACCACAGCGAGTATTCTCACAGGAACAAGATGCTTTATCTCAAATGTTTGGTGGGGGAGATAAGATGTGGGGATTAGGAGATGAAAGTGATACACAGGTTACAATTCATAATGATTTACATCCAAGCATGAGTGATGACAGAGATGAAACAGCTTCTATGTTCGGTTTTGGGGGTAGAATATAATGGCGTTCGGATTTAATAACAAACCTTTGAGAAAATCTAGTATTGGTGGAGACTTCGACGGTGATGGTGTTAAGAATAGAAAGGATTGTCGTCCATTAAATTATAAGAAACAAGACGGTGGGATGTCTGCAAAAGATTATGCTAAAATGATAAAAGAACAAAAAAAATTAAATCTAGATAAAGATAGACCAGATTTCGCAGACCCATTCACCGCAGCACATCCGGATGATCGGTGGGACCCAAGTAAAGGAGATTACGGTAATTAATATGGCATTTCCAGGATTCAATAACAAAAAGCGTTCTTCTATAGGTGGAGACTTCGACAGAGATGGAGTTAAGAATAGGAGAGATTGTCAGCCGATGAATTGGAAGAAGCAGGGTCCTGAGCATGAAAAATGGAAAAGTGCTAAGCCATTAAAAAACTCAAATGTTCATACTCAATGGAAAGATGAAAAAGGAAATGCTGTAAGTGTTGGAAAACTTTCAGATTCTAAACAGAACGATGATTGGAAAAATAAAGGATATAATCAATATGTTTCTTTAAATAAAGAAAGAACTATCCAAGGATTTAAAAATAGAAAGAAAGCCATAGAATTTGCTGAAGAATATATGGAGGAGGATATGTAATGGCATTTCCCGGATTCAACCGCGCAAAGAGAAGTACTATTTCTAGAGGAGACTTTGATGGCGATGGAGTTAGTAATAGAAGAGATTGCCAACCGATGAATTGGAAGAAACAGGATGATGGGAAACCAAACAATGAAGTTTTGGAAATATTAGAAAGAAAGGAAAGAGAAAGGAAAGAGAAAATTGCTGAAATAAAAGATTCTAATATGGCTGACTGGGAGAAAAAGATGGCTCTTAAAGCTGTAAAAAGCGGGACTTGGGGGTGGTAAGATAATGTTTCCAGGATTTAACAACAAAAAGCGTTCAACTATTTCTAGTGGAGACTGGGACCGAGACGGTGTCAGCAACAGAAAGGATTGTCAGCCGATGAATTTTAGGAAGCAAGATACATGTGAAGCATGCGGAGGTTCTTTTTCTGAAAGTCAAATGGAACCAGAGTATAATGGAAAACCTTCAAAATATTGTAAAAGTTGTTGGAGAAATGCAAGAAAAGAATCTTCTGATGGATATTCAAATACTAGAGAAAAATTTAATAAAGCAAATAAATCAGGAGCTATGTCCAAGCAAGGATTAATGGCTACCGACTGGATGTAAAATGTTTCCAGGATTCAATAATAAAAAGCGAAGCACTATTTCTAGTGGAGACTGGGACCGAGATGGAAAGCCAAACCGAGGAGACTGTAATGCTATGGATTGGAGAAAGCAAGATGGTGGGGAACCAACTTTTAGTGAATGGGTTGATAAGAAAGTTCCATATGATAAAGAAGCAAGTAGAATTGCTGGAGAGAAAAGAGCAAGAGAAATGAATGAAGAATTATTAGAAAGGAGAAATAGAGAATTAAAAGATAGATTAGAACAACATAGATTAAAAAGAAAAAGGGAATCTGAAGATGACCGAGCATGGAACAAATTAACACCTAGACAAAAAGCATTAGCACAGGAGGGATTTTTAGATTATTAATATGGAAAAAAAAAGACCGATTTACGAGGACATTCTTATTGGGGGAGCAGGTTTAAGTCTTGGAGCAGGTGTAATTGGATCACTACCAGCGTCGGCAGCACAAACAGGGGTAATGTCTGGCTTAGGGACTGCAGGTAGATTCTTCCCTATGATGGGAACTATCGGTGGAGCCAGCATAGTTATGAAACAACTAAAAAATCTTAGGGAGGTGAAATAAATGTTAGGCTATTGCGTAAAGTGTCGTAAGAAGAAAGAGATGAAGTCAGAGAAGAAGTTAAAATCAAAGGGTGGAAGAAATATGGTTCAAGGAATCTGTGGAACTTGTGGAACTAAAATGAGTGTGTTCACAAAATGATTAAACCAATCACAATAAATGTCGAGGAAAGTAACCTCGCAAAGAAAGCTAGAAAGGTAGATGCTAGTCCCGAATTAAAGAAAGAAATTATTAAGAATACCCTCTGTCAAAAGAGTAACTGATTATAGTCCTGCAAGGGACGGGGGGAGAGGAGTGAAAATCTTTCTTTTCACCTCAACCCTCTCCTCCTTCCTCCTTCTAGAAAAATTTATAAAGGAAAGGTTACTAGAATAATAGAGGTGAAATTATAATGAGAGAATTAACTTGCACGCAACAATCCCCACAACACGGATTAATTTCTATTGTATTGCGTTTTCACAACAGAGAAATCTTTATGAAATTTGGAAAGGACAATCCAACTATGAATCAAATGATTGAGCAAATGAAAATGAAAGGTGCTAGGATTATCCGAGGTAATGGGTGGTATCGAATAAATTTATTTCCTAATCAAACTATTGTTAAGCTTGGAGCAATAGAATTTAATGCTCAGGAAATATCTACTGAAGATTTGGAAGAAATCTTATTTAATTTCTACTACGACAATTATCTTAGAGCTAAATTTATTGTTAAGGAGACTACAAATGGCGTCGGCAACTGATTTATTCTTTAAACTTGGGGATAAAGTAACTGGTGGAGATCCAAATCGGCAAGCAGACTTTACATACTATATGCTTTGGATTTTATTCTCTGCGTTTCTATCTATGTTCTGTTTGAATACTTTTAGACTTGTAACAACTTGGGATCCGACTTATGCTATCTGGGCGGCTATTGGTTTCGCAATTACTTCTTTACAATTCTTTAATCTTAAACAAATGTATGAACTTAGAAAGATTAGGAGAGTTCCACAAGAACCAATGAAAGTAGAAAGCTTTGATGAGATGA
>Ga0307377_10004958_pt1 | contig 14381 bp, 29 predicted proteins | sample TR3MG_FD_202535 | JGI IMG/M metagenome (GOLD analysis project Ga0307377, IMG submission 202535) | Soil microbial communities from Risofladan, Vaasa, Finland - TR-3 | ecosystem: Environmental > Terrestrial > Soil > Coastal area > Acid sulfate soil | place: Finland: Risofladan, Vaasa | collected... | reverse complement strand
TGGAGCCTCAGATGCTCATGGTCGGCGAGGAGTCGACGGAGCTCGCTCACGCCGTATTCAAGTGGCGTAGGGCCTACAGGAAATACTGGAGCTGTCCAGATGACGCTGACGAGCTCGAGCGCAAGGCCATCAGCCGCGCACTCGTAAAGGCCACGGATCATGTTAGAGACGAGGCCATGGACGTCCTCCTCATGATCGACCAGCTGAAGATGATGCAGCCAGCAGACTACGACACGCTCTATGAGGAGAAGCTACAGGCCTGCGCTCAGAAGCTGAGAAACGCGGGGGTCCAGGTATGAGGTTGACAAATACGGAGGAAAAGTAAATGGGTAGCACGACTATTCTTGAAAGACTGGTTAATGACCTTAAATTCACTGCGCTTAACGTGAATAGCGCTTTAACGAGTTATGATTGTGACGATTTTAAGTACTATCTCAAAAGAGCCGAAAAGAGTATTCAGGAGACCCTGAAGTACATAGAGGAGAACGAAGAGGATGTTTCAGCTGTTCTAGTTAAAACACAGGTGAAAAAGGCGAAGGATAAACTCAAGGACGTGTTCATGATATTGAAAGAGGCTGCGTCTGCGGCCCGCCCCCCTGGAGGCTATAGGTGGCTTGATGATTTCCTAGAGGGGGCTAAAAGGCAAGTATGGGGAAAAGGCTAGACATTGAGGGAGAGAAAGTAAAATGCTAGGCCAGCTTTATTGCCCTTCTGGAAAGGCTCTCGAACATGCAAGAGTCGTCCTCGAGCTGGAGGATCCTCACGCGGTCAACGTTGCTTACGGCTGCTCCGTTGGCTGCTCATATTGCTACGGCCCCCGAGCCTCAAGACAGTCAAGGGAGAACTGGATGAAGGTCAGGTATCCCAAAGACTACCCCGTGGAACTCGTTAAGAAGCAACTGACAAAAAGCCCCCTAGTAGATGGCACAGAGGTGAAAGGAGTCTTCATCAGCTTCATGACGGACCCGTACCTGCCTCTGGTTCGAAAGCTGACGGAGCCCCTGATCAAGTACCTCATCGACCAGGGAATAAGGGTGGCAACGTCCTCCAAGCTGGAGGTTTCAGATGTTCCAGACGTCAGGAACGGCATGACCATAGTATCTCTCGACAGAACATTCTGGGAAATGTACGAACACCAGGCACCAACACCCATCTCAAGACTCCTAGACCTCAAGAAAGCCCACGAAGGGGGAGAATACACCTGGACCTCAATAGAACCCTGCCCATGCAAGGGCATCTGGACGCAGGACATTACACACCTACTTGACGCCCTTCACTTCGTAGATCTCATAGTCCTCGGGATGTGGAACTACGACAGAAGGGCTAGGACAGACGAGGCCCGGGAGGACTACAGGAGGATCATATGCATCTTCAGAGACTTTTGCAAGGAGCACGGCATACGGTACCACATCAAATCGGATACCCTTGATTTCATAGGTGAGAACGTTGTGGAGGTATCAGAGTGACGGAAAAACTCCTTCGAGCGGGTTTGGCCCTAGGCTTCAAGATGGGAGGAAGGGGTGACCTCACGAAAAGATTAGAGTCCTTCATGAAAGAGATGAAGGAACTAGGCGTGGAGGTAAATGTTTCCGTAGTATTGACGTTCCAAGGAGGAACGTAAAAACATGAGTGAGATTAACATTCGATTAAATCCCTTTCAAGCTGGTATCTTGATGGCTATGATAATGGAAAGTGAACACAAGGAGGGTCCCCTTAAGAACGTATATGAACAGTTGATTGAAATAAAGAGACAAATTGAAAAGGAAGTTGGTGTTGAAAAAGAGTTGCTTCCTAGTGGGCTTTTAAAAATTACAGATAGGGATGGGAACACAATTATTAGGCCCCCTCAGGAATGGGAGGGCTTTGCAAATAAAGGTGAAAAGTAAATGAGTAACTTGGAGGAGTGCGTACGATCGTTCGACCGCCTGGTCCCCAAGGCCGCCGAGCTCCATTCCATGACCTGGTGCGTCAAGGGGCAAGAGGCCCGGCGGACCCTCACCCTCGAGGGCCGGGAGTGCTGTAACTGCTCGCACTACATCCTGAACGGAGGGATATGCGATCCACTGTAGGGAGGGTGGTGAAAGTGGCTGAAGAGGCGAGGAGGAGGGCCGCCATCCTGGTGACGATCGTTCTGGTGGCTGTAGCCATCACGGTAGCTGTTGCCGTGGCTTACTGGGTGTCCCAGGTGTCAGTCTGAGGGAGGTATTTGCGTGATTGATCTACAGCAGTTTGCGTTCATGGTGGCCGCCTACCTGCTGGGCATGGCGTTCGCAGGCAGCTTTCTGGGCAGACGGTGGATGGGAACGGTGGACATATTCCTGCACCGGCTGTTCCGGATAGAGATCACCATGAGGCAGTACTTCTACTGGCGGTATGTCATGGGGATCGCTAACCCGCCGAAGCCGAAGGCTTTCAAGCGAGCGGAGGGAATGGAGAAAATACTGCTGAATTTGTTGACGAGGAGCTCAGAATGAGACACGGTAGTACCCCCACCCTACGTGGTAGGGGCACCCCTACGAGGTAGATCCACCCCTACGAAATCGGTCTAATTTGTTTACATGTTTAAATGTTTACATAGTAAGGAGGCATTTTCACCGACCTCTCTCAGGTGTAAAACACTCGTAAAACTTATTAACATACTAAGTGTGTGTCTTACTGACTTAGATTGGTAAAGCAAATTCAGATAATCTTGGATGACGATGAATACCTTGATCTCTTAAAGGTAAAGGGCAAGAGGACTTGGAAAGAACTTCTACTGGAGTCCTCAGTTGAAGAAAGGGTGAAGAAGGCTGAGGCGAAGTGATCCCTGAGAAGCGTAAGGGTGCCTCTAGGGAGGGAGATCCCCCTGGCTTTGATAGGTGCCGTATATGCGGGCATCCCATTTGGACGGATGAAAGCGTGAAGCGTGGGGTTGGCCCCGTCTGCTGGGGTCGAATCAAGAGAGGGGAGATTGAGGACCGTGGGGTTTGAGACATACGACCGGGCCGAGGAGATGTACCAGGCTGACGTCGAACACTTGAACGCCGTCGCCAGTTACGTCGCGGACAGCAACCACGGCGACTTCCTGAGGGACCTGGCCGACGCCTGGCTCCTGGCCGACAGCTCGGACAAGCGTATTCTCTTCTCGGCGTGGGCGGCGATCGTCACCAAGTACTCCCTCGAGGTGGAGGTGACAGGCTGATGAGGCAGGTAAAGACCGATTGGCAAAAGCGACCTGTGGATCTCATATTCGGGGAGGGGTACAAACTCAAGACCCAGGGCAAATGCCCCACGTGCAAGCAGTCCATTAACGTCGAGGAGTTCAGGGACGGCCTCAGCTGGAAGGAGTACGAGATCGCAGGTATGTGCCAGTCATGTCAAGACAAGGTATTCGAGGAGGTTGAGGTCTGAGATGGCGATCGATAAATCTGATTCCGATCTTCCCGTGGTTGTCGATCAGCCTCTGCTGATCGTATCCCCTGAGAACGCAAAGGCTGCAATGCAGGCCTACCAGGAACTCTGCTCCGCCGTCTTCATACCCTGGGATAGGCGAAAAGTAGAGAACGGTGTCATAGTGCAAGAGAGTGACTACCAGCGAATCCCAGTTAGACACCAGGAAGGGGGCAGGTGGATCACGGAGTACAAGGACTTCCCTAAGAAGTCGGCATGGAGGAAACTTGGGAAATTCTACAAGATATCAGATGAAATCGTTGGAGAACCTAAGAGAGTTGATCGTGAAGATGGCTCCTTTGTCTATCACTATACCGTCAAAGCAATCGCACCCGATGGACAGTATACCTTCGGGATAGGAAGCTGCGACAGCAAGGAAATCCCGGATGAGAGAAGGAGAGAACACGATACTGAAAGCAAGGCCCACACGCGCGCTAAAAACAGGGCTATTTCCGACCTCATAGGTTTTGGTCAGGTGTCGGCGGAGGAAGTAACTGGGGAGCCCAAGTTTGTAGAGTCTCAGCAAACAGAAGCCAAGCCCAGCGAAGAGAAGCCCCGCGCAAAGGTGGGCCCGCCTCCTCGGAGGACCACGCCTAAACCAGCTGCTGGAGAGCCGAAGCCGGAAGAGGAGCCCCCACAAGGACCCCCTAGAAGTGTCGAGGATGTGATAGAGAGAATCGCAGCATTCCTGCCTGGACACAGCGAGCTCGTGGTGGTAAGCGACCGTGGCGAATACTACCGCGTAGGTCGACTAAAAATGTTGGACAAAGAAATTGAGAACCACCTAGACTTCCTGGTAACCAATATGGGCGGAGAATGGAACAATGAATACAATGAATGGAGAATTGAAAAGGAGGCTGAGGGCCGGTGAGTGAGCTCGGCCCGGTGTCCCAGGCCATCCTCGACCACGTAAACAAGGCCTTCGGCTACATCGAGATTTTCAGGATGATCAACAGGGTCGCCCTGAAGACCGGGGCCAAGCACACCAATAACTGGTACTTCCGCCGCCTCGTGGCCCTGACCCTGGAGGGCCTTATAGAGGCTAAAGTCTTCCGCACCGGTGACGATGTGGCCGTCAGGTTCAGGCGACTCCAGGAAGAAGGAGAATGAAAGTAAAAAGCGTATCAGACCTCGCCTTCAGAGTGCTTGATGAACTCACCGACGATGAAGATGGACTCTGGGTGGCCCACATCGTATTCGATGGCCAGGCCAAGCGCACAGGCGACATACAGCGGATAATGAAAAAAGACTGCGGAATCTCCTACAACGCCGTTCAATTGGTTCTCAGAGAACTTGTCTCTAAAAACATCATCCAGCGTACAAGTCAGGGCGTATATGCACCAAACTTGCGAATGATACTCGACAAGATGATTGAAACTTTTGGAGTAGAGGAGGAAAAGTAGATGGCTGAAGAAGATGCAATCTTTGTAGCTTCTCGTGTATCTGATCTGCCTACTCCTTATGTGCCTGCCTTCAAAGTTCCGTGTAGTGTCTGTGGCGAAGATGTGTGGATAAGCGAGGATATGGAAAAATACTGGTCTCAAATGAAGATATTTTGTACTGTTTGTGCATTAAAATTAACGTCGGAGTCTGAAGGCCCCCATAAAATTGAGATTGTTCCCGAAAATATCAGGGGAATTATAAAGTATTTCTTTCGAGGAGAAAAAGTAGATGAGTAAAGAAACACGAGAATTACAGGAGAAATGTCTTGAATGTTCTTACGAGGAGACAATAGAGGAGAAAAGGGATTACAAGGGTGAATTATTAGCTGTTGCAGTTTGCCCTGTATGCCATTTCTATGATTGGATGCTTCCTAAAGATTGGGATGAAGAAGACTATGAAACTCTTGATTTAACTAATGAATGGGCTAAAGAGGAATCCCAAAAAATGCTGAAAGAGCATGACCTATTTTATAAAATTGAGTTTTCTGAACCAGCAAAGCAGCTATTGGTAGAATCAGATCTAATGGATAAAATTAAGAAGCCGATTAGAGAATTATGCGACTTATTTAACATACATTATGCTTATGTGAATCAACATCGAAAGGGAATCAAAATCCGTTTAGGAGTTAATTCAAATTGAATGCTTATGCGCGCACGAATAATTGGAATCATATTGTAGGGGTATGTTTTTATGGCTGAAAATCGGGAAGATTTAGCGCTAGGAGATAGGATAACTGTTCATACAGTTAGTGGACGAGGGAACACGGTTATAAGCCGAATGCGAGACGGACTTGTGGCTCTATTCGACCAGAACAGCCCATACTTCGATTTGCTTGCTCCAGGTCAGTCTGTCGAGTGCCACGTAATTAACATCAAGGAAAACTACGTAATATTGAACCCTATCCGTGAGCCAGAGGCTATAGAAGCCATACGTGCCACAGAAGTCAACGTGGATGACATCGTAGAGGACCTGGAGAAACTGATAGAAAACGTATCTGGAAATGCGAAAGTCGTTTCCCGGGCCCTTTTGAGGGTTATCAGGCTTGAGCAGGTTATAATAAAGATTCTGACAGGTGACGCCTAGGAGACATCGCACGCGAGAGGTCAGGATGAGATGAGTGGCAACAGGGGATCCAACATCCGGAAGATCCTGGAGGCGATACCCGACGATAACTGGATCAAAGCCTCGGACATAGCTAAGAAGATAGACCTCAGCGTCCACGAGATTGGTGGCTTCATCTCCCATAACCTGCTTTTCGAGTTCGTTGAGCGGAGGAAGACAAGTATAAACGGTGGAGCGTTTTACGAGTACAGGAGCTTCAGAAGGCTAAGGGATAATAGTCGCCTCGATGAATCAGGAAGCCCACCCCTTCAGGGGTGAGTAGTTCACATTAACAGCGTCGGAAGGAGGTACCAGAGACCGAGGGTGCAGTAGAAGCAGATCCAGCTAAGGTTGTTCTCTCCATACTTGAACTTCAGACCCCTAATCAGCCCGTACAGTATAAGCGCTGATGGCAGCGATAGAATGTTTACCCATGTGAGGGCCCTTGGAAGAAGTTCCGTTATAATTAAGGCGTTCAGAAGACCGAAGGAGCAGAGCGTCGTAACGGCCATGAATACGATTGCTCTTCTAGGCCCCAGCGTAACCGGCAGGCTCTTGATACCATAGGCGAGATCCCCGACCTCATCACCGAAATCCTTCGAGGTCTGATTCGCAGTCACCCAGATCGCCAGGACGAACCCATACGGCAAGGCAAGGCCCAGGTACTCCGGGTAGGCGAGGGAGACGTAGACGACGGGGAGCATTCCTCGGGCTACTCCCTGCCATATGTTGTTCAAGAGGAACCTCTTCTTCACCCTCAGGGGCGGGAGGGTGTAACCCACGGCGAAGAAGGCGATGAGCATGGAGAACAGACCATAGGCATAGCTGAGGCAGAATGCTAGGAGGATCCCCGAAAGATACAGGATAACGGATGTGATCATTGCCTGCTTCAGGGCTATTCTTCCATCTACGGTGGGCCTATAGGTCTTGCCGTTGAGCCTGTCTATTTCAACCTCCTCGGCTAGGCTCTGGTTCATCACCTGCCCCCCAGCCTGTAAAAAAGCCAGTGTGAGACCTAATGAAATTGCATGAAAGATGTTAAAAGACCCGACCTGCATCCTGGAAAAAGCTATATCCATACAACTGCCCGAGAGGAAGGCCCCCAGGAGGGTGAACGGGCGGCAGAGGGCAGAGTATGCTGAGGCCCGCTCGGAGAGCTTACGGAGGTTGGGATAGCGCTGGAGAATACCGAACTTCATATCATTGACCACCGAACAACCGATCCCAAATTGTACAGAGGATAGGAGCGTTTTGCCTAATAATTCCTAACAAGGGGAAAGGACATAGCGGAGCTGGCTTTTCATCATATCCAAGGATTGCCGTCACGTTGAACACAAGCTCTGACCAACGCCCAAGATCAGAGCCGAACCAAATTTCAATGTTATTGTCCTCCCTTATGTCTCCTAGTACATCGGCAGATCCAATCGCCGTCTCCTGCCACGGAATGACCTTCTCTACAACCTGTCTCCCATTTATGCGTATCTTGGTCTTTACCTCTGGGTCGTTCCCTTTTGAGTGATAAATATTGTAGTCAAGCCTAGCACGCTTGAGTTCTTTAATCTGCGCCCTGAAGGTCTTCGTGTCCCTTTTGGATGTTTCCTGCCAATCTGAGTGAAGTATAAATTGCTCGTAGACGGGTATTGTAGTTTCGAAGCTCATGGGTCTATCTCCTTTACGTCGCCCAAGAGGAATAGTGAAGTGGTCCCTACTCTTGCCCTTACCAAGTCTGCCGACCAAGAGGACTCGCCGTGGATGGTCTCCTCTGCCCGTCCCATCAAGATACCCGTGGAAGTTTGGGAGTCAACCATTTTCCCTTCTGAAAGATATTCGATACTCAGGCAGTACCTCCAGGGAAGGGGGAGTGTATTTTTTACTGTTACCTCAACTGACGTCCCCATAGCGTAGACCTCAGGAGGGGCTTTCGTAACCTCCAGCTCGACAACCTCTAAAATGGGCAAGTTCACTATCTCCTGTTTATCTATTCACTCATTCAATTAAATTTATAGTAGATGATGACCTGCGCATGGAAGTCCCTAGGAACCTCGTTCATGTTGTGACCCCAAACGTAGATGTTTATTTTCTCCTTATCGCTGACCTCTCCATCGACGGGGACATATATTGAGGAGGATCCTCCCCCAGTCGCAGGGGTTGTCAGGCAAGCGAGGACACCATCCTTACCATCGGAGCCAGCGTCGACGCCTGCCCCATTAAGGCAGACTCCGACCTTCACGGGCACTTTGTCCCATGTGGATATGGTGATGAGGACACCCACGACCTCTATGCCGTTTTCCGGCTTCCATTCTTTCTCCTTGCATGTCTCGTAAACGTCCTTGAACGGCTTAATGTAGATGTCATAGAACTTCCTTTCATTCATTCCCTACCAGCTCTCCTACCTTTGACTTGATCCTGTCAAGGCTGAAGTTCTTTGCCCTCTCGACTGCGAGTTGGCTGTAACGCCGCCATTCATTCTCATCTGCTAGGAGGTTTTCTACTTTCTCGACAAGTTCTTCCTCCGTGCTGAAGAGGAGGCCATACCTCTCATCGGGGAGTATTATGTCTGTCAGAGGCCCCCCTGAGCGGTGGCATACGGTGGCACAACCGGATGCCATCGCCTCAACGATAGCTATGCCAAAGTGCTCTCCGATCTTAGGGTGTACGAAGACCTTACTCCTGCTCAGGAGACGGGTGTATTCACGGAAGGTGGGGTTCGCTACAATCTTTGAAACTTTGGGTCTATCCTGCTGTACATCGGCGCCTATGACGCAGGTCTCATGACCACGCTCGTAGAGGGGAGTGAGAGCCTTGTACCGTTTCTGGAAATATAGTTGACCGAACCCTATCACATCGATGTCACGCTGGAAGAATGTGGGACGGGGATCGTACATTTCTGGGCGAATTGGGGGATTCACAACCTTCGGCATAACCCTCCACTTCTGAGTCACACGTTGACCCGTGTACCTCGAGTTCACCCAGATATCGCAGGAGGGCGCCCCTGGCCGGTCGGGCCAGTTGACGTAGAAGACCTCCCTCTGTCCGGTATCCTCGTTTATGTAGGCTAAGGACTCAAAGTTACTGAAGAATAGCTCGTATTGTGGCTCCTCCTCGTAGAGTCCGAGGCGGGCGAGGACCTCCATGTAGTAGTTGTCCCAGGGAACCTCCTCGAAGTCACTCAACCTTAGATACTCTATAGGGTAATAACGGCCGATATCCTTCAGACTGTAATATTGCTTGCTTTTTGGTCTTATATCTGAGCAGAGCACCATCACCTCGTGCCCCAGACTCTTGAATATCTCAGCCATGTCAAGGGATACACGGACATTCCCGGCGAGAACGAAGAGGTCGGGTACGCCGATGAGTACGTTCAAACATCCACCCCCCAGGAGTCTTGAAGCTTCTTATCGTCTTTTATTACTAGGACGGTCGTCGGGTATGCCACGTACCTCTCAACCTCCTTTTCGAAGGACAGAACTCTCCAGTCCTTGCTGCGAGTCTTGATTCTCTGGTAGGTTTCCCTCGAGCCATATGGTTTGTAGGGTACCTGTACTGGTACATGGGGTCTGTAGGTTGTGCGTTCGCCTTTCACCTTGTACTCCTCATAAAGCGAGGGCGAAACTATGAGCAGATCTATGTCCCTCCTGCTCCAGCCCCTATCCACGATGCCGCCGACGAGCATGACTCTCGAGGTATCCGGATACCGCTTCAATATCAGTCCCTTTGCCTTCCTGGCGAGGGTCATCCCCTCGGCTAAGGTGACCTTTCTCCAGTTTTCAACCTCGTATGAACGGGGAAACATCCTGTTGAAGTTGAGAACCTTGGGGAGGACGGTTATCGAGATGGGTTCAGTCTTGAGTCTATGTTCTTTCTTTATCTTCACTAGACCTTCCTTGGACTGAGACATTCTTTCCTCCATCACCTTGTATGCTTCAGCCTGGAGATGATACCGACCTACTCCAAACCTACAGCTAAACCAGAACCTTTCGTGCCAACAAGTCTGGGGGATGCACTTCACGTATCTCCCATTGATCAGGAGCCAGACTTCGGCGAGGCGTATTGGAAGGCCGTCTTGGCTGACATAGCCGTGCACTGCTACCCAGTCACCGGAGCGGATGAAAGTTTGAGTGGATTCTGCCTCGATCCGGAGGGACAACTTATCATCTCTCCGAGAGCCTTCTCAGGTTTGGGTACTTCTGGAGGATTCCGAACCTCATCCAAACAACCTCTCCCAAACCCTGCACAATAGAGGTAATCGAAATGGGCACTCTGGTGGGGGTGGAGGCTTCACGAGTTCCTCTTCTATCCAGGTCTTGCAGTCCTGGAGTCGCCAGTTATCGAATTGCCCTACTTTACCTTTGACGGTTGCCTCGTAGTAGTGGCTGAGTAGCTCGGCTCCCAGTATGAATCTGATGGGGATCCCCTCATGGGATGCCACCTCTCCTGTTGGTACTTGGGTTTCATCCATCCAATCCAGGAGGCCCTGAAGGTTGTCAGAAGGCCAGTAGGTTCCTACCTGGTTTCCCGTTGCCTTATCCAGGGCGTAGTACCTCATCGTGCCACCCCCTTCCTGGTATATGTCCCAGCCGGGATCCACGTGCGTCTCCCACGTCACGTTCGGGTAGCGCTGGACGAGTATAGGCTCCTCGAGCCAGCTGTCTATCGCTCCCTCGGCCTGTTTCACGGTCCCATAAAACGTCCAGTCATTGTCGTCGAAGGTGGGGTCGGGGGGCTGGTGGGGCCCGTCTTCGCCCTCCCCAACGTAGATGCCGTAGATTCCTATGGTCCTGAACTCGTCTATCCGGTAGCCCCTGTAGGTCTCGACGTAGTAGTGATCCCAGTAATTCTCTGAGGCCGCTATCCTGACCTGCCGTATGGATTTTATCAGGGGTCTAGCCCTGACCCTCCTTATTATCGCTTCAGGGAATCTCATTCTGCAAACCCGAGCCTTTTCAGGAACGTGTCGAGGAGGGCAACATCAGGGATAAGCCCCAAAAGGGCTGACATCAGCCCCATTCCGCCGTAGAGGGCGGCAGTGTACGCCATGTATTCCCGGCTTCGCATGATGAGTCCTATGTCAGCGACCCACTGTATCGCCCAGTCATTAAGTTCAGGCGGGATGACTTTTGGCTCACGCTTTGCCAGGATGAGTGCTAGAATCGGATTCGGGCTTACGAATCTTAAGGGCTTTTCCTCAGGCATTTTAATCACCTACTCACGTACACGAAGTTATCCGCCCAGGACACGCCACCGCCGAGCCAGTACCAGGACACGCCACTAAGGTAGATGTTGCAGAGTGTGGTGTCGTAGGGGTACGGCTCCGAGAAGACCTCGTTGTTCTCCTCGAATATGTGGACCACGTTGTCGTCGTCGAGCGTGAATTTGATCGTTTCTGGGTTGCCGACGAAGCCGGGCTTAGACAGCACGGGGCCACCGGAGCCACGGTATACGTGAAACTTGTTGACGCCCCACTCCCAGAGGCCTATGACGTAGCCATCTCCGGTCCCGGGGGCTATGAACACGGGTCGATAGGATGGAAGTATGCCTATCTCAGACACCACATAGCCGCCGGATTTTAGCCTGATCGACACGGAGCCACCGGCGATATCAACGGGTTCGTTTAGTTTGATCCCGGCTCCCCATCCGGCGTGATAGCACTCGAAAAATATCTTTTCCTTTTGGTATAGATTTGCGTGCCCGCCGGACAACCCGGAGCTCTTCATGGCGTCCCAGGTGGATGCGTCAAGTTTGGTGCCTTTGAAGTCATCCCACACGGCGTCGAGCGCGTCAGAGGCGGCAGCGAGTCTCCTCCTCTCATAGTAGACATCTATCTTGTTCCGATGTGTGGAAAGGGAGAGGGATTCAGCATGGTGACCTTTCGCGTCACATCTGCCCGAGGTAAGCTCGGTGCCGTTCAGGTAGGCGCTGTATGGGGCCATAGGCACCCCGTGGCCGGTCCTGCGCTCGGTGATATCGAGATGAAGGTCGACCTTGAGCGTGTCATTTAACGAGGGACCTCGCAGGCTGGCGTCGACGGTGATCGGGTTGACCTTTGAGACGCGGTTATTCACCTTACGGAAGACGTTATTCAAAATTGGAAAGGACACTCTGGAGGATAACGTGAACTACCCCTCCGGCTCTTCAGGGATCAAACGCCTCAATCTACGCCTCAACCGGCGGATCGGACCTTTACCACGGGACATCGGTAGACCCTTTACCTCACCTCGAACAGTGACGAGGTATCGATTGGTGATAAAGCCTCGCTCGACGACCTCGATGTTCGTGATCTCAAGCGACTTTACAGGTGGTGAAAGGTAACTCCAGATGAGGGTCTTGAGCTCGATGGCGTCAGGCACAATGCCGGTGGTGAGTATCTTGTACTCAACCGTGTTCGCGTCAAGCATCCGGACATCTACCTCGTCGAACTCTATTAGTGCACCTACTGCCGCCGAGATCAGACTTGCCAAGGAAGGAACCCCTAGTTCCTAGTACCGTCGGAGCTTTGGGAATCTGCCCCGTATTTGGCTTACCCTTGTACCAACCTGCCCGCTCATCAGGCGGTTGCCCCTGAGTCCTGGACCTCTGAGACCGACCTCGGCTCCCACATTCCTAACGGTGCTCCGGGCTGAGGTGACAATCTGGTCGATGGCAGCGAAGGGGCCTCTCGGGGTTGTTGCAAGGTTGACTACTTGCTGGATCTGTTGCCTTGCGCCTCTCATGAGGACATCTATTACCGGCATTATACTCACTATTTCAATAGCAGTGCATGGGTATTTAAATTCTTAATTACGCTCCGACGAGTTTCCTGAAGACCTTGGCCCACTGCTCCTTCAAATTATGAGGACATCTACAACTGTCATGACCTGTACCGCCTAACCCTCTCCCTCAGGATTGTTTTTAGGTGTCGAGTACTCGACACCATCTACAACTGTCATGACCTGTACCGCCTAACCCTCTCCCCATTTAGCGTCGGTACGAAGGCCCGCCGTGGGCATAAAACCGGCTGGCAGTTTTTCCGACGAATGACGGAAGTGGGGCAGGTTTCGGTAATCATGATCCAACCAGCTTCTTAAGCGCCTTCGCGACCGGACCGTTCCAGTTGTCGATGAATTCCATGGCGACGTCGGCAAGGCGTTTGCGTGCCTCCTCGGTGTGGAGCTCCTCGCTCACGCCGAGTTTCTTGAGGAACAGGGAGGGGTTGTTAAAGAGGATGGCGAGCTGGATGAGGTCCTCAAGGTTGAGCTTGGACCATTTGATGCTGGTTCCGAGCAGCTTATTGAAGGTCTCCTCGTACTCCTCCTTCTTTGCGGGCATCAGGCCTGCCTCTCGATCTGTTTCAGCACCTTAAGGATCTCGTCGAGGGTGTGGTTCATGGTCTGCATCTCGGTCTTCAGTGGCCCCATGCGCTCGTCCATCCTCTTCAGGATGCGCTCTTCGAGCTTGTCAAGGACGCCAGCCATCATATCCACCTCGATAGGAGGACACCATACTGGTCCCGTATGGGACCCATTATCTCGTCGTTACCGAAGATGTTTCTGATCGCATTCACTGCCCTCGGCGCATAGCCGAGGCCGTAGGCCTTCAGGTCACCATTACACCAGGCCTCCCACGTGCTGAAAGGTACCTCACGCCTCCCGCGGACGGCCTTTGCCATGATGATTCTTGCCAAGGTTTGGAAATCCGAGACGATCTGGAAGTCGAATTTCTCCACCCACTCCTCATACTCCTCGTCGGCCTTAGGCTCCGGGATGACCTTGAGGGCTTCCTCGGTCACGCGTAGGCCGACTCGGGTGAGCTCCTTCATCCCACTCTCGTCGGTTATGACGAAGAGGAGGGGTCTGCCCTCTGTGAAACCCGTGTTGCGACGTATGGCGCTTATGTCGTGAGTTTTATTGGCGGAGATTATGACGGAAGCCAGGACCTTCTCGACCTCGGTCTTCAGGGTGTCCGTAACCTTATGCACGAGCTTCTCGAGGAACCCCGGTTTGTGAATGTCGGTCTCAATGACCGCTTTTACGGTGTTATCTATTGGTTCCAGGAGACCCTCGGGGAGGAAGGGATTACCCTGTTGAACGCCCTCGGCTATATGGGGATCCAAGGGTATTTTGCCCAGTACAGGGACGCTGAACTCAGCCGCTATCTCGTCCACGGTGCTTTTGCCGAAGGGATGATAGGTGATGGCTCCGACCGTGAGGTAGCTCATGTTCTCGATTAATCCCAGTACCGGGATTTCAAGATAGTTGTGTAGGTTCAACATCTTGCGGGTCGAGTCGACCATAGCCGGCTGGGACACGATGACATCCCCTGCGAGGTAGTCGCCGACTATTGCAAGCACACTTCTGAAGATATCCGAGCTCCCACCGGGCATGTCGAAGACGTAGAACTCTGCATTCCAGAGGCTCCGGTTGATAACATCA
>Ga0307377_10004957_pt1 | contig 14388 bp, 16 predicted proteins | sample TR3MG_FD_202535 | JGI IMG/M metagenome (GOLD analysis project Ga0307377, IMG submission 202535) | Soil microbial communities from Risofladan, Vaasa, Finland - TR-3 | ecosystem: Environmental > Terrestrial > Soil > Coastal area > Acid sulfate soil | place: Finland: Risofladan, Vaasa | collected... | reverse complement strand
GCTGCCCGTCGTAGATGTCGCCCTGGAAGATGAAGTTGTTGGTGACCGGCGCCGCCGCCGGCACTCCCGCCCCCCGCGTCCCGGCCGTCCCCAGGGCCTGGCGCCGCTCCGCGCTGCTCATCTGCATGAGCTGCTGCTGGTAGCGGCCCACCTCGCCGCGCAGCCGCCGCCCACGCACCACTTCCGCGCCTGCCTGGTAGGCCATGGGCCCGGTACTCGCCCAGCCGCCGATGGCCGCCCCGCCCACGGCACCCACCGCCGTGCCCACCCCCGGGATGACGCTCCCTACCAGCGCCCCCGAGGCGGCGCCGCCCAGCACGCCACCCGCGGCCCCTCCCGCCTGCGCCACCGGCGAGCGTTGGCGTCCCGCCCATTGCCCCGCCTCGTAGCCCACGTAGGCGGCGCCCGCCGCGCCCGCCACGCCCAGCCCGATCTTCCCCGCCGTGCCCATGCCGGCGGCGCCGCCGCCCCCGCGGATGCCCCGCGCCCCCGCCGCGCGTGCCGCCGCGCCGGCGTTGGCGTTCTGGGCGCCGGTGTTCTGGATCAGCGCGCCGGTCTCGGCCTGCAGCAACTTCGTGTTCCAGAACACCGCGCGCCCCTGGGCGGACAACGCGAGCTGCAGCAGGCCCGCCGCGGTCCGCACCCCCATGACCACCTTGTAGGTGGCGCCCAGGGCCAGCGCCAGCCCGCCCAGCGCCGTGGCCCCCAGGACTGCCCATTTGCCCAGCGGCGTCTTCACCAGCCACGAGAACCCCTTCAGCACCGGCACGGCTGCCTGGTAGAGTTCCGCCATCGCCGGCGCCAGTGCCTGGCCCGCCGCCGCCGCTGCGTCCTCCATGGCTGCCGTCGCGCTGCGCTCACTGTTCGCCATCCCGTCCGCCGTCGCCGCGAAGTTGCCCTGCGCCAGGCCACTCTGCTCCACGATCAGCGCGTAGCGCGCCTGCATCTTCGCGCCCTCGGTGATGGTGCCGGTGGCGTCGGCCAGCCCCATCGCCGCCGCCTTGACCTCCACATCCATGGCGCTGAAGCTCATGCCCACGTTGCGCAGGGGCTCGATCTCGCCCACCAGCCCCGAGCGCATGGCCTCCAGCACGTCCTCGGGCCGCTTGTTCTTCAGCGACGCCCAGTCCGAGGCCAGCTTGACGATCCCGATCGACATGTCGGCCGCGGCGGCCGGCCCGACCTTGCCGATGGTCTGGAACAGGCCGCCGTAGGACGTGGCCGCCTCGATCGCCATGCGGTTGCTCATGCCCACGCTCGAGGCCGCGGTCTCGCCGAATTTGAGCACCGCGTCGGCGCTCTCGCCGAAGATCTTCCTGGTGGCGTCCTGCGCCTCGAATAGGTTGCTCGATGCCTGGGCCAGCTTGTAGCTGACCACCAGCGTTGCGGCGCCCATGGCGATGGCGCCGGTGGCCACGCGATCCTGCGCCAGCCGGATGCGCTCGAGCTGGCGTTCCGCGCCCTGGCCGGACTTCTCGAGGTTGTCGAGCGCCTTGCCGCCGGTGTCGATGGCGGTGACGTTGCCCTCGGCGTCGACCTTGATTGTCAGCCTCACCGTCGCCATGGCTGTCCTCTCCGCCGCGTCCCACGCCTCCCGGAGGGCGCCTCTTTAGAGGCGCCGCCGTTCGTCGTCCCGAACCATCGACAGGTCTGGAGACCTGTCCTACGTCCCCATCGCCGGCGCCTTACTCCCCGCCGCAATCTGTTGTCCCCGCAGCCACGCCAGGCGCGCCTCCACGTCCTCCCAGGGCATCCGGCGCAGCTCCTCGAGGCTCACGCCCAGGGCATCGGCGCGCAGCAGCTCGCGGATCTCCTCGGGCACGGCGCGGACGTCGCCCTCGCTCTCCCAGCGTGCCCGCGCCGTCTCGTATGGCTCCCGCCCGCGCATCCCGGCGAACTCGCTGGTGGGCGCATGCCAGGCGTAGGACGCCCGCTCTATGGCATCCCAGCGGGTTCGAAAGGGCGCTGTCCCGCCGTCCCCCCGCCGCCCGCCGTATCCCCTTGCCCCATGCCGGAGACCGCTTGCGGTCTCACTGCCCCTTCCCCCGCAGCGCGCAGCGCCGCCGGATCGAGGCCGGTGTGCAGCCACCACGCGATCGTCCCCACCAGATCGCGCAGGTGCACGTGCGGCAGCTCCCGCACGCTGCTCTCGCTATCGAGGTGCAGGCCGCTGCTCTGCTCCAGCAATTCCACCAGCCCGGTGACATCCGCCACGATCTCCACGCCGCCCTCGGGCGCCGCGTGCACTTGCGCCAGGTCGCGCTTGAGGATCTCCCAGCGCGTGGCCTCCGGGATCTCCACCTGCCAGGTGACCCACCCGATGACATCGTTGCCGGTCCTGATCTCCATCACGCCATCATCCCTCTGTACTGTCGTCCTCCCCCTCTCCTGCCTGAGACCCCGCAGGGGTCTCCGGGAGACCGTTCACGGTCTCAGAGAGGGGGCCGGGGGGTGAGGCCCGCGCTATGCCACCGCCGCGCTGCCCCACACATCTGCGGAGCTGCCCAGGATGAAGCTGTGGGCGAAGCCGATCTTGCCCTCGCCCTCCCAGGGCAGGTTGAAGTTCGGACAGATCATGTCTTTCAACGTGATCGCCGCGTCGTCGGCGACCACGCCGTTGTCGAGCGTGACCACGATGTCGCCCGCGGTGTACTCGTCGTCGGTGAGCTGGGTGATCACGATGGGCTCGGTGGTGATCAGCTCACAGGTCGGGTCCACGCCGGTGAGGTGGTAGCTGTCCGGGTTGGTCTTCACGCCGGCCGCCCGCACCGTCGCGGTGTTGTGCACCTTGGTGAGCAGGTCCACCGCCAGCTTGATGGAGATGACGCCCGGGTCGTCGCCGATGACGACCGACATGTCGCCCGGCCCGTAGCCGGCGGCGGTGGCATCGGTGAAGTAGACCGGGGCGGCGGTGCCCACGGCCTGCTCGGTGGCCAGGGCCCAGACGGCGTCGAGCACGAACTCGACCTCGGCGTCGGGGGCGTCGGTCCACTCCAGCCCGAACTTGGAGGGCTGTCCGCCGGTGAGCACGAACTCGGCGCCCTCGGTGCCGTCGTCCACCTCGGCCAGGCAGTCGAACATGCTGGCGATCTGCAGGTCCAGCGCGCCCGGCAGCCACAGGCTCCAGTCGGCCACGGCCACGCCGGTGCACCGGCAGCTCGTGGTTATGCCCGACATGCCCTTGAGCACCTTACGTTGCCCGCCCGTCCCGCGTCGGATGATCGGGTTGGTCTCGTAGCTGAACTGCCCGCCGTGCAGCTCGCGGCAGAACTCCGCCGGGGTGGCGGTGGCGATCTTGGAGAACCCGACCATGTCGTAGATCAGCACCTCGCTCATTCGATCTCAGCTCCTTCGATGCCATCCGTGGCGGGGTCGCCCTCGACCCCGGCCGTCGCGTCCTTCTCGTCGTCGTCCCCCTCTCCCGCCTCCGAGCCGTCAGGCTCGGCAGGGGGAGGGGGTGCCGGCGCAGCCGGCGGGGGAGGGGCCGCCTTCTTCCGCCACAGCCCCGGCCGTTCCGGGTCGGGCTCGAGCCAGGCCGGCCGCGCCGGATGGTCCTTGGGCTGCGGCTTCGCCGGGATCTGCTGGTCCATGTCGCTCACTCCGTTCTCCGTCGTGTCGGCCTGGAAGGCCGACTCCGTTCACGGCCCGCTCTTCACGCGCACTTCGATCTCGCAGCCGATGGCCCAGGCCCGGGTGTTGCCCAGCCGCCGCCAGGCCGCGACGTCCTGCATGGAGTAGCTGGAGCCCGCGTCGTAGCCCAGGTCCCAGCCCCGCAGTTGGCAGTCGTAGACGCCGGCGCCGGAGATGTCGGTGCAGGTCAGGGACACCTCGGTGCGTTCGCCCTCGCTGTCGATGACCGCCAGGCGCTTGTGCGGGTCGTGGAACAGCGCCGCGTGGATCGCTTTGGCGTAGCGTTCGCGCGCGCGCGCCTGGTTGCGTTCCAGGTCGCCGGCGCTGTCGCGGCAATCGTCGAAGCGCCGGATGTGGATGATGCGCACCGGCTCGACGGTGTGGTAGCACGCCAGGTTGCGCTCGCCCATCATGGTGCCCAGCCCGCGCACCAGGATGGCGGGGGTGTCGGCCAGCACCTCGTCGGTGCTGGCGTAGTCGGCCAGGTCGCCGTGCTGGCAGAGCTGCAGCGGCACCTCGGTGCCGTCCTGGGCGTCGGGCCACCAGTTGGCGGGCAGGCCGCCGGTGTGGCGGGCGCCATCGGCGCCGCGCAGCACCGCGAGCACCGCCGCGACCACATCACCTGTGTGCACGAAGTCCGTCGCCATGGCCGTCGCCGTGCCTTTCGTTGCCCCCGCCTTTCGGAGGGCGCCTCTTTAGAGGCGCCGCCTTTGCCGTTCTCGCAACGGCGACGGGTCTAAAGACCCGCCCTCCGAACGACTTCACCCGACCTTCTGCGCCATGATCCGGTAGCTGTTCGCGGTCTTCGTGCAGTCCAGCACCTCGTACTCCCGCCCGTCGTCGCTGGTGAAGCGCCAGCCCTCGTCGACGGTGTGGGGCCAGCCGATGGGCGCGGTCCAGCGCAGCGAGTAGAGATGGCCGCGCACGTAGCCCAGGGACGTGAGGCGCGCACCGCCCTGGCGTTGCTTCAGGTAGACGCTGAACGTGCCGCTGATCGGCTCGTAGCGCTGTTCGCGCTCGTCGTTGTGGTCGCCGGTGACTGTGGTCACCGGGCGCTGCCAGCTGATGACCCGGCTGCCCGTCGCGCTCATGGCTCTGCCTTTCGTGGCCGGCGCCTTTCGGAGGGCGCCTCTTCAGAGGCGCCGTCGTTGCCGTTTCCCGAACGGCGGCGGGTCTAAAGACCCGCCCTCCGAATGGCTTTCCGACGCGCTACGCTCCCGCCGCTCCCGAGATGTGCCGTTCGGCGATTTTCTCGGCTGCCCGGTCCAGCTCGTCCATGGTCGCGGGCAGCTCACTCTCCCAGGCGGAGGTCTCGGCCCCGAACAGGAAGTGCGCCTGGCCTTTCTTCGGGTGGTGGAACTCCTCGGCCTCGTGTTGCACCTCGGCGTAGCGGCTGGCCAGTCCGCCGTAGGTGATCTCGGCCGCGATGGTGTTGCCACGCAGCACCCCGGTGTGGGTCTCGGCGCTGGCCTCGAGGGTGCCGGTGTCCACCGGCGTCTTATCCTGGGCGACGGACTGGACGTGCAGCAGGGCGCGGTGCAGCTCGTCGCGGATGTCATGGATGAGCTGCTGGCCGGTGCCTATCTCGCGCGCGGCCGCGAGCGCCTTGCGCACCGCCGGCAGTCCCACCAGGCTGATCCGGCTACCCATCGCTCGTCCCTCCCGCCGCCGCCCGTCGTCGCCCGTGTCGTTGCTGGAGGGGCCGGGTTACTACCCGGCCCGCCGTTGCCGTGGCCGTTGGCGTTCCGAACGACCGGGCCGGCAGGTATGCCGGCCCCTCCAACGGCCCGGCCAGCGTCACCGCCCGCCGATCCTCCCCACGTTGCACACATAGCCGCTGATCAGGTGCCACGCCCCCGGCCCCCATGCGCCCTCGGGGCCGGTGCCGGCGTAGGTCTCGCTCAGTCCGTCCATGGCGATGGAGCGCACGCCCTGGGCCTGCAGGCCCCGGCGGTTGACCAGCTCGGGATTAGCGCGCTGCTCGAGCAGCCACAGGGCCTGTTCGGCGATGGCGTCCTCGATCGCCGCCGGCGGGCCGGTGTAGGCGTAGCTGGCGTAGTAGGTGGTGGCGTCCTCCATGTCTCCCGTCGAGAGCACGGTGATGGTGCCGGCATCGTAGTCGACGGTGTAGTCGGTGTCCTCGGTGTAGGTCGTGCCGTCGTCGTCCGCTGAACTCGTAATCACCAGCGAGCCGTCGCTGATCAGGGTGCGGTCGAGCGCGACCGCGACGTCGTAGCTGCTGGTGAAGCTCTCGTAGGCCGTGCTCTGGTAGCCGTCCTCGGCGCGCGGGAAATGGAGGGCCTGTGAGGCGGTGTTGGGGCCGCCCCACAGGCTCATGCCCTCGAGTTGCCGGCTGGCGGCGATGAGCGCGCGGGCCTTGTCGTCGCCATCGAAGGCATCCCAGCGCTGCTCATCCAGCCCGTCGCCGAAGTAGCTGTCGGCGCGTGCCCGGGTGAGGTAGCAGTTGGCCTGCGCTCCGCCGGCCGTCGCATCGATCATCGCCATGTGTACTCCTCCCGCCGTCGTCGCCGTCGTCGCCGTCGTTTGTAGGACAGGTCTCCAGACCTGTCGGCCGTTGTCGTTGTCGTCCCGAACGACTGACAGGTCTGGAGACCTGTCCTACGACATCGTCGCCGTTGCTCAGTCCTCCAGCCGCATGTACTCGATGTAGAGGTCGGCGTCGAGCCCGACCGTGCTCGCGCTGCCGGTGACCAGCAGGTATTCGGCGGCGGCCCAGATGGTCGCCGGGTTGTCGGTCTCCGCGACCTGCGCGGCCGGGAGGAAGGTGAGGTCGGTGTTGAGCGTGGCCTCGATGCAGTCCATGGTGGAGCAGATCGAGGTGTCGGCCCCGAGCAGGGCGCCCACGCCCACGGACAGGTTGGCGGCGTCGGTGGAGCCGGTGCGGCCGCGGATCCAGGCGCGGGTGATGCCCAGCTCGCAGCCCTCGGGGTTGGGCACCGACGCGATGCCGCCGTTGGTGGTGGCGGCCACGCCGGCGATGGTGATCTTCATGTAGCCGCTCTGCATGGCTCCGGTGTTCAGGGTGTAGCCCATGGCTCTCGTCTCCCTCGCGGGCGGGGCGCATCACCCCGCCCGCCGTCGTTTGTCGTCGTCGTCGGTCCCGTCTACGACTCCACCGCCGCGATCATCAGCAGGCCGCTGACCGCGTCGTCAGCGTCCGGCACGTAGACGTAGGTCAGCGGGTCGGCCACGGCGGTGCAGCCGAGCATGTCGGCATGGCCGCGGACGATGATGCGGTGGTCGGTGGTGGCGCAGTTGTCGTCGATGGCGACGGCCAGGGTGGCCGCGCCCACGTTGGCGAACAGGCAGTTCTCGAGGAACACGGTGTAGACCTCGACGTCGATGCCCACCGCGATGTAGACGTGGACGTGAGCCGTCCCGCCGCCGGTCGCCCAGCTCAGGAACTCGCAGTCGACGAACTTGTTCCTCTGACAGTCGTCGTCGCCCTCGTAGAGCCACAGGCCGTAGGTGGCGGCGTTGCGCACGTTGGTGTGCTGGCCGATGGTGCAGCGGACGAACAGGTTCTCCGTGCCGCCGACCTTGAGCGAGTAGCTCGCCGCGGTCTGGGAGGTCGGCGTCATGAAGAACACGTTCTCGAAGTAGTTCCGGTGCCCGGTGACGATGGCCACGCCGCTCGCGGCGCCGGTCGCCTTCTCCTGGTTGAACTGCAGGTTGCGGAAGATGCAGCCGTCGCCCGAGACCGTGATCACCGGGGTGACGGCGGTGGCCGCCTCCATGACCACGCGGCAGCGCTGGCCCACGCCCTGGAGGTTGCCGCTCAGCCCCACCAGGTGGGTGTAGTCCTTGGCCCAGGTGATGGACGCCGCCGGGTTATCGGCGGTGGGGCCGCCGATCATGGCGACCACGTCGTTCTGGTTGGTGGTGCACAGGGCGTAGGCCGCCTCCACGGTCAGCAGCGGCTTGAGCGGCGACAGCCCGGTGTTGTCGTTGTCGCCGTTGATGGGGTCGACGTAGAACACGTTGCTGTTGGGGCCCACCGGGAGTCCCAGCTCCAGGGGGTTGGTGGCCTTCGGATACAGTCCCATGCGACCCAACTCCTCTCACGTCCGTTGTCGTTCTCGTCGTCGTCGTTGCCGTTCGTGCCGTTAGCTTGGCCCCTCTCCTGCCTGCGGCTCCGCAGGAGCCGCCAGGGGGAGGGGCGGAGTGCCCGCGCAGCGGGCGCCGGGCAGGGGCGCCGTTGTCGCCGGCGCCCGCCCCGCTCCCTACGCCGTCAGGTATGCCCACGGGCACCGGCTCGACGCGGTGGCCTGCATCCGGTTGATCGGGTTGGGGGCGGCGAAGGCGATGCGCATGACGCAGCGCATGCCCACCATGTCCTGCTGGGCGAAGTTCCAGATGATGCTGCCGTCCGCCCCGGTGATGACCGCCTGGTCCAGGATCTTGTAGGTCATGTCCTGGCGCATGGAGTAGACCAGCTTCTGCCAGTCGCCGGAGATCAGCTTGTAGGTCGAGCTGATGGTGCCGTCCAGCGGATAGACCGCCGGGGCCCCGCCCAGCTCGTCGGTGCTGGCGTAGAGCTTCTGGCCGTTGGCGTCGCGGGTGTTGCGGATCAGGCCCTTGATGCCCACGTGGCCCACGGTGCCGGTGATGCCGAAGCCGTCGGCCTCCAGCATCATCAGCATGCCGTCCGCCGAGCCGGGAGCCGACTCGCCCTCGAAGGCCTCGTAGAAGTCGGTGAAGCCGTCGATGCTGGCGTACTGCGAGGCGGTGGTGGCGCGGGCCACCAGCCCGGCCCCGCCCAGCCCCGTGGTCCAAGCCGCCGGGATGTCGGTGCCATAGAGCACCGCGCCGGTGAGCACGCGGCCGAATGCCTCCACGATCGCCGGGCGCACCTGGCCCCAGATGTCGTAGTCGGCGTCGTCCAGCACCGCCTCGGGGATGGGGACGATGACCGCGACCTCTTCGGCCACCAGGTCCACGCCGTCCCAGGTGACGTCGGTGGTGATCTTCAGGCCGGTGTCGCCCGAGACGAAGCCCGCGGCGGCCAGGCCGGTCATGACCGGGATGCTGCGCGTCTTGGTGGACATGTCCGGCAGCCGCCGGGCGAGCTGCAGCAGCCAGAAGCTGTCGGTCAGGTCGGTCAGGATCTCCCGCGAGGTCTCGTCGGGGATCAGCGCGTCCGCGTCGGTGCGGCTGATGTACTCATTGTAGGCCATCGATCCTCACGTCCTCTCTGCCGTCTGGAGGGGCCGCGTTACCACGCGGCCCGCCGTTCATCGTCGTTGTGGTTCAGCGTCGTCCCATGGCCGATCGGATCTTCTGGTTGATCGTCTCCGGCGTTGTCGTTGCCGCCGGCCGCCCGCCGGTGCCCACGTCGCCGGGTTTGCGCCCGGTGGACTGGGCGTGGTCGGCGAGTACGCGCTTGAGCGTGTCCTCCCAGTCCTCGGGCTCGGCCGCGGCCAGCTGCCCGTCCAGGTAGCTGCGCCAGGCCTTGTCGAGTCCGCCGGCGTGCTCGTTCAGGAACTCGCCGCGGGCGATGCGCCCCTCGAGCGCCGCCGTCTCGGCCCGTGCCTGGTCGCGCTCGGCCTCGGCACTCTTCTTCGCCTCGATGGCGCGCTCGGTCTCGTCCAGGGCGGCGAGCCGCGCGGCCTCCTCGGCCTCGGCCTTGGCCCGGTTCACGCCCTCGTTGACGGCCTTCTCGATCTCGGCCTTGCGCTGCATGTCGTCGCGATCGCGCTCCTTCTGCAGCAGCGTTTTGACGTCGGCCGCGCTCATGCCGTCGCGGATGGTCAGGTCTGGTCCGCCCGGCTGCTGTGTGCCCTGTGTCTGGTCGCCCTGTGTCGCCTGCTGCTCGCCCATGATCTACGCCCTCCTGGCGTCCGCCCTGGTCTCTCGCCCTCGTCTGTCGTTTGCCGTTCGTCGTGTCGTTGGAGGGGCCGGCTTACCAGCCGGCCCGCCGTTGCCGTCCGCCGTGTCGTTGATCGAACGACCGGGCCGGGTAGTAACCCGGCCCCTCCAACGACCGGGCTACGCCGCCCCCGCTCTCGCGTACCGCTCGATGTATGGCCGCTTGACGTGCGTGCAGTTCGGATGCCACAGCCCGGCCGACCGCCCCTGGTCCACGGACGGGTACTTCTCGCTGCTCCCCGAGATCGAGTAGATGTAGCCCAGCGATGCGATCGCCGAAATGCACTCCTCGCAGGAGCCGGCGTGGTCGCTGATGGTGATCAGGTCCTCGCCCAGTTCGGCCATGCGGTTGGTGAGGCCCTGGTCGGTGGCCTCGCGCGAGGTCGTCCGCGCCACCATCTCCGCGTAGGTGCTCAGGTTCCAGCGCGCGCCGCGCACGTCCACGAAGGCGGTGATGCCCTGCTCCTGCAGTTGCGCGACCATGCTCTTCATGGCGTCGCGGGCGGTCTCGCCCAGGATGGTGCTGCGCTGCAGGTTGGCGAGGCCGGCCTGGCGGAACATGTCGTCGATGCGCCGGCCGACGGTGGCGCGGGCCTCGCCCAGGGCGGTGCTCAGGTTCTCGCCCAGGATGGCGATGGAGGTCTCGTGCAGGGCGCTCATCGCCGCCGGCGGCGCGGTCCCGGTGGCCGCGGCCACGTCGCCGATGGCCTCGGTGTAGAGCGGGCGCAGGTGCATCTGGCTCCAGTCGTCCTCGACCTCGCCCAGCTCGTTCAGGACCGCGCGGATCTTCTGCTGTTGGGCGATGATCCGTGCGCGCTCCCACTCGGTGAGCTGCGCGTTGACCACGGCGTCGAGGATCTCGACCTCACCCCGGCGGTAGGCGCCGCCGAGCTGTGCCGCAATCGCCCTGATCTGTTCTGGTCCGTAGCCCATGTCGTTGCCCTGTCTACGGCTACTCCGTCGTCGTATTCACGCCCGTGCTCGCCGTCTGCGTCGGGCTCACCGGCTCGAAGTCCGCGCCCAGGCCGACGCGGCCGGGGTTGGGTGCGGCGGGCTTCTCGCTCGTGATGGCGTCGATCTCGAGCGCGACCTCGTCATCGGAGAGTTCCGGTTGCGCCATGCGCACGGCGTGCTCGAGCGACATGATGCCCATGGTGAGGGCGGCGCCGGCGATCTCGACCGACTCCATGGCGTCGTTGGGCAGCCCGTCGTTCCACTCGAGGGTGACGTCCTCGGGCTCCATCTCCGGCGGGCGCAGCGCCAGGTCCGGTGCCGCCGGCGAGTTCGCCAGCTTGCTCGCCACCGAGACCGCGGTGCGGATGGCGCGGTCGTAGATGCGCTGGCGCATGCGCACGCTGCTGGCGGTGCGGTGCTGGCGCAGCTTCAGCGCGCGGCCCGACTCGGCGCTGCCCTCGCCCAGGCCGAAGCTCTCGGGGGACAGGCCGGCCACGAACAGCATCTGGGTCATGAGCCGGTTGATGGAGGTTTCGGCGTGTTCCAGGTTGGCGTCCCAGGTGATGTAGCCCGGGACCTGCTCGTTGTTGGAGACGCTGAAGTAGCGGTAGCGCGGGTCGAGCTTCTGCTCCTCGGTGAGGAACGCCGGCGGGCCGTACATCCACGGGTCGGAGTGTTTGTCCTGGATCCCGCCGGCCTGGGTGACGCGGTTGTTGAGTTCGCCCTGCAGGTCTTCGACGTCGGCGTAATCGGAGCGGCCCCAGACGCCCGACTCGTCCGAGCCGCCCATGGCGATGGGGACGATGAGCAGCTCGTCGACGCCGGTGTCCTGGCCGTCGTCCTCGTCGAGGGTGGCGGCCAGTGCCGCCAGCTCAGGGAGCGTATCCAGGGGGACGCGGTCGGTGTCGGGGCGGTAGCGGTAGCCGCCGCCGGAGGGACTGGCCTTGACGCGGTGCAGCGTGTAGTCGATGCGCCCGCGGGTGTGGATCTCCTGGAACAGCAGCGTCTCTTTCGGCTTCTGCGGGTTGGGGCGGGTGTAGGCGATGGTGATGCTGGTGATGGTCTCGACGTCGCCGTCGGCGGTGGTGACGAACATGAGCGCCGAGGACACCGGGGAGATCAGCACATCCTGGCGCTTGCTGTCGTAGCGGATCTTCAGGCCGCCGTCGCCGCGGTAGGAGACGCCGCGCCCCATCTCGACGAACATGGTGTCGCACGTCGAGATCTCGCTCAGGTGCTCGATCCACGCCTGCGCCGTGTCGTTTGCTGTTGGAGGGGCCGGGTTACTACCCGGCCCGCCGTTGCCGTTGTCGTCCGCCGTCGCCATTGGAACGACCGGGCCGCGTGGTAACGCGGCCCCTCCAACGACCGCGCCGTCGCCGCCCGCCGTTACCGCCGCCCGCACCTTCACGGTCTCCCCGAACAGCCGGTCGACCACCAAGTCGGTGATCTCGGCGCAGACGTTGACCGCGATGTATTCGCGGTCGGTGTCGTAGTTGTATTTCCCCTCGGTGACGTAGACCCGCTTATGGTCGCCCTCGTGCAGGCGGCGGTAGCGGGTGTAGGCGCGCAGGCGGGCGAGATCGCCCGGCGGCGGCCACGCCACCGAGCCCGGGCCCAGGCTGCTGGTCAGCTCCACGGTCCTGGTTGTCCCGCCGTCGTAGGCCATGTGGCTCGCTCCGCTTCGCTCTCGATCGTCGTATCCGTTCGGAGGGCGCCTCTTTAGAGGCGCCGCCGTTCTCTGTTCATGGCACGACCGGCGGGTCTAAAGACCCGCCCTCCGAACGACGCTCACATACCCCTCGGCTTCGGCCCGAACCTGCGGTCCATGACGGTCTCGTCGACGACCGCCTCGAGCGAGTAGCCCCGCGCGTAGATGCGGTCGTCGGTGCCGGAGCTCGGGTGCTCGAAGCGCGGCTGCGCGCGCGTGGTATCGACGGTGAACTCTTCCAGCTCGTGGCGCAGGCCCGCCGACTGCGGTGAGCAGTGGTGGCGGCCTTCGCGGGTGAGCTGGTGCAGCCGGTTGAACATGACCCTCTGCCTGGCCGACGTCGGCGTGACCAGGTCGGCGCCATGCTCCTCGGCGATGTCGCTCGACTGGTAGCTCTCGTAGGCCCGCGCGGTCACTCTGCGGCCGATGGTGGTCTCGATGGCGTCGCAGGCCTCATCGATCTCCGCCTGGCTCCCGTTGGGGCAGTCGATGCTGGCGATCTCCCAGTGGTGCGGCTCGGCCGTTGCCGTTGGAGGGGCCGCGTTACCACGCGGCCCGCCGTTGCCGTCGTGAACGACCGGGCCGGCAAGTATGCCGGCCCCTCCAGACGGCGCCGCCTTCAGCGTCGCGCTCACACACGTCCCTTCCCGCTGCGCGTAGGGCATGGCGCGGTCGAGGCCGATGCCCACGGCCCAGGCCTTCCACCCCATGCGTTCGGTGAGGGCCTGCCAATCCTCGCGCGATGCCGTACGGAGGGGCGCGCTTCCTTGCGCGCCCTGCCGTTCCGCCTTGCGATCGTGCACCCGCACCGCCGCCAGCGGGTAGTCCACCGCGAACAGGCTGTCGATCAGCTCGGGGGCGAGGAACGCCTGGGCGCCGCCGCCCCAGAGGTTCAAGTGATATTTGCTGAACTCCCACGGCGCCATGTTAAGCTCGGCGTCGGCGAGGAACTCGGGGGTGACCCAGGGGGCGCGGTTGGCGACGAGCGCGTCCTCGTCGCCCCAGTAGTCGAACCAGATGCGCGGGTTATCGCCGCCCTGGTTGGTGGCGGAGCGGTAGAGGCGCCAGAGGGCGCCCTCGCGGTGGCCGGCCTGGGAGGCGATGATGATCTGCGCGGAGGTGGCCTCGGTCTGCGAGGCGAGCAGGGCGAAGGCTTCCTCGCTGTATGCCGCCTGCAGCTCCTCGATGACCGCGGTGCCGTTGATGCCGCGGCCCTGGATGGTGCGCACGTTGGGGACCATGGCGCGCACTTCGTTGCCCATGGAGGGGATGGCGATGGTGGTGACCTCGGGGCGTTTCTGCAGGCGCCCGTCCAGGCACATGGTGCCGTAGTAGGCCAGCCCCTGCAGGCCCGGGGAGTAGTCGAAGACGTCGGCGACGTAGTCGAAGGTGACCGACCGCGCCTGGTCCTGGGAGTTGGCGACGACGCCCGAGGTGCGGCGGGTGAACAGCGCCACGGAGTGCGCGCACAGGATGGCGGCGTCGATGGACTTGTTGTTGCGCTTGGGGCGCGAGGCCACGGCGGTCTTGTGGATGGGCCGGCCGAGGCCTTGCGGGTGGGGCTCGCGGCGGGAGGCTTCGCGCAGGAAGTCACGCTGTCCGGGGTAGAGTTCGATGGGGCCGATGGAGCCGTCGGGTTTCTGGATCCAGACGACGTCGGAGGCCCAGGCGGCGGCGTCGTTGCGCCAGTGCGGGAGTCGTTCCCGCATCTGGCTTGGGCTCAGTGCGCCCCTGGTCCGCTCCGCCACCGCCATGTGGGATAGGTCTCCAGACCTGTCCGCCGTACACGATCGCGTCCCCGGCATTGTCTACCGGGGACGCTGGTTTGACCAGACCAAACACCGTCCATCTACCGTCCATTTACCGTCCACGTCTACGGGGCGGCTGTGCCGTTCGTGGGACAGGTCACCTGACCTGTCCGCCGTCGCCGTTGCCGTCGTCGTCCGCCGTTGCCGTCGCCCGCTCATCCCCGCCGTCGCCACGGCCGTTCCGTCAGTCAAGCGGCGCGTACTCGAACCTGCGCACCTCGCATGGTCCGGTCCGGCGCTTGGGGTCGTTCATATATTCGCCGGCCGCTGCGCGGGCTTCCTGTGGCGATCGAAACCACCGGATCTTCCCGTTCTCATCGGTGACGGGCACTTGCTCGCGGATCAGGTCCAGGTAGTATGGCATCCAAGGCTTCCTCCCGTCGCTGCTGACCGGCG
>Ga0307377_10004955_pt1 | contig 14392 bp, 11 predicted proteins | sample TR3MG_FD_202535 | JGI IMG/M metagenome (GOLD analysis project Ga0307377, IMG submission 202535) | Soil microbial communities from Risofladan, Vaasa, Finland - TR-3 | ecosystem: Environmental > Terrestrial > Soil > Coastal area > Acid sulfate soil | place: Finland: Risofladan, Vaasa | collected... | reverse complement strand
TTTAGTTAATACTATGGGACCCGTTATCGCAGGTACTCTCCTACTAATCCTACCAATAGATCAAATTTTATGGGTTGACATTCTGACTTTTTTATTTGCTATTACACCTCTTTTATTAATAAGAATTCCTCCACTACCTAAAAAAGAAAAAATCAGAAAAGAAAAATCATATTTTGGAGAATTTAAGATAGGTCTTAAAGCTATTAAAATTGTCCCTGGACTCCTTACATTGCTTTTTGTTGCAACTATTTTAAATTTTTTAGGAACTCCTTTTAGCACCTTAATGATATTTTTTGTAGAAGTAACTCATTTCGGGACAGTAGAAAATACAGCGTTTGTTTTGGCTTCTATCCAGGCAGGAATGTTCGTTGGGGCTATAATCGTCGTCATAAAAAAAGTCTGGAAAAAAAAAATATTAATAATCTTTCTTGGCATCTTTGTAGGGGAAATCGGACATTTAATATTAGCTTTAGCACCTTCACGTAATTTTACAATTATTAGTATAGGTGGTTTTATCTTTGCGTTTATTGTTCCTTTTGTTAACACCATGTTTCTAACGATTCTGCAGACTGTAATACCTCCAGACAAGCAAGGTCGGGTCATGTCAAATGTGATTACGATTGTTACTTTGGTATCCCCGTTAGGTATGATAATATCAGGGCCTATAGCACAAGTAATTGGTATCGAGGTTCTTTTTATTTCGAGTTCGTTGTTGAATATCATTTTTATTGTAATTGTTTGGATGTTTTCTAATATCAGAAACACAAATTATGATAGAGTATATGAATTTGAAGAGAAAAGTAATAATTGAAATAGTTTTTAAAAAAGGTCTTTTTAATTATTTTATATATTCCAATATTAACTTTTTTTGAAAAAAGATGACAAAAGCTATTATACTATCGGGAGGATACGGAACCCGCTTACGACCATTATCATGCAGCATACCAAAATCTTTAATGCCAATCGTCAACAAACCGGTTATGGAGCGACAGATTCTTCTTTTAAAGTCAGCAGGGGTTAAAGAAATCGTTCTGGCGGTGAGCGTAATGGATGACATTGTTAAAAATTATTTTAAAGACGGTTCCCAGTTAGGAGTTAGAATACACTATACAGAAGAAAAACATCCTTTGGGAACTGCGGGGGCAATTAAAATAGCTGAGTCCTATTTGGAAGGGGAAAATTTCTTCATGCTAAACGGGGATGTGATCTTAAACTGCGATCTAAATAAAATGCTAAAATTTCATATAACTAAAAAAGGTATTGGAACTATTGCTAGTAAGCTTGTTGACGATCCTTCACGGTATGGCGTGCTAATAGAAAATAAGGATACTCACCAAATATTGGAATTTCTAGAAAAAGACGAATATTCTCCTTCAAACGGCAAGGTTATCCCCATGCCTATCAATGCCGGAGTTTATCTATTGGAACCAGAAATTTTTACTTATATTGAACCACATAAAAAGGTATCAATAGAGAGACAAGTATTTCCTATTGTAGCAAAAAAGGAACAACTATATCATCATCAAATAAGTGGTATATGGAAAGATATTGGAAAGCCATACGATTTACTCGAAGGTAATATGATTCTAATGGTAGATTTAATGAAAAATTTAGAAGCTAATGTTAAGAATTTAATAGATCATTCTGCTGACATTCACCCTAGCTCAAAAATTTATTCACCTTGTACCATAGGTGAAAATGTTGTAATTCGAGGAAATAGTACAATTGGTCCAAATGCAATAATAGGAGATAATGTATTTATTGATAGCAATGTCGAAATCAGAGATAGCGTAATCTATAACGAATCATATATATCAAGTAATGTTAAGATCGAAAGAGCCATTATCGCCGATAATTGCCACATTCAAAAAAATGTTATATTAAAGGGAAATAATGAAAATCTCGTAATCTTAGCCTCATTTGTAGAAGTGCTAGAAAATCTCGAAATTTTAGCGCCTGAAACAATGTCGTTAACAGTATGTCACCACGAGGTTTTGAAGGATAGTATGAAATAAGTTATGAATGAATATCCAACACCAGAGAGCATCTACTCTAAATATGTTGATAAAAAGATAGGAACAAAACAAGCTCTAAAGTTATTTGAATCCATTATTAACAAGAGTGACGATGAGGATATCAGAGTCACCGTGTTAGATTACATCGGTAAATTAACTTTAGATGACGAATTAGGATTCAACATTATTGAAAATTGTTTAATTTCCGACGAATCACCTGTAGTTAAATTCGGAGCAGCGAAAACTTTAATTCATTATTTACCAGAACGAGTAGTAAAACCGTTACTATGGGCAATACAAAATGAAAATTCAATCTACTTTCTTAAAAAAATGACCGACTTATTAGAAACTGAAGATTATCCTCAATTTAACCAAATTCGGAAAAGAATTTATAAAAAAATAACATCTAAATATAGCTTAAATTCAATCGATGCTAAATTAATCCTAGATATTGAATACCTTGATTTTATGAAATTTCGAGCCGATTTTAATAATTTTCTTGAGAAGTTTGAATTATCTGATTCTGATAAACAAACTCTGCTTAAAGAAAATACTGAAATCGGAAATAAAGGCTTAGGAAGAGTTAAAAAAGCTAAGGAAGGCTTTATAATAAGTTTAGCTCTCTCGGATCTTAATGAAATTCCTTCTTCGATATGTAACTTAAGAAATTTGCAGGAATTGGAAATCTCAGATTGCAAAATAGAAAAATATCCAGACATTTGTCCAAATCTTGTATCACTAAAGAAATTAGTTTTAAACAATATTCATTTAGACAGTTTACCTAGCTGGCTTGTAGAGTTTGCAAGCAAAAATAAAACTGCAGAATTTTAATTTCATACCTTTAAATAATATAACAAACAAATTCTGTTTATCTTTCTACAAAAAAATATGGTGAATTTAAATAAAATACAAATCGAAATTTATAAGATTTTTCGCGTTAATAATTATAGGAATTTTAATCGTTGACATTTTCTTGGGTTTATTCGTATTAAGAAATACGGCTAATTCTAAAAATGAAGGGATAACATCACCTAAGTCTAGTGCTACATATACAATTACCTCCGATACCCCCTCTGGAGGCTTCGTGGCATTGAGTAGTAGTCGTAATGAAAATAACTATCTTGAATGGAGTATTTCAACAATTTATGGTTTTGGTTTTACTTTTTACATGATGAATAGTACAGAATATAGTACTTATATCGCATTAGCAGCTCCATCACGTACTCGTGGGAATTTCGCCTATACTGCGCTTTTATCAGATCAAGAGGCATCAGCTTCAGGAATTTTCTATCCTCCCTATTCGGATACATGGTATTTTGTAGTGACAAATCATTATACTGGTTTTGCTTGTTCTGTTGATTTTTTTACCACTTGGAATGACGACTTTTTTACAATTGAAGAGCCAACAAATTCCAGATTTTGGGAAGTAAATACGTCTCATTATATTAATTGGACATGGGGAGGTGATTTTGCTAATGTAGATATTGACCTTTACCACGACGGTAACTTTTTAAGAAATATAGCAACCAATGCTCAAAATAATGGTTCATATTTTTGGAGGATTCCCGCTGATATATCATTATTCGATGATCTATATCAAGTGAATATATCGAATACCGACTTTAAGGGTACTTGGGCCATTAACGATCCATATTTTGAAATTACGGAGAAAAGATCTATTAATGTCACTAGACCTTCTACATCCAATTCGTGGGAAACGGATACTTCTGAATATATTAATTGGACTTCAACAGGGTTTATATCAAATGTTATGATTGAGCTCTACAATAATGATGCCTTTGTGATGGAGATTACACCAAATACTCTAAACGATGGAGATTATCTCTGGGCAATACCCTCAGGGTTAGGTGGATCTGATCAATATCAGATAAAAATCACCGATGTATCTGATCCCTCCGTTTATAATTTTAGCGAGTATTTTGAGATCTTCAGTTTTACAATCACAATAACTAATCCTGATGCTTCTAGTTCATGGGAAACCGATTCTTCTGAATATATTAATTGGACTTCAACAGGACCTATATCAAACGTAATGATCGAGCTCTACAATAATGATGTTTTTGTAATGGAAATAACACCAAATACTCTAAACGATGGAGATTATCTCTGGGCAATACCCTCGGGATTAGATGGATCTGATCAATATCAGATAAAAATCACCGATGTATCTGATCCCTCCGTTTATAATTTTAGCGAGTATTTTGAGATCTTCAGTTTTACAATCACAATAACTAATCCTGATGCCTCTAGTTCATGGGAAACCGATACTTCTGAATATATTAATTGGACTTCAACAGGACCTATCTCAAACGTAATGATCGAGCTCTACAATAATGATGTTTTTGTAATGGAGATTACACCAAATACAGTAAACGATGGAGAATATTTCTGGACAATACCCTCGGGATTAGATGGATCTGATCACTATCAGATAAAAATCACTGATGTATCTGATCCTACTATCTACGATTTTAGCGAGTATTTTGAGATCTTCAGTTTTACTATCACAATAACTAATCCTGATGCCTCTAGTTCATGGGAAACCGGAGCTTCTCAATATATTAATTGGACTTCAACAGGGATTATATCAAACGTGATGATTGAGCTCTACAATAATGATACCTTTGTAATGGAAATTACACCAAGTACAGTAAACGATGGAGAATATTTCTGGACAATACCCTCGGGATTAGGTGAATCTGATCAATATCAGATAAAAATCACTGATGTATCTGATCCTACTATCTACAATTTTAGCGAATATTTTAAAATAATGAGACCATCATCCGCAGAACCACCTTTGATTCTAGGATATAACCTATATATATTGATAGGTATAATTGGTGTATTTTCATTTATACTTGGTAAGAAACGAATTTTAAAATAACTTTTTTTTTTTTAATAAGAAATAGAATTCTGATTATTTCACTTAATTTTCAATATGGTAGTAAATGTTTTAAATAGATTTGAAGTTATTTTAATCAGAGAGAATGGTTTTTATGTTTTAGCTTCATCAACATCTAATTCAATATTCATATTTATTTCATCCAATCCAAAATTAATTATAAGATTCAATACAAAAGTTAAAAAACCCTGAGCTTTTCTATTTACAGAATAATTTGAAAGAAAACTCATAAACTCTTATGGTGCGTGTAAAATGGAAGATTTGAAGGAAAAAGGATTAAAAATATATAACGCAATTTTTCAAGGAGAAAAATCCGTTGAAATTGACGAGATTCAATACGATATAAAGAAATTCTCAAGCGGAATTAAATATGTTGATTTATTTGGATATCGCTTTATAGAACAAAATTACAGAAAAAAATCAGAATGGGGGAAAAAAGCTCGAGAAGGACACAAAATCATGTGGGTAATTAAAGGAAGGAGATACATTTCCCAAATAATCGATGGAGAATATTGTGAATTAAAGAAAAAACCAGCGTAAAACTATTTCATTTTTAAAAAAATTCCATAAAATCTAAATTACGCACCCATTAATTTATCGGCAATTAGCTCTAAATAAGACTTTCTAATGGATTCTTGTTTTTTAATCCCGAAATTCTCTAAAAATTGAAAAAGTATCTTCTTATTTTCAACTACATTATCATACGATTCTGTTATTAATTCTACTTCGACAAAATGTTGTTCTAAAATAGGAATATAATCGATCAAGGCTTCTATTTTTCTATTCTTAAATTTGAAATCATATAGTTCTCTTTCTTTAATAACGGTAAATACTTCTCGAAATCCTAATAGTTTTAGAAGATTTTTCATATTTTCAATTTCATTTATTTTTACTTCGATTTCTTCTCTTGTTTTGGTTGTTTTATCAATTTTCTTACCTTTATAGGTTATAAAATAATTAATTTTTTGAATCATCGCTTTATTTTCCCTATTAAATTCAATAGATTTTCTTAATCTTAATGCTTCATCAGTCTGCTTAAAATCTCTTAAACCATTTGGCATGTTAAAATAAATATCTTCATGATGTAATGAGAGCTTGTATACTCCATTAATATCTTCAAACTTTTTCCGTAAAATGTTTGGATCGAGGATTTTGACTTTAATCTCAACTTCAATCATAATGCTACTCGTTTTTCTATTAATCAGTGCTTGAATAAATAATAATACACCTCTTTCCTATTAATTTTTTAGTTTAAGAAAGCTTTAAAATGTTAGATACAATGACTTCAATCTATGTTTTTAAAAATAAAGAGAATGAAAAAAAAATCCTTTTAACACCTAAAAGGTGGTAAGGTTAATTTATTAGATTTTTAATTTATTTTCTGGATTCACGAGCTATTTGCCGTTTTTTGGTAAAAATTAAGCCGATCACGCTTAGTCCGATGATTATCAAGAAGAAATTACCAAACGGAATTCCTCCTGGAGGTGGAGGGCTACTACTTGAATTAATAGTAACCGTGACCGAATCTTGGATGAAGTTGTTATATTCGTCTGTGAAAGTAACCGTGTAGACATAGACGCCCGCAGCTAAGCTATCCGGGATGTTGTAACTAATTGGATCTCCACTCGTCCATGGAAGTGATCCTGCTACAACCCCTGATCCTTGAAGTTCGATCGTGTAATAATCTGGATGGGCATCAGTTGCCGTCCAAGATAAACTCTCTACCATGTATCCGGTATCGAGCGTTAAATCGCTAGGAGCGTTCACTATCGTTGGATCGGTTGTATCTACTACTGTAAATACAACAGTGTCAGTGATAGAATTACCGTAATCGTCCGTGAAATTAACCGTATAGGTATAAAAGCCCACTCCAAAACCGTCTGGGATGTTATATGTAATTGCTACGCCAGATGTCCAGGAAGTCGGTCCTACTCCAATCCCTGACCCTTGGAGGTCAACCGTATAATTGTAAGGATTCAAGTCCGTTGCCGTCCACGACAAACTCTGGCCTGTATATCCGAATTCTACATTTAGGTCGCTTGGAGCGCTTACTATAGATGGATTGGTAGTATCTTCAACTGTAAAATTGACGCTATCGGTAATAAAATTACCAGAATCGTCTGTAACGTTAATCGTATAAATGTACGATCCTACGCTAAAACCAACAGGGATATTATAAATAATCGGTGTATTATCAGTCCAGAGTGTTGGTATTACTACTATACCAGTTCCTAGCAGTTCGATCGTGTAAGTGTTAGGGGTAGGGTCTAAAACCGTCCACGACAAGCTCTGTGCCGAATATCCCTCTTCCACATTGGAATCAGTTGCGTAAACAGTAATAAAAGGATTATTCGTGTCTATGACAGTAAAATTGATGCTATCGGTAGCGAAATTACCAAAATTGTCTGTGAAGTTCACTGTATATATATACGATCCTGCGCCAAATCCAGTAGGAATGCTGTAGTTAATTGCATCTCCGCTCGTCCATGCTGTTGGGCCTGCAACTAATCCCGTCCCTTGCAGTTCGACCGTATATGTGTCTGGATTGGCATCTGTTGCCGTCCACCACAGTAACGCCCCAATATATCCCGCTTCTACAGTGTGATTAGTGGTACTGAGAGTTATTACCGGATTGATCGTGTCTTCAACTGTAAAATACTCACTAAAATCGTAGACGGAAGGATCAGATTCGTCAGAGACTTTTATCTGATATTGATCAGATTCATCTAACCCCGATGGTATTGCCCAGAAATATTCACCTGCATTTGGTGTATTTGGTGTAATCTCCATCACAAAGGCATCATTATTGTATACTTCAATCATTACGTTTGATATCGAGCCTGTTGAAGTCCAATTAATATATTCAGAAGTATCGATTTCCCAAACACTCTCACTATCAGGATTAGTTATATTGATAGTAAAAGTGAAAATCTCAAAATACTCGCTAAAATCATAGACGGAAGGATCAGATTCGTCAGAGATTTTTATCTGATATTGATCAGAGCCGTCTAACCCCGAGGGTACAGTCCAATTATAATCTCCATCATTAGGGGTACTCATATTTATTTCCAACTCAAATACGTCATTTTTAAAGAGTTCAATTTTTACATCAGTGATACCACCTGTTGATGTCCAATTAATAAATTCAGAAGTATCGGTTTCCCAAACACTCTCACTATCAGGATTAGTTATATTGATAGTAAAACTAAAAATCTCAAAGTACTCGCTAAAATTGTAGACGGAAGGATCAGATTCGTCAGAGATTTTTATCTGATATTGATCAGAGCCGCCTAACACCAAGGGTACAGTCCAATTATAATCTCCATCATTAGGTGTACTCATATTTATTTCCAACTCAAATACGTCATTTTTAAAGAGTTCAATTTTTACATCAGTGATACCACCTGCTGAAGTCCAATTAATAAATTCAGAAGTATCGGTTTCCCAAACACTCTCACTATCAGGATTAGTTATTGTGATAGTAAAAGTGAAAATCCTAAAGTATTCGCTAAAATTGTAAACGGAAGGATCAGATTCGTCAGAGATTTTTATCTGATATTGATCAGATTCATCTAACCCCGATGGTATTGCCCAGAAATATTCTCCATCATTTGGTGTATTTGGTGTAATTTCCATTACAAAGGCATCATTATTGTAGAGCTCAACCATTACATTTGATATCGAGCCTGTTGAAGTCCAATTAATATATTCAGAAGTATCGGTTGCCCACGAATTGGATGTAGAAGGTTTAGTAACATTGATAGATCTTTTCTCCGTGATTTCAAAATATGAATCGCTAATGCCCCAAGTATCTGTAAAGTCGGTATTCGAAATATTTACCTGATATAGATCGTCGAATAATGATATATCAGCTGGAACCCTCCAAAAGTATGAACCATTATTTTGAGCATTGGTTGCGATAGTTCTTAAAAAATTACTGTCGTGGTAAAGGTCAATGTCTACATTGGCAAAATCGCCTCCGGATGTCCAATTAATATAATGAGATGTATTTACTTTCCAATATCTAGAATTTGTTGGTTCATCAACTGTAATAAAATCGTCGTACTTATAATTAAAAAAATTAATCTCAACATCGGAGAAGGAAGTATAATGGAAAACTAGGGTAAACCACCAAGTATCACTATAGGCAGGATAAAAAGTCCCTGACGCTGATGCTTCTTCATCTGATAAAAGGGCAGTATATTCGAAATTCCCACGAGTACGTGACGATAGTGGTAATGCTTCAAGAGCAACTTTTTCTGTATTATTCATCATGTAAAAGGTGCCACCAGGACCAGATATTGTTGAAATACTCCATTCAATATAGTCATTTTCATCACCAAAATCGCCATGAAATATAGCCAAACCAGATACGACTGGGGAGGGGCCATATTTTGCCGAATGAGACTTACGTAATGTTATCCCTTCATTTTTGGAATTAGCCGTGTTTCTTAAAACGGATAAACCTAGGAAAATGTCTACTATCAAAATTCCTATAATTAGAAAAACGAAAAATCTTTTAAATTTCGATTTGTATCTCATTTGGATTCACCATATTTTTTTTGTAAATAGACAAAAACTATTTGTTCATTTTATTATTTAGGTTGTTATAATAAAAAGTAATAAGGACTAAAATTCTACAATAAAAAAATAGATAAGTTTGAATTTCTATAAAATTAATTAAAAGGGAGGATTTCGCCCAAATCTCTCAAATCTCCTAAAATATTTAATCCCTAAAATCAATATCTGTTTAATCAATATAAAATCACTAGGACTAAAATTATACAAAATATCATAAAAATACCTAAGAGGTTTTCTCAAACAAAAAGATTAACCAAATATAGGGCTTTAACCTGTATTTAATACTATTGCTTCTTTTTTTCGTTATTTTCGTCTAGATATTTCATTTCATCATCTGAGATTTTTTCAATCTCATCTTTAAACTCCTCATAAAGCGTGGAGAATTCAGAAATAAACGAGAGGGGTGATTTTATCAACTCAATTTTAATAGCTTCATATTCTTTTTCATCTGGAAATATTTTTCGAAGTTTGTTTTCTAGTTCTATCGGAATTTTTACGTATTTTCCTGTTAGAAGGAGCGGTTGTTTTTTGCTTTTAATAAGTATACTGGGAAAATTAGAGAAGTACTTTTCAATCAACTCATACGCAGCCATATATTCTTTTTTATCTATAATCGATTTCTTAAGTTCCATATAAAATTTCTCCTCAAAATCTTTTGAAAACCCTATTAAACAATCCTTTAGCAATTTCGATGATTTTGAGGCAACTAAACCAACCGTAATATATTTAGATTCATTTAAAATTAAAATGCCTTCAGTTAAATCAATAGATAATACTCCACCTATATGCATAACTTCTTCGCTCATAAGCTGTACAGCGTTGATAAATCCAGTAAAAATTGGTTCTTTTATGTCTGTCTTGGACCAATCGTGATCAAACAAACCATATCCATTCCGATCTTTAACAAGAATTCGATTAATTGTAAATGGAAGAATATATAATAATTTAGGTTCTCTTATAAATGCAAATGTTATAATAAATATACCTAAAGCGATAAATACATCTCCAATTATCAGATTATATGGTTCTATAGGAAAAAATATGTAGAATGGTAATGAGATCACTACTCCAATTAATATTCCAAAAAGGAATAGATTAGCTTCTCGTTTAATCATAAGTGGAGCATTTATCTGTGTTTTCAAACCCCAATATAATAGATTTACTCCCATCATTATTATTATGAGTACATATATTATTTCCAACAAATCCTGTTCACCTATTACCAAATACCCCGACTTTATTTGAATTTGAATCAATCCAGGTTGGAAAGTTAAATATAATAAAAGAATACATCCCCCAAAAATAAATAATAAATAATATGAAAAAATCACCTCATTCATGAGATAGTTTATTCCGATTATCAGGAAAATAGCAGCAGGAAATAAAAATATTAAACTTAATTGATCAATAAATATATTTAAATACAAATTAGATAAAGCAAAAAGAAAAAAGTGAATACTAAAATTTATGAAGAATAGTCTAATGAAAAAAAGAGATTTATTTTTCTTTACGCGGGGGAAAATCTTGGTTAAAATTCCGAAAATAAAGTAAAAAAAAGCCGTTAATATATCTGCTATTACAACAGGTGTCCAATTCAAGACCATTCTCTTTCTTTCTCTCTAATTATTAATTATGTTTTTTTAATTGAAGATTATGTTGTATCTAGAATTTTAATAATCTCTTCCTTTAAATCATTGTTTATGCACATTTCTTTGTCCAGATCTTGGTTTAAAGTAATTATACCATAATCTAATAAATTTTTGATGCGATAATATACATCTTCTCTCTTTTCATCAATTTTTTTATATATCTCTGATTTGATGAAAGTTTCATTCTCAATAAGCAAATGTATTATTTTGTTATTTATTCGATCTCTTAAGATAAAAAGGATTCTCCCAACATCCTCATCAAATTCATATGGAAGAAGAATGGAGTAATGTCCAACTTTTATCTTTTTAATATAATTAAATTTCAGAAGCATCTCCAAATGCCATACTAATTGTCCAGAACTCCCCGCTTCTTCTGATAAAGCTTTTTTTCTTAGATTTGAAAAGTGTACTCCTGGGTTCATTCTTATATATCTGTAAATCCTATTTCTCACATGATTTGAAAGAACTGTTTCCCTTGAGAATTTTGAACCCTCAATCAATATTTTTTTATTTATTAAAAATTGTATTATGAATAAAAGACCATTTCTAGGTATTTTTAATCTTTTTTTTGCCACTTTGTATAAAATTTCCATATTCAATACTTTATTTTCACTCAAAAGCTCTTCAGCTATCTCTATAACTCTCTTTACAGTTGGATGTTCTAATCCGATTCCTTTAGTTAAAATCTGAGGTTTCATATTAGAGATAATTAATTGTATAAGTAAATCAAAATGGGATATTTGATATACAAATATATATAATTCTTCTTTCAACTCGTTGAAAAGTTTTAAATAATCTGTTAATTTCCCTTTTGAAGCTTTTATAAATTCAAGTTTTATTAATTTCCTAAAAATGGTGTTCTTTATATTTCTATTAGAGAATTTATAAAGATTACTTTTTAGTAAAAATAAGTATAACTTATCTTTGAACAGAAATGATCTGGAATCTGGAGAATTAGAATTAGTCTTAAAATCATTTTTTAAATGATTCAACATAATAAGGAGGCTTCCACACATCAATACAAATTCTATGAAAAAATAATTGAATCAATCCTATAAAATCATATAGACCAAAATTCTACAAAAAAAAAATCAATCTACCTTTTTTATTAGACAAAAGTAAAATCCTATAGTATCATGAATATGAGGATAAAACCGTTTTGAGAATTTCAAATCATCTAATAAGTTAGTTCCAAAAGCTTCAGTTAAACCTTTCACTCCATAATCATATTGAAATATTTTTAATATTAAGTTATATTCTTAAGGTTTATAAGAGTATCTAAATATTAGGACAACATAGTCCAAAAGGAAATAATATATATTCAATTAGAGTTGATTTTTAATTTCTTTAAATACTAATTCTATCCTCAATCTTGCTAAACAATATGGTTATCTTCCCTATATGATTGAAAGATATTTTCAATTCTTAGGAGAAGATCAAACAATCCAACTATTAAAGGCAAATGAAATTCCATTAACACCTTCAATAAGAGTTAATTTGCTAAAAATAGACGCGCAAACCTTAGAAAATAGGCTAAACGGCAAAGAGTTTAAGTTAGAACCAATTGATTGGATACATAATGGATTCAAAATTAGAAACTCTCCCTTAAATTTAGGATCAACTCACGAATATCTTCAAGGATTTTATTATATACAGAGTGTTGCTCCAATGTTACCTGCATTAATTCTCGACCCAAATCCAAGTGATTTTGTGATTGATATGTGCGCAGCTCCAGGTGGAAAAGCAACACACTTAGCACAAATCATGAACAACGAGGGAAGTTTAATATTAATAGAAAGAAATAGAAATAGGATACCTGCTTTAGATTTTAACCTTCGAAGAATGGGTGTTTCCAATGCGATTGTTATAAATGATGATTCCGTGAATCTGTCAAAATTGAATTTGAAGGCTGACAAGATATTATTAGACGCACCTTGCACTGGAGAGGGATTAATCAGGCAAGATCCTAGTAGAAAGAGAAGTAAAACTATGGAAGATATCGATAAATTAAGCACTATTCAAAGAAAGTTATTAAAAACTGGGTTAAATTCCTTAAATCCCGGAGGACAACTATTATATAGTACCTGTTCGATTGCACCAGAAGAAAACGAATTAGTTATAGATGATGTGCTAAAAGATAATTCAGACTTCGCTATTGTTAAGATACCAAGAAAATACGGCGTAGATGGAATAATTGAAGTTTACAATAAAACGCTTAGAGAAGATATCAAGTATTCTCAGAGACTATATCCCCACTTACATGATACAATCGGTTTTTTTATTAGTTTAATTGAAAAAGTCTAGTAAAATTCATGAATGGATTGAATCCTGTATATTTTATTGTCTTTTTCTTAAGTAATAACCCTTATCTACAAGATTTTGTGCTACTTTTTGATTCTTTTTGAGATTTTGAAACGAGCTAGAATCAATCGTGGCTCTTGCTATAGCTATAATTTCATTCCTCTGATTAAAAACTGCAAGAAGATTATTTTTTTTTAATTCTGGGGGTATATTAGTTATTATGCTCTTTAGGATATCGTTTCCATAGAGAATGGATTTTTCTCCTTGTTCACTTATAGTAATTTTATTATTATTTAAAAGTATCTGGTGATTATGCAAAAATTCAGCTCCTTCTAAGCTTAAGTTAAAAATTCCTTTCTTAATGAAACCAAAATAAATACCTGCTGCACATATCTGCTCGTTTTTTAATCTTTCTTCTAAAATATTACTATTTTCATATGAAACTAAAAAAATTAAAGGGAATTTGTTTTCTGCTTGATCGTCGTTAACAAAAATATAGAACCTATAATCTATTTTCTTGAAATATGATAGAACTTCGGATGATAATTTTAGAAGAGAATTATTAATAATTGATTTTTCAATTTTATTAATTAATCTAAAAGTATTCAATTCTCTTATTCTCCGTTAAAATAAAAAGAAATAAGTAGTTTTATAATTATTAATCAATGAAAGTAATTAAAAAATAGTGTTGTTGAAAAATGGGCATTCGTAAAATTGAGGACGAAATAGATTTAAGAGAAGCCATGAAGAAAAAGGCAGCTGAGTTGAAGCTTATGGACATGGAAGCAAAAGCAGCAACAGAAAACTTTACAAAAGAAAAGCTTACAGAATTAGCTAAGGCCCATGGAGTCATTTTGGCTTTAACTCCCGAATTAAAGGATGAAGTTAAAGCTTTACAAAAAAAATTTAATATTCCTTCG
>Ga0307377_10004954_pt1 | contig 14394 bp, 8 predicted proteins | sample TR3MG_FD_202535 | JGI IMG/M metagenome (GOLD analysis project Ga0307377, IMG submission 202535) | Soil microbial communities from Risofladan, Vaasa, Finland - TR-3 | ecosystem: Environmental > Terrestrial > Soil > Coastal area > Acid sulfate soil | place: Finland: Risofladan, Vaasa | collected... | reverse complement strand
TCCTTGTTGCTGATAATAAGGTTGCTGTTGCATAGGTTGAGGATATCCTGGCTGATAAGGCCCAACAGGCTGCAATACAGGCCCTACAACCTGAGATTTCGCTTTCTTCTCAATATCCTTTACCTTATTATTTAAAGCCTCAAGCTCACCTTTTTGTGATTTAATCACAATTTTAAGCTTTTCTATCTCCTCTTTATAAGAAGAAACAAAATATTGCTTTTTATTATACCTCAAATTAATAAAACCCATAATACCAGCCAATAAAAAACCAGCACCTAAAACACCAACAACAATACCTTTTCTAGAATCTTGAACATACTGATAAAACAAACTATCAATAAACTCCATGTTTAAATCATTATTCTTATTAACCTCAACAATAACATTTTCCTTCAAATCATTAATTTGCTTAAGAATTTCAGCATTCTGAGTTCTTAACTGCTGAAAAGTAAAACCAATATCAGCAGAAACCACGGGACTAGAAGTAGCAACAGGTCTAGTAACAGGACCATCTTCAACTTGCGCTAAAGAAAAAGGAATAACAAACAATATAATTAACAGTAATAAAAAATATTTTCTCATAATTTACCCCCGTGTAAAAAAGTTAAAGTAATTACTTATATAAATTTTTTGTTTTTACTACTAAGTTAATACCCTCTCATCCAATTAGATATATATAGTAAAGCACCTATAAACACAATAACAAACACAAACCAAGGCTCAAATACTGGAAGCCCAAAAATAGCCACTCTTAAATCTTCATCATTAACACAACTATATTCAATTATATCACCAGTTTCAGACTTATAAGTATCATTTCCAAGTAAACTTACAGCTTGATTTTTCAAATCAACTCCTTTTGTAGTTGTTGATATTGATTTAATTACAGAATCTTTATTACCAAAAATACTTTCAGACTCATAATCAAATACTTCTTGCTCAGTCCAAAACCTACTCAAACCAACATAACCACAATCAAGCTCATCTCCTATAATCTCATCAGACTGATGCTGATTCTTAACACACAAATATAATGAAGTATCATTATTTATATCTTGATAAACTGATTGATCACACCTACTAGTTAAAGAATAACCAGCAACATCACTTAATTTATCATTAATTGGTCTTTTTGTTAAATAAACCTGAACAACACCATCAGATTCAGAATAAATTATTTCACCTATCTTATCATCAACATCAAAACCTAAAAAAGAAGCTGCTCCATTCGCCTCACATTCATCAATTGTAAGATAACAAGAACCTCCATAAACAGTATCTCCATAATAAGATATATTATTAGAATCATAACAAATAACCATTTCAAAATTACTAACCTCACCAGTCAAAAAAAGTCCTTTATCAGTCAAAAATCCATCTATCTGAGAATTTAATGTCACTTTCTCCGGATGAGTATCTGGACGTGTTGGAAACACTAAACCTAATTCATTCACATCATTTTTAATCCAATAATCAACATCATTAAATCTAACATCAAGCTTATTAACACTACTAAAAAACCTCAAACCTAATGCATCAATAGGTTCTATATTATACACATCACCTTCATGACAATAAAAAGCAAAACCAAACGTAAGATTAATTATAGCTTGATTCAACAACGCAAATAAAGCCAAAAACATAACAATTTTAAGCCAACCAGGAGCCATATCTATTATACTCCTAAATACTTGAACTATAGTATCAAAAATACTCTTAAAGAAATTCCAAACAGTCTCACCACCAAAGTATTTAGCTGTAATACCAGCTAATATAGTTCCAATACCTAATACTCCAATCCAAATGAAAACATTATCTAAAGCCATTATCTTAATTTTTCTTTGATTTAGCCGAAAACACTATAACTAATATTACAATCAAAACAAGAACTACAGCAATGTTTTTTTGTGCAAAAGCCCATCCAGCACCAAGCATTGGAATTCCCACTGAACCTGCAGATTCTAATAATATTTCTGTTGAACAAGCAGCAGCATATTTATTACTATTAATCGGTAAATCCACTTTTAAATTATTATCAGCATCCCTTTCTACCACATTAGGCATAGATATCTCTGAACAATACTTCAAAACAGGATTAAAACATTTTGAATCAGAATCACTACCCTTCAAGAAAAGCTTCAAATCATCAATAGTGCAAATCTGCACATCATTATACGAATCACTTCCTCTCAATAAACAAGAAGTTTCAACAACATCAAACTCAACTTGTTGCCTCTCATCATAAGTTAAATTATAATAAGGAGAATTCACATCAGTTGTTTCAAAATCAAAATCACAAGTTACACCTTGAGCATACCTTTCAATTGACAAAGCAGCATTTGTTTGAATAACAATTGAACCTGTAGAAGGACTCATAGTAATATAATTTACTTTTGCAACACCCTTAAAATTAGTCAACTTTAACAACTTAACTGAATCAGTTCCAGTAACAGTTGTATCAAATGAACGTGCTAATTCACCATTTATGTAAAAAGTAATCTTAGCAGTATTATCCTTACCAACCTTAATCTCAGTAGGTCTCTCTATTACTGCTTTCAAAATTATTTCTTGTCCCCTTACATATGTCCCTATCTTAGTCCAAACTCCTTCAACACCTATTTTAACATTTCCACTTGAAAATTCAACATCATAAAAAGAAGTTCCTATCAGCAAAGGAATAGTTCCATTAGTAATAGAATATTGAAGAATAGAATTATCATCTAATAAAACTTGAGAAGACTCAATTTCAAACTTATTCCTTATACACTTAAACGTTCGTCCTGCAGACTCACTACCTGATAAAGGCAAATATTGAAAGTTCAAAGGAGCCATCTCCTTTCCAGTATACCTAAACCAACCTCTATTCTCAATAGAACCACTATAATCAAATTGCTCATCAACATTACAATCTTCATTAAGCTCAGAAGATGTTTGATAAATACAAGTTGCCTCAGCAGTTTTTGTTGTTGCAGGATTTCTATCTCTTGAATTATAAAGAACAACTCCTTTAGCAGTATATTGTCCAGGTGCAAAACTAACTATTTCAAACTGAGTTTGATCAGTAAAATAATGAGGATCATTAAACGTTGACGAAGTATCAGGATACAACCTATATATTACATCTTTTTGAGTAGGCCCTGATGCTAAGAAATTAACAATTACCCTATTATCTGTAAGTTGATCACAAGTTATAGATAAACAAGCTTCATCAGAATAAGAATTACTTCTTAATTGAGGTTCAGATACTTTAACATGAATTTCATTTCCAACCTTATACACAATATCAGTTAACTGATCAGAATTAATATCAAAAGGCAACGCCCAACCATCATTACCAGTTAAACTAACAAGTAACCTCTGATTAGCAAAGTCATAAACATTCCCAGTAAAAAAATCAGCTCTATCATCCTCATTAATATCAGAAACAACCAATTTATTAGGACTAGCCTGAGTCTCATCAAGAACCATACTCTTAACATTCAACAAATTACTATCAGGAGAAAGACAAAAAGCCCTACTATTATAAGTTATACCTGAAACACCAACTATAATCTGCCTCATTTCCTCAGCATAAGTTATATTTCCATCACTAGGAGTAACATAACACCTAACAGTATCACCATCACTATACTGACTAACAGGAAGATTAGCATTATTATAAGTTACCTTAGTAAAACCATTTACAGTCCACCTATAAGTGCTAGCATCAGTATGAGTTCCAACTAAACTCTTAAATTTCCAAGAACAATTTAAATGAGTAGTCTTATCCTCTATAAATTGTTCATATATCTGAAATTGAGTAGCATCCCCAGGAAGAGCAACAACAGTAACAGTGTATGATTGTGAACTACCATAATCTAAACCATCATAAGGAGTTACCTTACATTTCAACCTAGAACCAACACTTGTAGAACCACCTGATAAATATGTAGAATTAGATATAAACACATCATCAACATACCACTCAACACGACTTTGATCAAGGTCACCATCATTATCACAAAAATCATAGACACATTGAGCAGTTGTCTCAGTATCTATAACTGTAGGAAGAATCTCAACATTTGAAACAGAAGGTAAATTATTCCCAAGACTATAATAAATATTATCTAAAAAAACTCTGGAATTAGTAACATCTGCAGATGCAATACCAAATGAACTAACCTTATTACCTTTATTTATACAATAAGAATAGGTGCAAGAACCAACAATATAACTTGTATCATGCTTAGCAATTATTGTTGAAGTTCTAGAACCAGAAGGAGCTGCTTTATAAATATAATATGAAACATAACCTTCTTTATATTGAATCACAAAATAATAATTCTTTAATTCACTTAAAGGAGTTCCAACAGGAAAAGGATTAACTCCAAGTCCAACAGTTGGATCAGGACTAAAAGAACGCCCCAAACCTCCAACTGTTACAGAACTAGAAGGTTCTAAAACAGAAATACCAGTAATTGTTCCTCCACCAACACTTCCAACTACTGAAATTCTCCAATAACCCATATTATAATATCCACCATCAGGTTGAGTGTTTGTTCCAGGATTACTTTCTAAACTATTATAAGCAACAAAATAAATACCCTCACTACCAGTAACAAAACCAGATACAATACCCCAAATCTGCGCAGTTTCAGCACCATTATTAATACCAACATTTCCAACCTTAGAAGGAACAGCATACATTAATTCAGTTAAATTAGCCATAGCCCACTGATAATTCCCACCTGAACCATTAATCTCCATAAACTCACCATCATACATCTCAGAAGAATGAGTTATCAAACAACCTTGACTTAAATAACCACCAGCACAATAATACTGTTGATTAGTCTCAACCATTAAAGGACCTTCTCCAAAAGTAGAAAATTTCTGAACATAATCAGGAGATGTTAAACCACAAACTTGAGCATCAACTAAATTAAGCGTCAACAAAAACAAAAGTCCAAATACAAATATTTTTTTCATCATTAATCACCCGAGTATATTGATACACCAATTCCAGGCGCTCCATTATTACAAGTTGGAGACCAAACAGGATTACTAATAATATCTCCTGGATCACCAAGCCATAACTGACGAGGTGTTACAGACCAAGGACAATTTACTGAAGTAGAATCAATTCTAGCAGCATACAAATCATCACTTGTAGTTCTATAAGTAATAAACACTTGATCACCTAATGCAGTAACACCATTAAATTCAGCAACATTTGAAGCAACAGCACAACTTAAAGTATAAGGAACATATCCTGCAATATTACCTAAACCAGAATACTCATAACTAAACATACTCAAAGAACCACCAGATAAATAAAATCCTGCAATCCTTGAATTAACTGAATAACCAGTATCATCAATATACCAAGTATCACCTATTTTATAGACATCATCACAATAAGAAGTTCCAACTCCTATTAAACCTAATAATCCACCCCAGAAACCTCCACATTCATTCCACTTAGCCGCTCTATCAGGAACAAATAAACCATCTATAATAACAGGAGGTATAGATTGAACTCCACTATAATTATGATTAGAACCAACAGTTAAATCTCCAGCATTAAAACCATAAGGAGTTCCCTTCTGACTAAAAGCATAACAATAATTATGCTGAACAACATCTGAAGCATAAACTAATTCATCACACATAACACCACTACCATCAAAAGTTGAACCATATAATTCAGAAGTAACACTACCTTCACTCCAAGTATCAGTATCAGCATCATAATTAACATAAATTATACTTGTAGCACTAGCCAAAAAAATATTAGTATTATCACTATCACTTTTATCATAAAGCAACATTCCTGGCTGACCATCAATAGTTTTACCACCAGACAAAGTATACTGTCCAAAAACACTTAAACCAGTTCCAGTATTCTCAAGAGCTATAATAGTTGTATCAGTAAAAACAATTATCTCAGACTTCTCATCACCATCCAAATCACTAGACAAAGGTTGATAATCACTTAAATTTCCAATACCACTAACATCAACAACATAATCAGAATAATCATCACCAAACTCAATTCCACCAAGACCATCTAATGAAGAAAGACCAGACTGCTCCTTATCACTTTGATAAGTAGTCCAATCATAAGAAGCACAAACATACTTTTGCCCATCAGCAGGAGGAGGCCCACAATCAGAACCACTATAATGATTCAAATAAGAATAATCATTTGTCCTAGAACAACAATCAGGATTCAACGAAGTATAAGAAAGAGTTAAAACACTTACATTGCCACTCTTGCAACCCAATAAGGATTCTTCCACAACACAATCTCCATAATCAGGAGTCCACAAAGGATCACAATGATCACACCGTTCCAACGTTTTATAAGACTCATAAGAACAACCTGATGAAACTGTATGAGTTATTTCCTTAAAATTAGACTCAGGACAATTAAGAGGTTCACTTATTGTTTCTTCACAACCACAAATATTTGAAACATCTTGACTAATAAAATTTATTATACAAACAGAACCAACATTTGAAAATGAACCAGAACAAGCAGGTAAATCAGTATCAGAAGATTTTGCGTAAACATAATCAAAATTAGCCGCACCACCTTCAGATACAACTAAATCATACTCATAAACTCCAAGAGTTGTATTTCCAGAAACCAATGTAGGAGTAACTCTTGCACCACCAATGCCAAACACAACTAATTGGTCAAGAATAATACCTGAAGAACCTTCTAATGATATTTCACAAGAATAAGTAACAGTTGCACCACAACTAGCACTAGCAACACTTGGTTGACAATCATCAATTACAATAGTATTAATTGTCTGTGCACTCGCTAAGCATATAACTAATAAAAATATTATTAACGAAATAAAAATTTTTTTATTCATTATTATCACCCATATTCTCTTGATTATTTAAATTTTGCGGTTTAAAATTATTCTTGGAACAACCAATCACAAGTTACATTAAAAGCTAAAGTTCCTCTTTGATCAATTTTATGACCATAATACAACCTAGGACACAAAGGTTCAACTATATCACCTGCTTTTGTTTTTTCATTATTAGGACACTTCTTAGGAATAGAATTACTAATATCATCACCTATATCATCAGTATAATAAGTATTACCACTCTGATAAATCATATTCTCAGTTCCCCAAAAATTAGTTGTAACATTACAATTAACAACTTCAGTAACATCTCTACCATATTCATTATAAACTTTAGCATACAAATGCCAATTATTATAAAACTTAATTGGCTCCCTATAATAAGCAATATAAGTCAAATTACAATCTTTACAAGCACCAACAGTCTTAGCAATACCAATCAATATAGCACTAGAATTACCAATTAATTCAAAACCAGTATAATTATTAATAGTGGTATTTATCTGCTCCAAATAATTAAATGTTATATTAAAACTATCATTTAACAAAAATTCAATAGGAGTTAAATTAACATCAAAATTTTCAGTTAAATTCTGTATAGTTGCCAATCTTGCAACCCAATAAGGATTCTGCCACTCACCATAAGCCCAAGCACTCTCACCAAAATACTGACATTCAAAAGCAGTAAGATAAGTTCCCTGAACAGAACTCATAGGAGCAGAATAAAGATATTTACCCAACTCAAACTGAGACATAGGAGTGTCTTGAAACATAATTGTCCCATTAGGATAATATGCAGTAAGCAAACCAGTTGCATTAATAGAATTCCTATCAGCATCCTCACAAGTTCCAAACAAAGAAATCATTTCCCCACTCTCATAAATAGAACCTTTAAGATTAGCAACCAAAGTAAATTCCTCATAAGAAACAGAATTACCTTGAATAAAAATAGCTGCAATTCCAACTACAGCAACTAAAGCAATCGAAAAAAACAATATTATTTTAACATTCTCATTCATCTTGCAATCACCGCCCGAAGACCTTGATCATTAATCTCATTAATAATAGTTGTAGTGCTATTTGACACGTGAAAAGACTTAGACCTAGTAATTCCACGAATACCACCAACAATATCAAATGCGTTAACGTTATCTTGAACAACAATCAAACCATAAGGATTATCAGTTGTTCCATTTACCTGTAATCTACACCCAAACACACCTGCTTCTGGAGTAACAATCAATTGATAATTAACTCCTGGCGCAAATACTTGATTCAATACAGCTTTTGAATACCTATTAGAAATTCCAAAAGGATAATCATAATCAAAAACTAAAGTTCCATTCGAAATAGTAATATTTTCATCAAGATTTCTAAAAGTCCAATCAGGATAACCTCCATTTTGGAAAAAAGTAATGTATTCAACAAACACAACACTTGTTGTAGTTATATTTATTGTAGGCCATGTTGTATCACTGCAAATAGTTGGAGGAACATCTTCTTCTATATGATATAATACATCTGATTCAATTAAACTAAAATAACAAGAAGCTTTATACTCATAAACTCCTGATAAATTAGGAACTATAAATTTATGATAATATACTTCACTATCTGGATTCACAAGCATAGCCTTTTCCTCATAAAATGTTGTTTTATTAGGATAATAAGCAGTTGCAAAACAAGATGCGTTAATCCAATTATTTTTATAATCCATCAACTCAGAAGCAACCTCACCAACATCACCAAAATAATATTCAGTGCTAGAAACAAAATTCATGAAAACCTCTTGTTCAACTTGTTCCTCAACTATATTTTCTACAAATACAGGAAAATTCTTTTCTCTCTCTCCTTGAATTATGCCAGCAACTGTTATAGCAATAACTACAATAGAGAATACTATTAAAAATGCAGTTTTACTATTTCCTTTTTTAAGTAACACTTTGCATCACCGGCCTGATCAATATTTCTTTTATTGATTCATCTGTCTCATTACCTATTTCTTCAATTATCCATTCAGTATCTGCTTTGATTAAATCAGTCTGATTCATTATATATATAGTATTATTTCTAATAACTTGAGTTGTTTCATTTATTTCAGTTGTTGCATTCCACAAATCAACTGTCAGCCATTCCCACATCACCTGCATGAATGCCCAAAAGGACTTCTGACGATTAATGTAAACATACTGCTCTATTCCACCAACAGTTATTACTTCTGTTCCAACATCAATGTCAACACTGCATTCAACTTCATAATTTTGCCCTTCAATTACTTGAGTTGAATTTGAAAACCACCTAACTTTTATTATGTTATTTTCATGATCAATTATTTCTTCATAAGGAGTTATAACGACTTCTTCACTTGTTGCATTCAAATGATTTATACTACAATTAACACTTGTTATATTTAAAAAATCTGTTGAATAAAACTTCCATTCATTTGAAGCCCACTCATCAGCCTCCACCATGTCAACTCCTTGAGGCTGAAAATTAATGAATTTTGCCAAAGCATCTGAAGTAAGCTCATCTACTTGAAAACCAGACCTTGCAATCAAAAATCCTTGATAATCTTCCATTATTAAAGAATAAGTTCCATATTCATAGCCAGAAGTAACATTTTGAACAATATAATCCCCTGAAATTTGAAAATCATAAATCTTCATTTCTGCAACTTCCTCAGCATAAATTCTATTTAATGTAAGCTTTGCAACAGGATCTGTCTGAAATCTTATTTCTGTATGATTATTTTCCCCATCATCTGAAAAATAAACAAGTGTGCAAGTATAACCACTTCTTTCTATTGCAATAACACCTATATCATCAACTCCTTTATCACAATCATTAAATCCATCACACAAATATATTTCAGGATAATCTTGAGTTGAATCATCTAAAAACACGCAAACTCTGTCGCCACTCACTAAATGCTGAAAAAAAGTAACATCAATATGTTTTCCAGCTACAGTCTGCATAGATAAATTATCCTTATACAACATTTCAGAAGTCCAGTTAGCTGAACCAACTTCATAAATTGCAGAATTTATCAGAATGTCCTTATCTAAATCTGCAGAATAATTTCCTTGAATATTTAATTCAGAACCATCAGGCCTATAAATGTAAATCCTCATAGAATCATTAGTTATTGTTTTATCCAAATGAAGTCCTGCATCAAGAGAAATAGAACTCAAAGAATTACCATATATAAGATAAGGCGTTGCTTCAAACACATATTCTTCTACATAATCCGGAACTTGAAAATAAGACTGCGCAAATGCAAAACTACTTGCAAGAATAGCCAAAATCATTATTATAAGCAGTTTATTCATTGTTTGCCTCACCAATTCCGCTTTATTGCCAAATATAATATCAACAGCGATATTGCTATGAAAAATATCATCCAAGTTGAAACACTTGCACTATCAGTCCACCAAACCCATCTTGCAGGTGTTGACTTAAATGCTTCCCAATAATGAGGAATAATTAACTCTTCAAATACTTTTTCACTCCCATTACTTCCATGACATTTAGCAACATAAATAAACGTGTCATAACCAATCAATAAATCTTTTTGATACCAAGTATTAACAAGTCCATTTTCAGATTTAAAATATCCAAGATACTCTGGTGAATTATCTTCTAAATTCAAATCAGTTGAAATAGATAATACATCAGCATCACGTTTTTGTCTACGAGGATTACTTTGTAGTAAATTTTTGTTATCTCTATCAAATATCATTACAACACATTTATAAGTTGTATTTGTAGGACCAAAATCAATCGTCTGATAAATTTCTGGCTTAAGATAAGCCTCTGAATCTGTATATACAGTCATATCTTGTCTTGCAGTTAATGTATAAATTGAAAAACCAATAACATCAACCTCATATGATTCTTCAGTTAAACTATAAGTTGCATTCTCACAAACATTTGAAGGACAATCTTCACCATCTCTTAAAATAGTTGGTTCTATGACAAAGTTAAGATTATTAAAAGTTAAATGTGCTCTCTCATCCAAATCAGGCCTCAACAAAGAGTTAACCACTATAGTTCCATTACTTATGCTAACTCCTGAATCAATAACTCCCAATACAGTTAAATTAAGTGTTGAACCAGTCCAATCTATTGCACCAGTATTACTACATATCTCCTCTATCACTAAATCATCAACATCACCATCATCAGAAGCCACAGTTGAATAATCATAACAAGGCCCCAATGAAACATTAACAGATGCTGCACTGACAAGTGATAAGGAAAACACAAATAAAACTAAATATATAATTTTCCTCATTGTTTATCACCCTTCAAATAACTTTTCAATTCTTCTTTGTCATAAGATTTGAATATAAACACAAATAAACCAACTGCAATTAAAAAAGAAATTGCCATCGCCAAAAGTCCACTTTTAACTGGTTCATCAGACACTAATTTAGCTTTATCCAATGAAACTCTAGATTTAAAATCATCAAAAACAGAATCTTGATTAACATCAACAACTTTTTCTGTAACAGAAGAAGTATCACTACTTAAAATAGACATATCTTCACCAACTGTTTCCATATAACCACTAGAAGAAGATTTATCAGTTTCAGAATTAACTTTTATATTTAAATTATCATTATCTGCAACAGTAGTATACTCTGAAAAACCATTAGCCTCAAAAACTAAAATACCATTATTATAACTCTTAATATTACAATCATTACAAGTCCGACCATTTTTCAAAATCTCAGGAGTATTATCATAAGAAAGCTTTCTCATAGTAATTATTGAATCCTCATCTAACACATCAAAAGAATTAGAATCAACATATACTTTATTATTTTCTATTTTAACATAATCATCTTTAAATCCTTCAAGATTTATTTCTTTGTTCAAAAAGTCAATACTTCCAAAACCTGAAGAACTTTCAATAACTAAACCTTTAACAACATAACTTGAAAACACATCATCAAAATCTAGAACAATATATTTATAACTTCTATTCAAAGCAAACAAATAAGAACGACAATCACGATTACAATCATCAACCTCAACATCAAAAGAACCTTCAACCCAAACATCAAACCTCAAATCACCAGAATTAGACTCAGTTTCTGAAAAACCATATATTAATGAAAAAATCATCTCACCATTAGGAGTTATTTCAACTTCAACAACTTTTTGACTATGAGGACTAACAACATAAGTTTGCTCAAACATAACTACATCATTTAATAAAACACCACTTTTCTCAGGAACACGAAATCTAACTTTTGCAGTCTCCTGAGTCCCACCAGAATTCTTCAAAATAAATTGAAAAACTGTAGGCTCATCATCCATTTCAAACAAATTACTTTTCAAATAAGGAACAGAAAGAGCAACATCAGCACTAACAAAATGAACACTACCATAAAATAAAAAACCTAACACAATTATTAACTTAGCTAAATGTTTCATTTGTAACCATTATTTTATTGAATTATTTAAATTTTGTTATAATAAAGTGACTCCCCCTCAAAATAGAGAGGGAGCCGAGGCAAAGTTGTTGAGCTTAAGTTAATGACAATGTCCACACAGGATCTGAATAATAACTCTGAGGATACTGTGATTCTGGAACACTACCAATCAAATATAATGTTTCTGAACTTGAATTTCCTGCAGACAAACTAAAATCTAAATACTTTGCAGTTGAATCTTGCAATACCACCGCCCCACTTATACTTTCAACATCATTCATCTTAAAATTAGTTGCAGCAAGCTTCGTATTTGGCAATGTGCTACCTTTCAAATTATAAGCAGTTATACTAAGATTTGTATAATCATAATTACCTGTATTATATATAACAATAGGATTATCTGCAAATCTATTTGAATCTCCAACATCCATATCAAATGAAGCAGTTTCAACTGATAAAGATCTTGCAAGTAATAAATAATATTCACAAGCATTAGATGAAGTCAACTCATTTCCAATTAAATAAGTTGCATTTCTATTTAATTCATCAGCTATTGTAACATGTGCATCATATAAATTTGATTCTTCCCAATAATTCATCTGAACTGAACAAGTAACATTAATTGTGGTTGAATCCAATACAACATCTGAACAAGTTCCATATCTTGATAAATCAACAATTTGACCAACATAACCAACAATAGTTGATTGGCCCCTTGGAACATTAACTAAAAAGTTTATTTCGAATTCTGCAGGAGCAGGCTGATTGTTTTCATTAGGAATTGCTGAAGGACAATTTATTGAAATAATATTTGGACATTCAGAATTTTGAGTTCCAGTGTAATTATTACTACAATAATCTGAAGTCAAAACTGCAGTAACATTGTTGAATTCATTCAAATAAGCCTTCGTAGCCTGTCCGTTGTCAACCACAACACCGTTAAAATAACTTGAAAGCAAAAGAGCTGAAACAACAGAATTGTTTATTACAAGAGATTCATTAACAGTAACACCGCTAACCACGAATTCAGTTGAATTAGTCATTGCCAATTCAAGAGATCTCATATAAGCATTACTAAATGTTCCGCCAGGAACATTCACAACAACCTCATCATAACTTCCTCCTTCAATATCAAAAGCAACAGCCACTGAAGTTGAAATAAAAGGAGTATTATATGTCCAAAAAACATCTATTGAAGTATCAGCAACATAATTGGTTGCCTCATACAATGTGTGCTCACCCCACTGACTTCTTGAACAAAAATACAATTTTCCATTTTCTGAAGGAGTTATATCACTTATGTTTATAGGAACATAAGCTCCAAGCCAATTTAAACTTCCAACATCATCTAAGCAATTGGTGCTTTGATTTGCCTCTGCAAATTCTTGATTTCCTGCCCCTGTATTCCAATACATATTATCAACATCAACTGTTGAAAAACCAATGTATTCACCCCAACCAGGATTAGAATACTCAACTTCAGTTCCATCATTAAAAGTAGTATAAGAAGGTGTTGCCAAATATTCAGATAAAACAACAGAAACATCCTCTGCAGTAACATTAATTAATTTTAACGTAGCATCATTATCAACTTCTATATTTGAAACTATATTATTTGCTGTAAATCCAGATAAAGTTAAATTATTTGAAAGTCTTCCACCACTTAATAATTCAATATCATTAACAGCATCAGCACCATTCAAAATTCCAGAATCTAAATATAAAATTAAGTCAACTGTTCCAAGATTAGCAGGCATTGTTGCCTCATCAGTTGTTCCTCCTGTTTCATCAACAGAAAAAACACTTATATTTGGATCATCATTGAAAATTACTATTTGAGTATCATCATCTTTTAATATTTTAGGCATATATAAACTCATACCACCCATATCAACATTTGTAAAAGTAGTTTGAGGTTGTAATTTAGTGCCTGTATCAGCATAAATTCTTAAAAGATCATTTGAATTAGCATTAAGTATAGTGAATCCATTTACATCTCTTGTTTGAGCTGTTTCTAAACCAGAATATAAAAATTGAACAGTAACTGTTCCACTAGACACTACTGAGTCAAGAGTCACATT
>Ga0307377_10004952_pt1 | contig 14400 bp, 17 predicted proteins | sample TR3MG_FD_202535 | JGI IMG/M metagenome (GOLD analysis project Ga0307377, IMG submission 202535) | Soil microbial communities from Risofladan, Vaasa, Finland - TR-3 | ecosystem: Environmental > Terrestrial > Soil > Coastal area > Acid sulfate soil | place: Finland: Risofladan, Vaasa | collected... | reverse complement strand
GAGTAGAACCTACAGCGGTTGATCCCGAAAGCAGTGCTATCCACCCGACAACTAACAATGTAACTGGTTTCATACTACCCCTTTATCTACAAGCTGAAGGACACCCTCGACTGACTGCTATTGGCCGGTTTCCGACCTTATCGCCCACATAGTTGCACACCCCTTGAACGACTGCAAATGGCACAGAGCAGTCATATGACATCCACAATAGCCAACCTGAAAGTGGTCACTGGCGCTTGAAGCGAACCCATCCATTGGTGCGGGACTGATTGACTTCCTCGACTGCAAAACCTGCCGCCAGCCAAGCGTGTGATTGGGGCCGTAAGTTGGAGTCTTTCTGATTTTCCCACCATTGCCGATGAGTGAACGCCGAATCAGGTAGTGATGCTCCGATTATATGAGCCAGTTCGGACAGTTGAATCGTTAATTGCTTTACAGCTGACGGTGTCGCACGGAGATGCATTTCGAGTGGTTCGTATTTTGTGGGCATTTTAATTTTTGCCTTTCAACGGTTCAACCAACCCCGCATCATCCCTCAACCCAACCCGGTTAACATCACGGCTTACCGGCCAAGCCTGCATCGTTTCGGGATCATGCGGATGAATCATGGGGAGTAACGTATCCTTTTGATGCTCTTGATGGGAAAGCCAGGTTGTCCATTGGTCAGGTTCTAGGATCACCGGCATGCGATCATGAATCGGTTCCATAAGCTTGTTAGCGTCAGTAGTAATAATGCAGCAGCTCTCAATGGTTTCCCCTTCCTTCGAGTGCCAAGTCTCCCACAGTCCCGCAAAGGCCATTGGTTCACCAGATTTCAGGCTGATGTACCACGGAAACTTGACTACGCTCTCGGCCTTCCACTCATAAAAGCCTGAAGCGGGGATAAGGCAGCGATGGTATTTGAATGCAGACCTGAATGATGGTTTCTCTGCGACAGTCTCACCTCGGGCATTGGCCAACTTATTGCCAATCGTTGAGTCTTTGGCCCACGACGGGATTAGTCCCCATTTCGTCTTGTGAAGCTGTCTGCGTCCTTCACTATCATCTGTAATGGTGCAAATTCGGGACGAAGGGGCGATGTTCCAGGAAGGAGATAAGTCCACCGCACCAGACAGATTGAAGTGTTCGGCAAACTTGAGGGGATTTTCATTTAAGGCGAAGCGGCCACACATGGCTAGCGAATTGCTTTAAAGCCGACATATAGAACAGGCAAGGCAAAAACGATATAAGGCAGCACCAACTCGGTAAACAAAGTCGTGTGTGAGATTAAATGGACCCAAGCCCGAAACCGAAGCCAAAATAAATCAGAACCATCAATCAGAACTATGCGTTCACCTATGCCTTGGGTAGCACTCGAACGCTCATCCGACGCTGTCTTCTTCAGTTCAAGTTTTACTTTAAGATAGTTAGGATTACTTGCAAGAATGCCGAACGATGAGTAGTCAATGGTAGGTATGGCATCGATATTGTTTATTGGCTCTAGAAGACTTGGCTCCTCACGGATCAATCGTTTTATAGCTACTTTCTGACAAGTCTTGTTGTTGACCTGGTTTTGAATGATGTTTTCCATTGCATTAGGAAATACAGCACGGGAATATTGGTAAAAGCGAACAAGCCAATATACGGCAGCAACCCATAATGCCATAGTGACTGCCTGTGGCTGCCCAACCAGCAATTCTGTTCCAAAGGCACTTATCTTTTCGACTTTCAACTCGGTAGCCTCTGAAAATAAGAGAACAAGGCTCACTATCATTAGATTACGACGTTGCCGCACAAAGCCTTCATTTTGCTGATCAGCCACGTTTTCCTCCGCAATTGAGATCATATCGTTGTAGAACGACGTGCCAGCATCGTGCCGTTAATAAAATGAAATATCAAGCGATGTGTAGCGGTCGCAGCGTTGACGGTGAGCTTCCCTTCGATGAAACGCTAGCCATGATTAACTTGGATAAGCCCAATGAAGATCAGCTCAAACTGATGACTGATGGTCATGGAAATATTCGTTGGGATGCTAGGCAATGTTATAGCGGGGATCGGACAGGAGAGGCATTGAGGTATTTTGCACAGCGTCTATCACTGATATTCACACTGATCCAAAGCAGCCATTCGTAAAGGCCAGCAACCGACACGGAGCGGACTGCGGCCTATTGTTTTTCGCTGCCTGTTACTGGACACTTGTGACACGCAGTAAACTACCCAATTACAAAAACAAAACTTACTTTATTCCACTTTCTGGATATGGATGTTCACGCACAGAAATTTTGTTTCCTACGATGTTACGAACTTTCTCAGCGGCTAATTTCGAAACAAATATTTCCTCCACAAAGTCGAAAAAGTTCCAGTCAGGCATGGGGTCGTATAAGATTGCTAGGTCTGACCGTTTGCGTAAAACACCCTCCACTAGGATTTTCTTGCTCCAGAATTGACCATCAATTGTTTGCAACCTAGCAATCTCCGAGTTAGATAAATTGCGGCTGATTGGTTTACCATTTACGAGCATGTCAGCAGCAATCAGACGCCACTCCCTCTGCCGGTAGTACCCGAGCTCGTCTCCTGTGTGCGCATTATCGGTTGGGTAGAATATGTTTTGAAACATATTAAGAATGGCAACGCTATGAGCAAAAGGGATACTGTTGAAGCTGACGTGCTGGAGAATATTGTGAACATTAGATAATGGAACCGAATAATCGGCGACTATATTACCGACTGAATCATTGTTTTTCAGATTAAGAACACAGTCTGGAGCAACAGGCATCCCATTGCACTGCTTGGAAATAAATTCTGGATCGCTTTGGCTCTTTAGGTTGTCTAATTGTTTTAGTACAGCGCTTGTATGAAAAGCACCATTGACGCAAAATGTGCCAATGTAACTCAGAGGGTTTGACTCGATACCCTGCGGCACATAAATAACCGGAGTTGCTCCTATGCCACGAAGTTTTTCCAAGTCAAACGAAAGCGCAATCGGACCGAAAATCTTACTATGTTGTGGCAGTTCAGCAACCGACAGTTCTGTGAAGCACGCTCTTCGTTGAAGGATGTCAAGTTTCTTGGGAATTCCGCTTATCAAGCTCACGTCCCACTGTACAATTTCAGGCGCAAGTACCAGACCGAATTCCTTCATAAACCTTAGGATGTTTAGTCCGCGATTTAAAGTTACCCCATCATCTTCCGCCTTCCTTGGACGTGGAAAGCTATGAAAAAACCGTCGGTCATGTTCTTTTTGGCTCATTAATAGACCGCCTTAGCGTTAATGCAATATGTGACCATCCACACTTGGCACCTTATGCGGATGGTCAAGGCGAAGTCAAAAGTCGGTAGATACAAGCAATGGGCGTCCTGCATTCAACCTTGCGGGTAGCTTTATTTTTGCAATAGACTCGATAGCCGGACGATGAGCCAAGAACGCTCTGACAAGCTCTGAGCCTGTGAAAGTGGTGGCACCAAAGTGATCCATTAGGGCCTCAGCGGAAATTTCAAATGAAGTGTTGACTCCATCGACTAATGCTTCAAATGCGACGGTCGTGTTTTGTGTATATGCAGGTGGCGTTTGTGGGAAGTGAACAGTTGGCATGTTTAAATCCTTTCAATAAAAAGAGAACTAAAGGGGCAGCATTGCATAAAATCTGGACTCGTTGATGAGCGTAGGTTTTACCGCTGAATGTTTCACACCTTGAATGCCTCCTTCTGGCACACAGCAGAACCCCATAGTACCAAGTTCGATGCCCCGAAAGCAGCACGTCACACACCCCTGAATTGGCTCGTTTTGCCTTCCGCCAGTATAAGCGTAATCCACTTTCAATTCCCCCTCCAAAAATTGGTATAAGAACATTGGAAGCGTACTCATCCCCGAGTCCGCAACAAACCAAGGAGGGACACAATGTGAATGAAATCATAGCAGCCGTCGCAAAGGCCGTGTTGGTAACCCTAGTTTCAACGTTGGCGGCAATCGGAATTGAGAAAATCCGCCGCTATAACGAAGACAGAAACGAGGACGGCTATTACCACCCCGGCTTTGACGAATATGACCGGTATTAAATAGCCACACCCCGTTTAGCTTCACCATCACCACAACGCTCGCATGTACCCCATGGCGAGCATTTTTCATTTCCGGAAAGGAAAATTATCATGGCACACGAATTAGCATCATCGAAAGACATGGCCTATGTCGGATCTACACCCTGGCATGGTCTCGGCAACAAGCTACCCCAAAACCAACCCATCGAAATCTGGCAGAAATCTTGTGGTATGGACTTCCAGATCAACCAAACTCCCGTTCTGTTCAACGCTGCAAACGGAGATGGCAACATTCTCAACCTTCGCAGCAACCCAGATGCAACGGTGCTGTATCGAAGCGATAACTATGAACCGCTTTCGGTCGTTTCAAAGCGGTACAAAGTAGTTCAACCTCGTGAAGTGTTGGAATTCTTTCGTGACCTTGTATCAGCAGGCGGTATGGAACTTGAAACTGCAGGTGTATTGCGTTCAGGGAAGAAGTTCTGGGCACTCGCCAAAACTGGGCAGTCAGTATTGCTTCCGGGACTGGACAAAGTGAACGGCTATTTGCTGCTGGCCACTAGCTCAGATTCCAGTTTGGCAACTTCCGCGTTCTTCACCAGTATCCGTGTTTGTTGTTCCAATACGCTCAACATGGCTGTCGGTGAATCAAAGGGTGCTGTCCGGGTTCCACACAGCCGAGTGTTCGATCCGGTCGCAGTTAAGCAAGAGTTAGGGCTTGGAATGTCAGCGTGGGATCAGTTCATGTCCAGCATCAAGGACATGGCAAAGCGTCCGGTCAACAAGTTCGAGGCAATGTCGTATCTGGTCAATGTCCTGGGAGATCCTGACCTGCCACTCAACGAGCAGCCCAACCAGAAAAACATCCAGGCTGTTTACGGACTGTATTCCGGTGGCGGCAAGGGGAGCAATCTGCAATCTTCACACGGCACAACGTGGGGCCTGCTTAACGGCGTCACCGAGTTCATCGACCATGAACGCAGGGCCAGAAGCCAGGACTATAGATTGGACAGTGCTTGGTTTGGTGCAGGCGCTGCGATCAAACAGCGAGCCCTGGAACAAGCGATGTTGTTAACAGCGTAATTCTTATCCACAGTTTCTGTTAGTAACTCTGTGGGTACTCAATGCCAATCAAAGAGTCAGTATGACTTGAAGGTGGGTTGAACAATTCGCAGGCAAAACAATAAGTCTCTTTGGCTGAGGGGATGGGGACAATAAATCTGACAACTCAGCAACACTAGGTCACTTTGACCACAACACATAACCCCGGTACCTATCTTCGGATTGGCCGGGGTTTTCTATTTCCAGCATTTCAAAGGAGGTTACCGTGAACAATGCCGCAAAAGTTAATTACACAACCGTATCCAAGCGTCCAGCACTTCGCCTGGTCAAAACCAATGACCTGAGTCGGGATGATTGGTTGAAAGTACGCAAGAACGGTATCGGCAGTAGTGATGCCGCAGCAGCAGTCGGACTCAACCCATACAAGTCGCAATTGGAACTATGGATGGAGAAAACAGGGCGAGATGCTGGCTTGCCCAAGCCTGACCCGAACGACGATACCAGCCCGATGTACTGGGGGACTTTGCTTGAGGTATTCGTGGCAGCGCATTACACGAAGAAATCAGGCAACAGAATAAGGAAGGTCAATGCTGTCCTGCAACACCCTGAACATGCCTGGATGCTGGCCAATCTCGACAGGGAAGTTACCGGTACGACTGATGTACAGATCCTTGAGTGCAAAACGGCGGGTATTAATGGGGCCAGGTTGTGGCGTGAAGGTGTCCCGGAGTATGTGCAACTGCAAGTCTTACACCAGTTGGCTGTTACCGGAAAACAAACCGCAGATGTCGCGGTGCTGGTGTGTGGCAACGAGTTCCGCATTTATCGGATCGAACGTGATGAAACGATGATTGCCCGACTCATTGAACTGGAAGCCCAATTCTGGCAGCACGTTGAAAGCGACACGCCACCAGCAGCCGATGGTTCTGAATCTGCCGCCACTGCTTTGCAGGTGCTCTACCCGCAAGACGATGGAGCGATATTGGACTTGTCCGACGATGCAGGTATGGGTGCCGCCTTTGCAGACCTGATCTCAGTCAGGGCTTTGATTGCCGAACAGGCAAAGCTTGAAGCCACGCTCAAACAAAGTATCCAGCAACGCATGGGTAATGCCAGCAAGGCGGTATTCGAGGGGGGTGATGTCAGCTGGAAACGCAGCAAGGATGGGACAGCTTTGGATGTAGCCAAGCTGCTCATTGACCAGCCAGACCTGTTGCAACGCTACCCACTGGTGAAAGCTGGAAGTCGGCGGTTTCTGATCTCTGCTTAAAGCTATTCCCCATTCCGGGGGTTGTGATGATTGGCCTGCCCTGCGGAATCGGGGCGGGCCTTTGCATTTATAAGGAGCAAGAACATGAGAAACCAACTAGTCACCGCAGCATTTTTCGTGGAGGGGTTGCACGAAGTTAAGCCTGGCGGCTATGACGCAGTTATTACTGCATGGGGCAAAGGTTGCATTGAATTGGTGGATGCACTGGTTAGCCATGTACCTCTCGCCACCCAGCTTTGCAATTACGGAGCAATAGCCAGTGATGGCCAATTCCCCGGCGTGTTTGATTACGAAGTCAGCTCCCCGTTTGGCAAATGGTTCGGGGAATACATTCTGAAACATGGTGGTAAAGAGCCAAGCCAAAAGGAAGCTGAGGCATGGCTGGTAAAGGAAGTGAATACATTCTTCAAGCTTGGGCAGTAGCGAACAATAAACGACGTTTTATCCAACGCCCCTGTTCAGTTTGGCGGGGGCATTTATAAGGAGCAATACCATGATTAAAGGTTTAGCGATTACACCCCCCGTGATTGGACGGATTTCCATCGGGAAAGTGGTGGAGAAGAATGGCAAACGTCTACCAGAAAAAGACGACTGCTTTACGATCACCACACAGGTCCAGCAAAAGGACGGCTGGCTGCTTCACCCGCTACATGCCAAGCTTACCGAGGGTTCGGCCAATGCCAAGATCCGAGCAATACCGGTAAAAGTCTTGTTTAACAGCAGCGACTTAAACTTGCGGGCGGAATATAGCCTGTTCGACCGTAATACTGGACGGCCTATGTGCGTGGGGAATGGGGAAACTGCCAAGCGGGTAACGGTCGAGGGAATAACCGAAGTTGCCTGTGCCTCACCTGATGGCTGTGCCTTTGCCAAGTCCGGCGGTTGCAAGCCGTATGGCAGGCTCAACGTGGCAATCGACGGCCAGGACGAAGAACTGTCGTCGTTTGTGTTCCGCACTACTGGGTTCAATTCCATACGAACCTTAACCGCCAGGTTGCAATACTTCGAAGCAGTCAGTGGCGGGAACACTCGCTACTTGCCATTGCAGTTAAAACTCAGGGCTAAATCCACGACGCAGTCACATCGTGCCGCTGTCTACTATGTTGACTTGTGCTTACGTGACGGTATCAGCCTTGAAGATGCGGTCAGCCAGGCGGTCGCTGAAGCTGCCAAAAGCGAACAGGCTGGCGTTGGTATCAAGGCACTGGAACAAGTCGCTAGAACAGGCCTTGGCAACGGCTCATTCGAGGATAGTGAAGATGATGTACCGGCCATAGTCGAGGAGTTTTATTCAGAGGCGGGGGAAGGTGCCGTGTCAGGCCAGAAAGTGGTGCCGATACCGACCAAGCTGACGAACAAGTTGGCGGGGTGAACAAAGTCGTGTGGAGGCCGGATTAGCGGCTTCCCAAACTAACTAATTTAAGGAGAATAAAATGAACATCAAAATCAAGGCGGACATCTTCGCCGCTGCTTCACTATTCCGGGGCCTGAATGACGTGCGCTATTACCTGAACGGCCTGTATCTCGAAACTGGCACCAAAGGAGCTCGTCTGGTTGCTTGCGATGGCCATCAACTGGCAGTAGCGAAAATTGAAGGCGAGTTTCCCGTGTCTTCAATCATTATTCCAGGTAGTCTTGTTGCTGCGGTTAAATCGAAAGCTAAATCACCCCAGTTCGTGACACTGGATTTCGCCAAAGGCAACAAGCAGTACAAGGACCAGGACAATGTCAAAGGCATGTTCGTGCCCCGTGACATTACGCTGACCTATGGCGAGACAACCACCACAGCCAAGGAACTGGACGGAAAGTATCCGGATTATCGACGTGTAGTTCCCGACAAAACGGATGGCACCGTAGCCCAGTATGATCCTCGCTTTGTTAATCGAATCGACAAGGCCTGTTCCATCCTAGGCCACAAGTTCTTTGCCGGTATTGCCCATAACGGAGATAAATCGGGTTTGTCTGTCATCGACGATGGTTTCGTGGTGGTCACGATGTCGATCAGAATAGATCCAAGAAAAGACTCGCCAGCATGGGTGAATGAGCTAACGCAAATGGCGAGAAAGAGTGCTGTCCAGACCAGGCCGACGAACAAGTTGGCTGGGGAGGCAGCATGATTCTGAAAACCATGTTATGGATAATTGCTTTCCCATGGGTATTGGCCAGCATCGGCTTGATGTGGCTCTGGCACCACCTGGTATTTTGATCATGATTACCTTGCTGTTTTGGCTGGCAGTAACGCCTTTGCTTCTCTATCTGGCAATTTTGGGAGTGCTGGTGGTTATTGCCAGGTGGCTGAAGTAGTGACTGTGTTCGCTAGGTCTTAATCGATCTAGCGGATTCAGTTCAATTGTGGCAGCAGTGATGATCAGAGTTATCATTATTAAACAGGAGGATCAAATGAAACACGATGTTGCTTCAATGAGTAATGCTGATGTTGGCAAAGCATTTAATGCTATTGCAAAAGGGATTGGCCGCAATGACCTGGGCGAAATCCTGTTCAATTGGAATGAGTCTCAACTCAACGAGGAAGGCAATAAGATTGTCGGATATCCCGGTAGAGATGGCGTTTATTCCAGAGGCCAGGAAGGCGGCAAGGTTTATATCAGCAAGCGGGGGTTTTTGGAATGGCTGATAAGTGACAAGCCATTCGATGAAAAAGTGTACGGTGGAAATATCAGGAATGATGTTCGGTGGACAGGGCTAATCCAGCGTGCAAGGGAGGTAGTAGCAGTGTAGAAGCCCTGTCGTCAGGGAATATTGGCGGGATTTTAGTTGCTGCCTATTTGTTTTGATTAACTGTGTGATGTCATGCGGCAATTTGAATGCGTGAAGAAATGTTGTTAACAGTATTTCTTTGTTGTTTCTGTGATAAATGTTGTTCACCACTCAGAATAAGATCACGAAATATTGCAGAAATTACAGGGACGGAAACTGAATTTCCCAATTGGTGATAGGCGAATGTATCGTTTGGATGTAGCTCGAAATCATCCGGAAAGCCCTGGAGACGAGCGCATTCCCGAGGGGTAATTTTTCGAGGTATCCCGTTTTGAACAACACCTAGACGATGAGCATCACTAGACACGACCGTAATCGAGATGCTTGAGGGATCAAGAAATTTAAATACTTCAAAAGACATATTCCCACACACAGGGTTGAACTTTCCATCAACCTGTTTAAGGTAGCCCTTGGAAACTAGCGAAGCTAAAGTTTTAGCTAGCCCAGGCTTCTCCCAGAAACTCTGGATTTGTTCGAGTGTAAGTTTTTTCCCATCCTTATCAGCGCCGAAATGCTTCTTACGTCGGTTCGAAATGATCGCATCCATCAGTGACTTCTCGGTGTATGAGCAATGCCCATTTTTTCCCATGTCCCATGAATGAATAGAGTTCCCACCACGATGGTCAATCAACCTTACGCCATGTAAAGATTCAAGGGTCTTCGGTTCGATAGCTTGAGAAAGCTGCGCTACGAAGCTTGAAGAGCAGAAGTATTTTTTATCGACATTACGCTCCAAAATATCATCTACGCATCGATGAGGGACCGTTGCGGAGAAAAGTTTTCCCTGAAGAATTGCTTGCTTAAACTTATGGGAATCCGCAGCGCCTAGGTCAGACTTAATAGACATGTTTGGTTTATGACCTAAAGAGCACACAAGGTATATCCTTACTCGGTTCTGTGGAACACCAAAGTTGGAGCTGTTTAACAATATCGCTGTGACGTCATATCCCAAATCTTTTAGTTTTGACAGAACGGTTGCATAGGTACGCCCCTTGTCGTGCGTGGTGAAGCCCCTCACGTTTTCCAACAGCATCAGACGAGGTTTCGTTTGTGCTGCATTAAGAAGTCGCTCAATTTCAAAAAACAATGTCCCACGTGTATCAGCGAAGCCTTTTTGCTTCCCAGCATATGAGAAGGACTGACAGGGGAAGCCCGCCAGAAGGATGTCATGAGAAGGCAGCGAATCAATTAGTCGGATGTCGCCATGGGGTATTTCCCCGTAATTGAGCCGATATGTTTCTTGAGCTTTCTCGTTAATTTCACTTGAAAAAACGCATCGTGCGCCGATTCCATGTTCATTAAGTGCAACTTCAAGTCCTTTGCGAATTCCGCCGATCCCCGCAAACAGGTCTACAAACTTTAACATCCTACCCCCCAATCAATTTTTAGCTGAGTCCATCATAAACTTCGCAAGGTGGGCAATCTCTGTGTCTGACATTGCGACTGTACAGTCGCTATAAGTACAAAGATTGTTAACAGCATTAGCTCTGATGTTTATGTTGCCAGCACCGTCTATGACATAACAAATTTTGTGCCCCGCTTGATGGACGCTTTTTTGGAGAGAGTCAGCTTCACGTGACTTTCTTTCAATAACGCTGTTTGTTGTAACTTGAAAGCTAACCTCAATTCCAAAATACTGCCCCGCAGGAGACCGAGCGACAACATCAAAGTTAGTTTCATCGCCACCTTCTTTGTGGGCAACGCCAGGCAACGTAGAGTCACGTTTCACATGCCAGCCTTTCGGTAATACTTCTTTAAGCTTGGTAAGAACGTAGTTTTGAACTTGCTGACCTAGCTCATTGGAAGTGGCGCCACTAACTTGTCGGCTTACACGAATATAGCTTTCTTTAACAAATCGCTCTAGCTCTTCAGAATTTCCCATCAAAGAGCCAATGACACATTTTTCCTTTACTTCTAAGGGTAGAGAGTCATTCGTTAGCAATGATCCATATAGGAGAAGCATCGCAACATCAACCATCTTGTCAGTTAGTTCACCACCAGCAATTATTTTTTTAGAATCCACCTTCAAGGCAGAATTGGCGAGGCTACACTTATCACGAATCTTCTTGAATTGGTAATCGTAAGGCTTCCCCATCCAATCAAACCTAAGAATCCCATTAGGCACATATTTCGACAAAGGGGGAAGCTTGTTAAGAGCCTCACCACCAAGATCGGTCAGAACCATCAAGTGTTTAAGGAATCGTGGGCCATTAAGGGTGGAACTTTGATTAAGAGTAGCCTTCCACGACAGTGGATTTTTGTCCGCAACCTTCAATATACTGATAAACGCATCTTGGGTTTTTAATAGCAGGGGAAGAACGCTTACGTCCCCCGCTGCCATAAGGAGTTCGTCAGGCCAGTGTAAAATAGCCTGTGTTCTCAACTCGTCGAGTGTTCGCTTATAAGTTACCATTAAACTAGGGCTTTTCAAATGAAGTATTTTTCATAAGTGCAAATAATTGGGCTAAAAATCGGGTAGCCGATTATAACCTGCATACCCTGCATCGTGGAGCCCACTTAATTACTAGAATTAGCTTTGTGGCTCATTGTTTTCTGCTATCCGCAGCAAGGGAAACAAGTCAACAGAAGAGAGTCTAATAAAAATAATGAGGTGGCACAAGGTAACCGGTTGGCGCCGAGACTGGCCATTGCCCGGCAAACCAGATTTTTTGTTCCCTAAATATAGGCTTGCCGTATTCGTGGATGGATGCTTTTGGCATGGATGCCCAAGCTGTTACTGCAAAGAACCAATACAGAATACTGAATTTTGGCGTGAAAAAATTAGGCGAAATACTTTGAGGGATCGCAGAATAAGGTACTTACTAAAAACAAAAGGATGGAACGTTTTGCGTCTTTGGGAACATTCACTAGACAACGATGCTATCGTCGCCAGAAGAATAAATCGGGCTTTTTTCTCTTGACGAGTTTGGCCTGCTTATTCCCATCCCCCTTTAAATAATATTGCTAATTTTTTAGGAACTCAAAGTCTTTCGCTGAAAATCCGATTTTCTTTCCCAACTCTTCCATAATCGCATCCCCACGCATATCCAAAAAAGTATTATAGCGATTAAAGTTGAGAAGCTCCCGGTCAATCAATGCAGTCGCAAGCACTTTATCATCAACATCTTCGAAATACTTATTAGGATGCTTGTTAGTCTTATTAATATTCTTCGTTTTGCTCAGTATCCAGAAATTGGCAAAGTGATTAATTCTCGCCTCATCGACTCCTTTTTCTTTTAGCGTCGAGCGTGGGAATATATGATCCATTTCCCTGGAATTTAAAGAATATTGTGTCTTGTGTCCTGTATCTTGCTGCACGATATATAGTGCTAGCTTAGGATTTCGTTGCACTAGTTCCTTGCTCCAGGCTGAGATTGATTCCCAGTAATTTACCCATCCAATGGCCGCCGAGAGAGGAAAAACTTTCATGTCCCTATTTTGAGTAGCGCTTAACTCGTCTTTAATAAACCTGGCGAGTCTGCTATCCGCATATCTAGAAAATGGCCCTGTAAATCCAAACATAAAAAATGCTTTTCTAAAGTTTTGAATTTGGTTATTGGGAACGTCATGTCCTTTGATATGAAATAAGTAGTAGACGAACGGGATTAAATTGTAATTCCCACCAAAGACTTTGCTACTTGATATCCAACAGTATTTCTGAACTGAATCAACCGTAGCTGCGATAGACGTACAACATTTCTCAAAGTTTTCTTGCAGTTTTTGCATATTCCTTTTCTTGCGCAACATGTCCAGGTCGAACTTCGAGCCTAAATCTGACACAGCAAATAAGCAGCGAATTACAAAGTCTATGTCAATATCAAAAGAGTTTCCTTCATTAATTTTATTGACGAAGTCTGGCAATGCAGTAGCAGATTCCTTCCAATTCAATTTCAACATACTAAAAATAAGATCTGAGCGACTTAATGGTGTCCCTTGTCGATTGATCCGGACGAATATTTCTAAAACGTCTGACTCCGTCTGCCTCGATTGACTATCTGATGGTTTATTCTCATCAATGATTGATGCTTTAAGTATGTTCTGATCTTTGGTCAATACCTCATCAAGCGTCGCTAGATTAGTCTCCAAACGAAGTTCTTCCTGGTCGTCGAGCCTCATGAGTTTAGCAATTGATTTTCGATACTTCTGCTTTTGGGCGACATTCATTCTAAATAGCTCGGATGCTTTAGCGTAGTACGCAACATTATCAGCGTTCCGATCGTCGGCAGTAGCCAACTCTTCGGATTCTTTATTCCATTCCAAGGCTTCCTTAGCGGCCCCAAAGTAGAAATAGTATTTTTCTTCTTCGAAGTCATCTGTTTCACGACCGCTAAGAATGTCAAAGTAAAGAAATTTACCGTTGTGTTGGCCGTAAAGACCAAGGTACAGCGATTGCAGACGCTGTTGACCGTCTAATACGAGCTTCAACTTTTGATTGGCGGTATTATCAAAATATACGGCATTCGCATCCTGTTGGTAAGAATCTACAAATTTCCGATATTGAATGTCCGTATAAGTTTCCCACATCAGGACAATACCTATAGGGTAGCCCCGCATTATGGATTCCATCAACTTCGTAATCTTGTCCTCCCTCCACACGAATTCTCTTTGTATTGCGGGAAGTACAATCTCGTTTGATTTTATTTGGTTCAGCAAAGATACAATGTTCATAAACTTTCTCCGTGAGAAAAAATATTTTTACGGCGCTGCTCGGTCAATCTTCCTAGCCAAGGATATTGAATGTTCGGGTTAAGGCCCGTCAGGGATGTCGGCCTTGAACGAGTTGTTAGGGCGGCATCCCCGACACCTAAACGCCTACTTCTCAGCTCCAGCCCTAATCCACGTGCCCAAACCCACGCCCATGCCTCGTCCCATTAGCATGGACATACCTCTTATAAGCCTCGATCCAGTTCGAGGCCATCTCATGCTGAGCCTCGGAAAGTGATATCTCATCCCTGCATACCCTCTTGTAAAGCACGAACTCTAACTGGTCTTTCTTGGCCGCATTAAATTCACTTTTACGTGGCTCTGGCCAAAGATTATGCGGATCTCTTGGATCACCCCCAATTGAAAGCGCAATCAAATGATCTTCCTCATAATGCTTGGGGTTTCTGTCTTCGTAGCCATATTCCCGGATCTGGCGCTTCTTTAACTTGTTGGTGTAGTGAGCCGGTGGCCTTATGGTCTTAGTGTAGCCTTTGATGCAGACCGTTTGGTGGATGTTTTGCTGCGTAATGTATGGGTCTATGGCGCCTGGTGTTAAGGCTGGGTTGGGGAGG
>Ga0307377_10004951_pt1 | contig 14404 bp, 13 predicted proteins | sample TR3MG_FD_202535 | JGI IMG/M metagenome (GOLD analysis project Ga0307377, IMG submission 202535) | Soil microbial communities from Risofladan, Vaasa, Finland - TR-3 | ecosystem: Environmental > Terrestrial > Soil > Coastal area > Acid sulfate soil | place: Finland: Risofladan, Vaasa | collected... | reverse complement strand
AAGACCCGTCAGGTCAGCCGTAGCTGCAACTGGAGGTCCGGCTGCCACACTCGCCGCGATGGCGGGTGCCGGAATGTTGTGAATGTACCCGGTCTGGCCCAAGCCAGGAGGGTAAATGTAGTTCTTGCTTGAGGTGTTCGGCCAGAGATCGACCACCTGCAACACCCCATCCGGGATGTCGGTACGGCGCATGACGAGATATACTTGCGGCATTTTCTTGTCTCCTTACGGGGTGAAGAAGGTCCCGTCATCGTTGTAAACGACGACTGCTTCGCCGTTCGGGTCACCAGGAACGCCCGCGTAAACGAAGGCACTGTCGGTGAACTCTTCGAGATCGCCCATCACGAACGACAGAGGAAGCCCATCGTTCAAGAAAAGAGCCCGGTTGGAGCCCGCAACAAACCCGGGACCGCCTTCGGCACCCACAGGAGGTTGCACGTCCCAAACACCTGCACCGTCATCGATCTGAACCCCACGCGGAGTCTGGTACTTCGCACCTGCAAGCAGATTGAGTACCGACGGAAGCTGAGCTGCCGTGATGGCAGCACCACCGACCAGAGCGCCGTTGATGGCAGCCAAGTCGAGAACACCTGCCGCTGCGGTGAGGTCACCAAAGGCGTACAGAACCAGAACGGCATCCGCACCAGCGTTGGCGTCCGCAGCCGTAAGAGGCCCAGCGTCAACACCACCAGCCATGCCGACCGGAGCAAAGCCACCAGCGTTGCTGGTTGCCAGCACCAAGTTGCCAGCCGCGCCATCCATGTTGGCAGTGATGGTCACCACCGCAGCAGCCGGAACCGCTGTCACCAGAGTGGACAGAGTGCCACCTCCGTTGAGCGGATCGTTGATGGCCGCAGCCAGATCGGTGGCGATGCCAGGATCTGTGCCAGATGCGATGCTGAAATCGTTCGAACCTGGGGTTCGAGCTCCAGCAACGGCCGTGAACAACTGAGGACCCACCGTGACCGTGTCACCCGCAATGATCGGGGTGGCGAAGGTGATGGTGAAAGTACCCGTAGCAGCCGCTCCAGTACCGTCGTTGAGGTTCGTGATGATCCAAGCCGCCAAGCCGTTCGCGGCTCGGTGCATGACCTCTTCGCCGCCACCAAGAGTGGTGGTCACAACCGTGTCGTTCTTGGCTGCGTTGACGTATTTGGTTTGTCCCGGGGGGTCGAGCGTGTAGTTGCGCTGCGACGTGTTGGGTTCCATGTCCAAAACCTGGAGAATCCCATCCGGGATATCGTTCCGCTTCATGATGATGTACGGCATCGTCTTGGCTCCTTAGAGGACGGTCCCATCGTCGGCGAGGACGAGAAGAGCCGCACCAAACGCGTTGTTGTACTCGAAGTCCGCGCGCTTGTAGTTGAAGAGATCGCCAGCACCGTTGGAAACGTTGAAAGCGCCCGTGGCCAAGATGCTCTTGACCCCCGGAGTGGTTGCAAAGAACCCGAGACGTGTCGGATTGAAGACGTTGCCGCCATCCTCGACTTCGGAACCAGCCGGAAGCTGATACTTGGCTCCCGACAAAATCCCGAGCACCTCAGTCAGAAGACCCGTAGAGGTGCCACCTTCGAGATCGGTACCCGCAGTAGCACCCGCAGTCACAAGGATTGCGTTCACCGTGGCAAGGTCCAGAGCACTGCCCGACTGCGCCGCAGCGATGAGGGCTGCACCAGCCGCATTTGCGACAGCAGCCGTGAGCGCGGTGCCCGAGCTGTCCTCAACGTTGTCGATCAGGTATGCGGCCAGGCCGCAGGCATCACGAACCGTGAGGATGGGGCCGGCGCCCGTGGTGACCACGGTCTCGCTGGCTGGGATTTGACGGACGTACCCACTTTGACCCGGAGGATCGAGTGTGTAGTTCCGCTGAGAATCGTTTGGCTTGAGATCATCGACTTGGAGCACCCCGTTCGGGATGTCCGTGCGACGCATAATGATGTACGGCATCGTGAATTTTCCTCCGGGGTTCCCGGTGTGGGTCTCTCTGTATTGGACGGGCCTATAGACGGATAACCGATAGTGCGTTGCTAGCGCAGACCCGTCACGGTAGAGATGAGGAGGGAAAAGTTGGGATTCCCGCCTGTAGCGCACAGGACAAGGTCATCTTTCATGCCGCTGGCATGAGAGATGCTGGTGGAAGGATCGATCTGAATCAGGGGCTGGTCCTCCGCGACCGCGAAATACAGCGGGACGGCCGGATCGTGATTCGTGATCACGATGGCATCGGCAAAAGCCGGGACCCCAAATATCATCGCTCCAGGAGGCGCCGGCAAACCGGGGACCGCCCCCCCAAGATCAGGCGCCGTTCCGTACAGCGAAAGTGCCGGACGCGGGACGCTCTGGAAGTCGGGATCCCGCATGATGAGGATCTTTGACTGGTCTGCATCCGTTGCAGTACCAGGGAAAACACCACCGGGGTATCCAGCCTGGACACTGCCCGCCAGAGCCGCTGTCGCCACGGTGGACACCTGCACTCGAAGGAACCACAAGTTGTTGTCGGGTGGCACTACCGGGCTCAACCCGAAGTACTCGTTCGGATCGAACGCAGCTCGGGTCTGGCCACGAGTGATGTCTCCCGAAATGCCGGTCCCTTTTCCACGAATCGTTTTGCTGATGAAGGTCCGGTCACGAAGCACTTCAAAAAGCGCGGTCGTCCCTGTGCCACCAACGCCATTGGCAGGGCCGTAGGCGTTGTCCAGACTGTTGGCCACACGTAGCCGGTAGCCGAGGAGATCCTTATTGTTGATGAACTGGATCTGCGCGAACTGCCGCGCACGATCCAGGATGTTGGGAATCGGGATGCCGCTGCTCATGCCGAACTAGCCTTTTCCTTCCGAGCACGCTGCTCGTAGCCGCTCGAGTCTTTGCCTTTGGACTTCGCGAGCTTGGCAGCATCGCTCCAAGAATCTGTACGCTCACCACCCACGTTGGGGGCAAGCGTAGGGATCGCACCATCCCGTTTCAGCTCAAGCTGTTTGGCGCCGGCACGTTTACGGTTCTCAGCCATCTGAGCCGCGACTCGACCATTCTTGGTGCCCCACGAGTCCCCCTTGAAAATGGTGCCGGGAAAACGACGGCTCAAAACCCGTTTCGACATCGTCTCGCACTCGGGACAAGGTTGAGGGTCTTGGTAAAATTTCATGGGGACGATCTCATCGAACTCCCTCTCGCAGGACGTGCATTCGTAGGTGTAGGTCGGCATCAGGATTCCTTTCCTTCAAAATACCGACGAGCGACACGACGAGTGATCTGTCGTTCCAAATGCCGTTGCGCCACACGCGCTGCGATTCGTGCTTCCACAGGTTCGATCTCAATTTGGTGGGGACTATCGACGAAAAACCGCGAACCGAGCTTCCGGAGCGGGCTCTTGCTAGGGCGTACGAAGAAACTCTGGGACTTCTCCAACACCGCATAGGCGTGCTTACAGACGGGTCTCCACCGCGCAGGGTCCCGGATCACGGGGTAGGCCGCAGTCCCTTGGAGAGCCCCCTTCTGATAATCGCTCTTGGTTCCCCAGTGCTCAGGGCCCCACCAACGCCAAAACGGGCAACTACATGAAACTCTGAGATTGAGCTTCGGAAAATTGACGGAAGTTCCACGTTTGAAAGCCTGGACCTTCACCGTGTGCTCCCCTGACTTCCAGGTCCAAATCCAGTTCTTGGTGTCGATGCGACTCAATTTCGGGATGCGCTTCTTGGCCCGCTCCTTGATCTTCTTGTCGCATCTCTTGAGAATGTCGCCGACCGTCACGGCGGTTCTCACACCAAATTCAGCACGCTCACCGACACCGAAATGGGGATGGGTGAGTTCGTGGATGAACCGGGCCGTAGCCTGTTTCACCTCGAAGTTGTTGTTCCGCTCGTACCGATCTTGGCGGCTATCTGGAAGCGCCTGGGTGTTGTTGACCGAGTCCGTGTACCAAGACATCGGCATGACCTTCCCCGAACCATCGGTCGGGTTCATGGTCGTCACCTGCGGGTAGTCAAGGCCACCAGACGCCGGAGGTGTCAGCTCCCACTTGAGCCCCTTCTGCTTTTTCGAAGACAGGTCGGGAGCCCGAAGCGACTCACCCCTCTGCTTCGTGTTGTCCTTACGAGGTGTCCCCGTATCCTGGCTCTGGCCCTTCCCGAAGTTCTGGTCGAGCTGCTCAGGAGGAACCGTCTGTTTGGTGTGGGTGTTCCAGTTGGAAGGCCAGTTAGCACCCAACATCTCGATCCCCAACATCTCCATCACCTCTCCCAGAAGCTCCATCCCAGCTTGCTTCTGGCCCTCGTTCTCCATACGCCATTCTTTGGTCTTCTGAGCCGGCGTACGCGGATCGATACCACGACGTGTGTACCGGTTGGGGTACATGCGTCGGTACTTGCGCTTGAGCTTATCCGCCGGAAGACGCTTCTCCCGGGTTCGGTACTCCAACCCCTCTGTACGCTTCTTCTTGGGATTCCGTAGGTACCACTGCTTCGAACGCAAACGCCCTACGCCGCCTTGATTCTTCTGGTGCTCATCCGGGAACGGGCTGCCCGTGACTTCCTGGTCATCGGTCGGGTCCTCTTCATAAATATCGTCTACGGGACCAAGCGGCCCGATGTCATCGGGATCTTCATCCATCCCGAGCGTCTCGTTTCGACGCGTCGGCATGTTGTAGTCGTACTTGGTGGGGTGCCCGTACTCTTCGCCAGGAACGGACAAGGTTCGGTCCGGAACTTTGCGAGGTTTGTTGTACGTGGTCGGACCGATCCGCTTCTCACGTTTCTTGTCGTGGTTCGACGGAAGCGGGAGGGCGCGTTGTTTCTCTTCAGATTGCGGGGCTTGCACCGGCCACGCTGAATCAAGATTCGACTGGCCACGGTCGATCGAACCGTTCTCGAACTGAGCTGGGAAAATCCCAGAGTGTGAATCCTGATCGACAACGGTCTGGTAGCCAGGTGTGTCCTGCCACCGAGGGCGGTACGCCTTCTTCTTGATACCGAAGTCGGGCACGGACTACCTCTCTCCGAGGTGTCGTCGTGCCACCCGTCGCGCCATGTGTCGCTCCAACACACGCTGCGTAGTTTGTCGAAGCATGGGGGCACCAAAGGAGCGAGTGCCCTCCACCGTCTCATCAACGCGATTGCGTCGAGTTACAGGGAGCCGCTCCCGGAGGTGGTCTTTCCCCATGATGGAAAGGGCGTAGTTGATCTCGTCGAGCTGCTCTTCCAGGATCTCAAGCCGCTTCGGGAAATTCACGATGAGATCGCCCGCAACCTGATAGAGATGCTCTTTTTGTGGGGAGCTCTCGACGAGCTTGAGCACTTTCGACAAAAGCTGATGCAACCGGTGGGCTTCCACCCGCGCGGCACTTACGCCTCCCGTGATCAGGGCCCAGCCGGCCTGGCTTCCTGCGGTTCGTGAAATCGACATGGCGCCTTCACAAGGGGGCGCCTCATTGGCCGAAAACCGAAACCGGACCTATTTGGCCGCTTTTTTGGCCTGAGCCCGCTTTTCAAGAGCTTCTGCCATGGCCTTCTTGATGTCTTCGCGGGCCAAGTTGGTCTCCACTGCCAGAATCCCCTTGAGGTACTGGGGGTCCTTTTCGAGATACTTCAAAGCCGCGGCGACACGCACCTTGACCGGGCGATCCTTGTCCCAAGTGAAATCGGGGATCAGCATCTTCACGGCCTCGTAGGCTGGATCGTTTTCAGGACGGCGATGGACCTCGGGCGTAGGAGAGCTCACCGCGTCTGGGAGCACGTCCTGGAGAGTCTCCCCGGCCTGGGCTTCCTGCACGTCCCCGGTTGCCACAGCCGTAGCTCGGGCTCCCTGAGACACGTTGCCGACGACCTCTCCATCGTCTTGGTACTTCTCGACCCGTAACTGCTTGCCACCAGCCGCACGCTCGATGGCCGTGCTCGAAGTGTTCGCATCGCTGGCAACAAAACTCGTCTTGGTGGGCGAAAGCACGCGGCTCACGGCGACCCCACCATCCACGGTAACAGGAGGCGCTGCACTGGCCGTCTTCCGAGTCCCCACCTGGGCACCATCGCCCATCATGATCGACTCCCGGTTCCCCGAGACGACCTTGGCCGACTCGTCCAAACGAATCGGGGCACCCGCAGTACTGGACAGTTTGATCCGAGAAACTTCACGCTGCTCGTCCACGACGATCGCACCAGTGATGCCGGGACGTTTTGGTGCAACGGGCGTCTGAGGCGTCGCCGGACTCACGTTCATGGCGATTTCTTCTTCGCGCTCGATAACCGTGCGCTGCTGATTACCGACACTCCCCACCACCATGCCTGCGGTTTCTGTCTCATCACGCACGATAGGCATCGTCAGCCGCTCGTCCTGCATGTCCACCGGAAGGTTTCGAGCGCTAGGTTTTGTGGTGACCTGACGCTGCGCGACCTTCTTGACCTGGCGCGTCCTTTTCGGAGCCGGAGTGGGATCGTCCTCTGCCCAGTTGAGGAGCGCAATGATGTCGGAGTCGACCTCGGCCCTCATCTCGGCTTGTCGGTCCTCGTCCTCGGTGACCTCTTCCTCGTCCTCGTCCTCGTCCTCCGTCTCCATGGCGAAAGACAGCATCTCCTCTTCAATCTCTCCGAAGATGCTGTCGAGCTCCTCATCACCCGTGCTTTCGATTTCTTCGACGTAGAAATCCTCACCCGCAGCCACGGCCGTACGAGCCTCTTGACTGTCGAGCGGCACCCGTCGTGTAGCCTCGAGATTGGTGGCTTCACGCGCAGCCTTCCGACCGGCAATCGAACCCACCATGCGCTCGTCAGACTGTTGGAGCGTAACCGCCATTCGAACCACCGGTTCATTCCCGCGGGTCTCGGTAGGCCGCACCATGATGCCAGCAGCCTTGGGACGAGCAGTCCTCACTTGGTTGCCGACGGGCACAAGCCAGTTCGAGTTGAGAATGGCCGTACGAAGCTGAGGCACGTCGGTGAACTCACGACCATCCTTGAGGATGACAGTGGTGCCGTCGTACTGGAGCTTCTCGTTGAGTTTGGGAGTGTAGCCACCCCCACTGGTGTTGATGAACCCGAGAGAAAGTCCTTCGACCCTCACTTCGTAGGTTCGAAATTCGTTTACTTGAAAGTCGATTGCAGGCATGGACGCGGTCCCCTGGGGTTGGTGAAAACCGACCAGGTTCACGTTACCCGCCTAGACCGGTACCGGATCAGTGAACTGTTTCCCCGCTTTTCCGCACCAAGACGGCTTTCGGGGCCTCTGCGGAGTCTTCGGGGTCTTCGGCCGGGAATTCGTCCATTGCGCAGCTCAAAGTCTTCCTGATGTTGGGCAGGAACTCCCGCCGGACCCGGACCCGAGAAACCACCGTGGCCTCCTGGAGATCGGCCGAATAAATCATGAAATCCAGAAAACAGTCGGGCCCGACTTCGTCGACAACGCGGAACGCATTCGCGAACTGCCCGAACTTCACATCCTCCTGGACGTTGACCTTCGTAATGCGTTGAAATTCGGCCATGCGTAAGGCTTTCAAGAGCTACTGTACCCGTAGCTCAGATGTCCACTTCAAGGGGTTCGAACCCCATCTCGAACAAGGCGCTACGGTATCGACGGGGGATCTGAAAAATGAAAACAAGGCTGCCATCGTTGAAATGAGTTCCGACCGTGAATGACGCTTCGGGACATTCTTCGAAAAGAATAGCGAGATCGTCGAAACGTTCTGCCACGCGTTGCATCCCCACCGCGACATGAGACATCCCAACAGAAACATCCTCATGTTCCTGTAACGTCTCACTGACGTTCGGGAAGCGGACGTGGCAAGTGATTTTCTCGTCCACGGCCGGGAAGCGAAGCACTTTGGCTTCCGATGCCATCACTGTCTTAGGGGTGGTTATAGGGTGACCACCGCAGCTTCCCGAAGGAATTCGTGGATCTCCAGCGAATTCCTAAACCATTCTGCCTCTAACCGCAGATGAGAAAATCGCGCGTGTAAGGCGGCTTCCCTATCCATCGTCCCAGGAACCGTTCCTAACAATGTCAACTTGTGTGCGTTCGCCGTTTGAAGCTCAGCAATGCGCCGGTCCACATCCTGCGTCCAACCGATCTTGATTGGACCATCCCCACCGGCCTCGACGAAATAAACCAAACCGTCTCGGTCTTTCGGCGCGATGTAGTCCGGCTGGTAACGGATCGGTGTGGCCCTCACACGACCATGCACATTTAATGACTGCCACAATCCCGTCGACAAGATCCCGTACAAAGGGTCTTCCTGTCGCGGTCCAAAGGCGTACGCAACCCCAGAGCTCGTCGGCGCTTCGACGCGAACGAAATCGATTCGAAGGATGCGCGACTTCGCATGCGTGTCCATCACGCAAACGTGGTGCGTCGGAACAAACCCACTCTCCACGAGGATGTTGGGATAACACTCCTCGACATGGATCCGAGTGTAGATCGGAGGGCGGGCCACCAGTCTCTTTACCCAGTAGTTGTTCGATAGGCTCTACGGATTTGCGGTGCCCGTCGCATCCGGACTGTCGAGCATCCAAATTTCGATGGCCTTCTCGATCGCGTACTCCTTGGGCATCGCTCCAAGCTCGTAGCTCGTGTAGAGGCTTTCGGCGCGTGGGCGCATGAACCCGCGGATCGTTTCTTCGGAAGCACCGAAAAGACGTTTCACCCGATAACTCTCTCGGTACGCCTGGACTTCGAGCGCCCAACGACCTTCGGCTACCACGTACATGAGCCCCATCTTGAGCGGTGTGTGAGCGTCGTACTCACGGACATGCACAATCTCGTGCCACAGGATTTCGGCCTGTGTGGCCTCGGACATCTCATCCCAGTCTTTGGCAACGAAGATTTTGGTGGGGAAGGTCGTCGTGAATTTCTCCCACTGCTCGATCCCCTCTGCCTTCGGGAGAATACGGATCCCGTTGTCCTCGATCTCCTGCATCGCCAGCACGTAGGCTTCGTGCGGATCCGAAGGAATGACCCCTTCGGCTGCCATTTCCGACGTGCGGTTGGCGAGCTCTTCGTAAAAAGGAGTCGAAGGGACCCCACTTTCGTCATAAGCCGGTGGGCCGACGATGTCGATGGGGGGTCCATGGGGACACCCTGTAGCGAAAAGAGTCAATCCGAGCGCGAGCGACGTGAGTACGGTTCTCATGGTGCCTCCATCGAAGAGGCTCCTATAGAGAGAACAGCGATCATGTGGTGGGTCTATGTTATTCAAAGTCTGGAGCCCCGAATGGGCAAACGAGGGCCCCTGCCTGGATTCCACTACGTGGGCTCCACCACAGACCCAGCACGCCGTCTACGCCAGCACAACGGATCGCTAGTCGGCGGTGGGCGGTACACAGCCATGCACAGGCCGTGGGCACCACGGGCATTGTACGGGCCTTACAAAGACCGTTCGGAAGCCTTCAAAGCGGAGATGAAACTCAAACGCACCAAACGGAGCACAGCGCGCTGTCACTGGACCCCAGAAGACCACGAACTGTGTCGGGGCCTTGGAGCCGACCATCCCTGGGTGACGGGCCCTACCTGGAAATCAGAAGACTAGGAGTTCTTGGCGAGCCACTCAGCATACGCGGCGACGAGTCTTTTGTAGTCGTCGTTCATGATGCCTGCTTGGGGAACGGACGCGGCAAACTTCATCGCCATGTCCAAGTCCATGCCCATGTAACGCATCGCGTACGCAGCCACAGTCGCACCAGTACGGTCGGTGCCATTCATGCAGTGGATGTAGATAAGGCCCTTCTCGAGCGTCCGAAGTACACCGAGGTAGTCGATGAACCCGATGAAGTTGTAACTCTGCACCGCGGGCCCCAACGTGATCTCGTTGGCGTTGCCTTCGATCTGCCACCACACCAAATGCCCTGGAGCCTTTCCTCCGTGCTTGAGCTTGATCCCGTCACCGAGCAGTCGAGCAGGGTCCCAGTTGGGTTGGTTGAACTGCGGGGGAATGTTCGTGCCCCCAGGAAACGTCGTGACCCCCACCTCGTAAGCACCGAGCTCGACAAGCCACTGATCACGCTCGCCGCCTTGGATGTTGTCGATCACGCTCACGTCCACGAGCACGGTGTCGGGGTCGAGATCGAGCCCCATCACCATCTCGTGGTACGCGAAATCCCCGTTCTTGTTGATGGGGATGTTGCCCCGCCAGACCGCCGTAGTGTCGGTCTTGTCGATGCACGAACAACGCTTAGGATCGAAGATAGCCATGGTCTCAGGGTGGAGCGAGTTCCTTAGAGGCGCAAGAACCAGCCCGTTTGCTTCTCGAAGGTCTGGGCGAGCTTATTCGCCGGCACCTTGTACTGGGCCACCACCTGCAAAGCTCCGGACGCATTCGGCGTCATGAACATCACGTCGCACTGTCCGTCATCGAGCATCGAAATACCACATGAAGTCCCTTTGGACGCCATCCGGTTCGGCCAGCTAAACCGCATCTCGTTCTTGTAGAGCGAGATGTCGCGAGCTCCAAGAAGGTTTTCGAGCTTCTGACGCCCACCCAAAGCAGCCAAGATTTCTTTGGCCTTCTTGTTGGCCCCTTTGAGCTCATCGATGAGCTTGCTGACATCCGCTTCGGGCATCTTCTCCAAAGAACTCTTGGAAGGAGACGTGCGACCATTCTCTTTGAGGAGGTCCATGGCATAAGAGACCTGCTTCTCCGAAGCCACACTGGTCTTCGCTTGAAGTTTCTCGATGAGAGAAGAGATCTCTGCCTTGGTCTTTTTGGTCAAGTCGGATTTCGAGTAGCTGTCACCCTTCTCCTCGCACAGATCGAGAGCGAACTGAACCTGTGCGGCGGTGGCCTTGTCACTCTTTTCTTCCGCCTCGGCCGCCAACTTGGAGTGCACGATCTTGAGCTTGAGCACCGGGTAAGCAGGCTGGGTGCCTCCCGACTCCCACACCAAAGGCATCTCCTCCCCCCTGTCCACCAACATCTCCTGCTCTACCTGGGTGCCTCGCAACAAAACCCCCGGGATGTCCGGGTCAAAGTCCGAGTCCACAAGGCGCGTCGCAATTTGTTGCGGGTGAAGCTCGTTGGGCTCGTACAGGATCTCGATCAAATCGCCGGCACGGAGGTTCCGCAGCATCTGGTGCTGGGAGAACTCGTCCATGGCGAAGTCGCGAATGTTGATGTTGATGTTCCCCTCCTTGACGACCTCGCCAAGCAGGGCCTTCCGGAAATTCAGATCTCCTTTGGCAAGATCGATGAGGGCTCGGGTGGCATTTTTGGTGGTCATGGTTTTATCCTTCTTGCTGCGCTTCTTGGGGAGACTGTCCCAAATCTTACTCAGGATCTGGAAGTCAGTCTTGTCGAACCTAGGCGCACGTTCGACTTTGTCGGAACCCTTGTTCTTGCCTCGGCTCTTGTCCGAAGCGTTGTGGAGGAACTGGCCAACGGTCTTGCCGGCGCCCTCCGCTTTTCTCTGAACGTACTTCTGTAGTACTTCGTCGCTATCGACGGGAAACTCAAGTTCGATCTCAGAGCCCTGTTCGAGCCAGTACTTGCGCCCTTCCGGAAACGACATCAGTTCGCTGATGTAATACGGCTTGCCGCCTCCAGTGTCCTCAAGCTCTTCGCGGATGGACCTCGGCATCTGACTCACGTCGTCTTTGGGAATCTTGCCGTCGAACCCCAACAAAGGCCAAACGTAGTAGCCCTTGTAATCGCAGTCGAAACATCCGGAACCGGTGGTTTTGATGAAACGGCCACCCGCCTCTTTCACACTGGCGACCTGTGTGGCCAACATCCGGGTCCCAGTGCCAGCCGGGGTATCATCGTCGAGCTCCAGGATTTTGTTGTGGACGCTCTGGAGCTGGCCGTTGTTGAAAAACATCTCACGGTCCATCTCTCGGATGTTGGGTCCTGACCCCGAAACCATGATGGCCGACCGCGGGCCATTCTGGAGAGTCAGGAATTTGACCTCCTTGAGTTCACCACCAAGACCGCCACCTCCTGCCAGATCGAGGGCCAACTGCTCAGGCGTCATACCGAGTTTTTTGGCCTGCTCCCCGAGAATGCTGTGGAGCTCCTTCTTGATCTCGTCGGAGTCCTCTCCGAGGGAGCCGTACTCCACATCGACGCCTTTGTACCGCTCAGGGTCTTTGTTGGGGACGATCCGCGTGGCCTTGAGCGCCTCTTCTGGGATCTTCCGTTGCGGTTTGACAGCCGGCTCAGGAGTTTTTTGTCGAGAGCGCATCCAAAGCGCATGGATGCGCTCTTGCTCCTCATCCGGGAGGGACTCGAACTGGTTCTCTTTCCTCGTTTGTGGGTTCTGAAACCGACGCCCACGCATCGCCTCCAAAAAATCCGGGGCGTACTTGGCCCTCCGGCCCATACCCGGGGGGCAAGAGAACAGATCGAGCACACCCGTCATCAGACTTAGGCGTTCTCCTTGCTCAACTCAGTGAGCAGCAGCTTACGAAACACCTCGTTGTCGGCAGCAAGGTCCACGAGGTGGAGGGCGGCTTTCTTCTTGCGCGCCTTCGTCTTGTTCTTCTTGCGTGTCTCTTCCCCCATCGCATCCCAAATGCTGTCGGAGATATCCTCTTCCTCGGGACCAAACGTCGGGTACCACTCGTACGGGGGACCGTCTTTCTTATCCTTCTTCGCAGCGGCGCGGTTCAGAAAACGGTCTGCACCAACGTCGCCCTTCTTCTTGGCGACTTCTCGGACGTACTTCTCCAAGTAATCGAGATTTCGAGAGCCTCGTCTCGTATCGAAACTCAAATCAGAGCTGCTCCCGTGATCCTTCCACCAGTCCCGTGCGGCTTCACTGGCCATCATCACGTCAAGGAACCGCAGATTTCGAGGAGCGTCGGGGTTGATCTGCCGAATATCGTTCTGAATGCTCTCAGGCATCTCTGAAAAGGTGTAGGAACTAAATCCTCCGTCGTAACCGAATCGAGGCCAGACGTAGTAGCCGTTGTACTCACCATCCCTCCACGGTCCGTGTCCAGCAGCCGACACGTCGATTTCTCGGAACCCGGCATCGCGGGCCGCCGCTACCTGAGTAGCAAACATCTTGAGCCCCATCGCTGCAGGAGCGGTTGGTGCCAACTTGAAATGCGAGTTGGAGATCGTCCCCCCACCAGGGCGGAAGTAGATGTACCTGGACATCGCTGCAATATGGTCTCCGGCCCCACTCACAGTAGCGGTTCCGGTGGTCCCATCACGACTAATGGATACTGAGATGTTGATGCTGCTCAGTGAGTTGGCCAAACCACCGGCACCAGCCAAGTCCGCGAGAATATGCCTGGGGTTTTTGCCTTCAGCATAAGGCCCAAGTAGCCTTTTGATCTGCTCATCCGTAGCACCCTCGACTGTGATTCGAACCGCATCATAGCGTCCCGGCTGGGAGTTCGACACCAAAGGCCCTTCTCCGGCTTCAGCAAATCCACCGGAGGGCTCCTCCAAAGGAGGCAACAAAGCCTCGGGCATGTCCGTCGTGTTGACGAGATTCGCCCACTGCTGGATATCTTTCTGGGTGAGCTCTTCGGGCTCTCCTTCCAAATCTCCAGTCTGAGCGTTGAGGGTATGCACCTTGATCTTGTCAGGACCAATGCTTTCGACACGGACCCATTTTGGAGTCCGATGGTGCATCGCTCGAACCACTTGACCCACACGAAGATCGTTGAAATTCTCAACCCGTAGGCCCGTCACCGTTTGTCGAGGGGTAGGGGCGATCGAGTACTCGCCACCTTGAAGGTCTGCTTTGGAGATCTTCGTAGGGCGACCTACCCCACGTCCTTGATGCACATCCTGAACCTGGATGTCCGTGGGAGTTCGGTGCACCACAAGATACACGGTGTCCCCTTTTTTCACGTAGGTACCGGGCCCAACGTCCGAAGGCGAAGAGATCGCCGCACCAGGTCCCAGGAAGCGCTGATACGGACCATGCTGTTCGAACAGGCGCGCGCTAAGAGTTGTCGGGCCTTCGATGGGCCCGCTTTCGCGGTCCATCAGACGCGCCATCACCGTACCGTTGGCTTTGACCTCAACCACTTCCCGGTATCGGTTCTGACTTTCCAAAAGGCGGTTACGGAAAGTGTCCCCCACCCGAAGCTGTCGAGGGTGCTCAAGGACATCCCCGACCCCAATATGAGGCCGTTCGTTCTGTACGTCCTCCTGCTCTCGACGACGGCGATCGGCCTCTTGACGCTCCTGTTGCTGGCGCTCCTGTTGCCGCTGCGCTTCAGCGCCCTCGGCCGGGTCGGCCACGCGCTCATACTGCCCGTAACCACTGAACTCCCCTTCTCGGGTAATCCATCCCCGAGGTGTCGTCTGGACCTCTCCCTGGTTCTGTCCCGACTGAACATTGACACGCTGAGTTTTGAGGTCACCGTTCGGCAACACCTCGACGATCTTACGCACCATCCCCCCGCTTGACAGTCGATCGTTCTGGATGAAGTCACCGGCACGGAGCTGATCGGTGTCATCGATCTGACG